>ADJS01019443.1_pt1 | contig 12761 bp, 12 predicted proteins | sample 268128 | NCBI WGS metagenome assembly ADJS01 (sample SAMN00007486, study PRJNA43253) | human gut metagenome | isolation source: feces sample TS28 | reverse complement strand
GATCCGATGGTAGTAGAAGAAAAGATCGAAATGTTCCAGTATCTGATAAAGCTGGGCTTTAAGGAAATCGAAGTTGGTTTCCCGGCAGCAAGTCAGATTGAATTCGATTTTCTGCGCCACCTGATTGAGCATGATATGATTCCGGATGACGTATATGTTCAGGTGCTGACACAGTGCCGGGAAGAGCTGATCGCGCGTACCTTTGAATCGATTCAGGGCTGTAAGCAGGCGATCGTACATATTTATAACTCTACGTCCACATTGCAGAGAGATGTCGTGTTCCACATGGATCGTCCGCATATCGTGGACATTGCGGTAAAGGGAACCGAGCTGGTAAAAAAATATGCCGCAGACTTCCCGGGCAAGATCGTCCTGGAATATTCTCCGGAAAGCTTTACCGGAACAGAGTTGGACTTTGCGCTTGAAATCTGTACCGCAGTTCAGAAAACCTGGGGCGCAACGAAAGAAAATCCAATCATTATCAATTTGCCGTCTACTGTAGAGATGAATACGCCGAACGTTTATGCAGATCAGATTGAGTGGATGAACCGTCATTTTGAAAACAGAGAGAGTATTATTTAAGTATCCATCCTCATAACGACAGAGGAACCGGTGTTGCGAGCGCGGAGCTGGCGCTGCTTGCAGGCGCAGAGCGTGTCGAGGGAACTTTGTTTGGAAACGGCGAGCGTACCGGTAACGTAGATGTTTTAAATATCGCCTACAACATGTTCTCCCAGGGCATCAACCCTGAGTTGGAAATCGGACATGTCAACGATATTATCGGTATTTACGAAAGATGCTGCAAGATCCCGATCCATCCGAGACATCCTTATGCCGGCAAGCTGGTATTTACCGCATTCTCCGGTTCCCATCAGGATGCGATCAACAAGGGCGTGCAGGCAATGAAGGAGAGAAAGAGCGAAATCTGGCAGGTTCCTTATCTGCCGATCGATCCTGCCGATATCGGAAGGGAGTACGAACCCATCGTGCGTATCAATTCCCAGTCCGGCAAGGGCGGTGTCGCTTTCGTTATGGATACTTATTTTGGCTTCAAGCTGCCCAAGGCGATGCACAAAGAGTTTGCAAATGTTATCCAGAAGATATCCGAGAAGCAGGGCGAGGTTTCCCCGCAGCAGATCATGGACAATTTCAAGCGCGAGTATCTGGATCAGAAGGAACCTCTGCACTTCAAGAAGCTGAGAATCGAGGATCTGAGCGGAGATGTGGAATCCGGCGAATTCGATACAAAGGTTATCGTAGACTACACGCTGGCAGGCAAGCCCGGTACATTCGATGCAGTCGGCAACGGCCCGATCGATGCGGTCAAGAGAGGACTGCAGGTTACCTTCGGCATGAATATCAGAGTGCTTGATTACGAGGAGCATGCGCTGCAGAACGGTTCCAACGCGCAGGCAGCAGCATATATCCATATGATGGATGCAGAGAGCGGACGCGTTACTTATGGTGTCGGCGTAAGCTCCAACATCACAAGAGCATCTGTACGCGCAATGTTCTCGGCGGTCAATCGTCTGGAGCTGGTAACGGGCGTATAAGAGACGCATACAACAAAAGAAGAGCTGCGATAAAGCAGAAAACCGAACCGTTTTGTCGTTTTGGCAGAACGGTTCCTTCATAAGGAGAAAAGTATGGCATATCAGACTCCCTATTTTGTAATCGACGAAAATCAGCTGACGAAAGATTTTCAGATGCTGAAAAGCTCCCTGGAAACATCCTGGGGCAATTACCGGATCGGATATTCCTTCAAAACGAATTCCCTGCCGTGGCTGGTGACCTTTTTAAAGGCGGGCGGCGTGATGGCGGAGGTTGTATCCGACGATGAATATTCGCTGGCCGGCGCACTTGGCTTTTCCAATTCTGAAATTGTATACAATGGACCGGTCAAAAAACGCCCGTCGTTTGAACGGGTGCTGCTTGCAGGCGGCATCCTGAATATGGACGGCAGACGCGAGCTGGACTGGATGGAAGAGCTGGCAGCAGCGCATCCGACGCAGACATTTCGGGTCGGAATCCGGGTCAATTTTGATCTGGAAAAAATGTGTCCGGGGCAGACAACGATGGGCGAAGCCGGAGGCAGATTTGGATTCAGCTATGAAAACGGGACATTCGCAGCCGTTTTAGAGCGCGTGCGGCGCATTCCGAATGTTGAGGTCACGGGCTTACATCTGCATTCCAGCAGTAAGTCCAGAAGTGTCGCGGTATTCGAAGCAATCGCTTCGATGGCATGTAAATTAAAGCGGGAATTTTCCCTGAACCTGTCTTATGTGGATCTGGGCGGCGGTTATTGCGGCGGTCTGGAAGGGCGTCCGCAGTATCCGGATTATTTTCCGGCTGTGGCGAAGGTTTTACAAGAAGAATTTACGCCAGAAAAAACAATGTTAATCGTTGAGCCGGGCATTTCTCTTTTGTCAAAGGCAAGTACGTTTGTGACAGGCGTTGTGGATGTGCGTGATATCGGAAACGAGCGGTATTTGATCACGGACGGAAGCCGTTTCAATATCGACCCGACGATGATTAAGAGCAGCCACCTGTTCCATCTGGAATTGAATGAGGCAAACCCGGGTGCAGAGCAGCGAAAAACGATGGCGCACCAGTGCGTATCGGGCTATTCCTGCATGGAAGTGGACCGGATTTTTGAATACCGCGACGGAATCGAGCTGATGGAGGGCGACCGGATTGTTTACGAAAATGTGGGCGGCTATACGATGAGCCTGAATCCGTTGTTTATCCAGTATTTCCCGGACGTTTATATCCGCCGGGACGGGAAGCTTTATAAGATCAGAAACCGCTGGACGCCGAAGGAATATATGCAGAACAGCATGTTGTATGGAGAAGAACAAAAATGACGACGATCTTGATTTTGAGCTGCGGAACGCGCAATAAGCTGGTACGTTTTTTTAAAGAAGCCTTTCATAGTCTGCCGGGCGGCGGAAGGGTGATCGTGACGGACTGCAGCCCGTGGGCACCTGCGCTGTACGAGGCGGATGCATTTTATCTGGTCCCGCCGATGAAGGATCCCGGATACGAAGACAGGATTCTGGAAATCTGCATGCGGGAACAGGTCAATGCCCTGCTTCCACTGTTTGAGGATGAGCTGGATCTGCTGGCGCAGAACCGGAAGAAGTTTGAGGAAAAAGGGATCACAGCGATTGTATCGGACGCAGAAAGCGTTGCAGTCTGCCGGGATAAGTACGGCTTTTTCTCCCTGCTGCAGAAAAACGGACTGCCGGTGCTGTATACGAGCGCATCTCTGGAAGAGTTTGACTCGGATTACGCGGAAGGAAAGATTGCGTTCCCGGTATTTGTAAAGCCTGTTCGGGGCTGCGGAAGCGTCGGCATCAGCCGGGTGGACAACCGCGAGCTTCTTGGTGTGCTGTGCCGTTATAGCAAAGAGCCGCTGTTGATCCAGCAGTATGCGGACGGTGAGGAATTCGGCGCGGATATTTACGTCGATTTGAATTTCCAAAAAAACTGTAGCTATTTTTACGAAGAAAAAAGTGCGGATGCGGGCGGGCGAAACCGAAAAATCGATTTCCGTCAAAGATCCTGCGCTGTTTGAAGTGATTGAAAAGACGGTTTCCGCGCTTTCGCTGGCAGGTCCGATCGACATGGATATTTTCCGGATTGACGGCAAATATTATATTTCCGAAATCAATCCGCGGTTTGGCGGCGGCTATCCCCACGCATGGCACTGCAACGTGAGGTTCCCGGAGCTGATTGCGAAAAATCTGCTCGGCGAGGAAAATGAGCCGCAGATCGGCGCATACGAAGCGGACATGTGCATGATGAAATATTCCGACGAGATCGTGCGGAAGCTGTGAGACGCAGTGAAATAAAAATCCATGCTTCTGACTCAAAATAGCATGGATATAAACAATAGAATGCACGCTCTGCGAGCATTCTATTGTCATGAATAAAAAAGACATGTTAGAATGAGGGGAGAAATGGAGCAGATGACGGAACTTGAAGCTGAGTGCCGGCATAAATACCGGGTTCGGAGCATCCGGGAGGATGATTACGGCTGTGAAGAGCGTCCGGAGGGCGTTTGGCCGACCGTGCTTGTTGAACTGGAGGATGAAAACGGGCAGCTCCGTTTGCTCCGGCAAAAGGATCACTATCTGTATGAACAGCAGATCGAGGAGGGCGATCAGGTGATTCTGGAACAGGAGATTCTGAAAAGAATAGAATAATCTGGGAAAGGCTAACAAGAGGGGAAAGGATAATGAAAACAGAAGGGAAAAGAAACCTGCTGAGACAGCCGGATGAGATCAGGCTGATGACAGGCAGTGCGCAGACGGAGCAGGAGACCGCGCCCGATGCAGCTGCTTTCAGAGCAGGTGACGTTACAGTGGAGCTTGCGGAAGCCGACGGCAGCCTTGCGGTATTCGTGCAGGCACAGAACACACCGGTTCGGGAGCTTGTGCTTACCTGGAAAGCTATGTTTGGCGGGACGGGCGAGGTGCTCGGAGACACCTGGGAACGCGGTTACGGTGATCTGGAATGGAAAAAGGAAGCAGATCATATCGGAATGCCGTGGTACTTTTTCCAGCATGAAGCGGGAAAATGCCTGGCATTTGGTGTAAAGGTGCGTCCATCTGCAATGTGCTGGTGGGAAAAGGACGGTGCGGATGTAAAGCTGCATCTGGACGTGCGCTGCGGGACGTATGGCGTGAAGCTTGGCGGACGGAAGCTGGAAGCGGCAAAGATCGTTATGACATCTTATGCGCTGGAAGAAGCTGATACGCCGGTAGAAGTATTTGAAGCCTGCAGGGCATTTTGCAGCGAGATGTGCGACGATCCCGACTGTAGAGACACCGTGATTTACGGCGGGAACAACTGGTACTATGCCTATGGAAAAAGCTCTGCAAAGGAAATTCTCGGAGACAGCGCATATCTTGCGGAGATGACGGAGGGCATCGAAAACCGCCCGTTTATGGTGATGGATGACGGCTGGCAGATTGATCACAGCGATTCTTATAACGGAGGTCCCTGGCGGGTTGGCAATGCGGATTATGGGGACATGGGAGAGCTCGCTGCGCAGATGAGGGCAAAAAATGTGCGCCCCGGCATCTGGTTCAGACCGCTGTACGATCATTCTGCGGATATTCCGGCAGAGTGGAGACTGGAGCGCAATGCAGAGGTGTTCGATATTTCTGTGCCGGAGGTTCTGGAACATATCGCACAGGATATCAGACAGCTTGGAGACTGGGGATATGAGCTGATCAAACACGATTTTTCGACCTATGATATCTTTGGCTGCTGGGGATTTGAGATGGGGACCAGGCTGACGAATGGCAGCTGGCGCTTCCATGACCATACGAAAACCACGGCAGAGCTGATCGTTCGTTTTTATGAGGTCGTTCATGAAGCTGCAAAACGCGAGGATCGTCAGGACGTCCTGATTCTTGGCTGCAACTGTATCGGACATCTGGGCGCAGGGCTGATGCAGGGCAACCGTACTGGAGACGATACAAGCGGTGTAGAATGGGAAAGGACCCGGAAAATGGGCATCAACACGCTGGCCTTTCGGATGCTGCAGCAGGGGACGTTTTACGGGGCGGATGCAGACTGCGTCGGAATCACAGAGCATATTGACTGGAACAAGAACCGACAGTGGATGGAAGTGCTTGCAGAAAGCGGGACGCCGTTTTTTGTATCGGTAAAACCGGGATTTCTGAACGAGAGTCAGAAGGAAGAGTTAAAAGAAGCATACCGGAAGGCATCACAGCCGCACCCGGCAGCAGTGCCGCTGGACTGGATGGAGACAAAAACGCCTGAAAAATGGCAGACCTACGCCGGCAGAAGAGAATACAATTTTTAAAAAGAAAGAAGCCGCTGCGCTGGCAGAATGTGCCAAGGCACATTCGTTTTTACAGAACTTACGCGAGTACCGGAAAAACGAGCTGCACGAGCAGCATGTATAAAACCGTGCCGCCGACGATGGAGAGCAGCAGGTTGTGCCTCCATTTGTGGACGACAATGACGAACACGGCACTGATGAGCTCCGGCAGTCCATGAGAACCGGAAAATACAGAGACATTTTTAAAACAGTAAACGACGAGCATTGCGATCGAAGCGCTCGGGAGCGCTGCGCCGAGGTAGGCAACAACGCGCGGCGTTTCTTTTCCGGCGGGAAACAGGAAAAACGGAAGGGCGCGGATCAGAAAAGTGCCGAGCGCGATAATGCCGATTGTGATCACAAGCTGCAGGGGAGTCTGTATGGTCATTTGGAAATCTCCTTTCGAAATAACAAAAGTGCGGCTAAAATGCCAGCCATGGAAAAGAGCAGGAAACGGTCAGGGCCAACGACGATCAGACTGACCAGCGTGATGCCAAGACCGAGCAGGGCGGGAAGCCTGGAGTTTGCTTTTTCCCATTGTTCGACAAAAATTACCAGAAACAGTGCTGTCATGGCAAAGTCAATGCCTGTGGAATCAAAAGGCAGGAAGCTGCCGGCAGCAGCGCCGATACAGGATCCGATGATCCAGTAGAGTTGATCGAGCAGCGAGATAAAGAACAGAAACCAGTCCGGATCAATTCCTTCCGGGGCGCTGACTCCGCAGAGAAGAGAGTAGGTTTCATCTGTCAGGGAAAAAATCATATAGGGCTTGCGTTTTCCCATGCGTTCAAACGGTTTTAACATGGAAAGACCGTAGAATAGATGCCTTGCATTTACCATGAGCGTCAGCAAAAAAGCGGAAACCGGAGAAAATGCAGAGGTCATCAGGCTGATGGCGGCAAACTGCATCGAACCGGCGTAGATAAACGTACTCATGAGAAACGCCCAGAGGACGGAAAAACCGTTTTCGGCGATCAGGACGCCGAACGCTGCGCCGAGAAAAAGATAGCCGAGCATGACGGGGACTGTGTAGGGAACAGCAGCCCATAGCGCTTTTCGTTTCATAAAAATAGTAACCTCCTGAGTTAGTAGGATAAAATGCGATATCAGTTTAACGCGATACAGTGGCCTTGTCAAATGATTCGCAGGAAAGCATCGAAGATGGGATTTTACAAATGGCGCGTGTGAACAGTAACCCTGTAGGTACATTCGCTGCAAAATCGCGGAAGCCGGGATGGAATTTCTATAAAAAACGTGCTAAAATTCAGAAAAGGAACGAGGCGGCATGGAATTGTCTGCCCGGTAAGGAGGAGAACGATGTCAGAAGAAAAAAGGGAATTGCGGATGCAGAAAACAGCACAACGACAGAGACGATGGCGGATTATGCAAGGGAGCTGGAAGCTTCTTTCCGTACGATCCGGGAGGGCGATGTGATTTCCGGAACCGTTATCGACGTGCGGGAAACCGGCGTAACGCTGGATCTCGGTTACTATGCGCCTGCGGTTATTAAAACAGAGGATTTGAGCAAGGACCCGTCGTTTTCCGTACTGGCGGATATCCATGTCGGAGATACGCTGGAAGGAACTGTTGTCAAAAGAGACGATGGAGCCGGCAATATCCAGATGTCCTGCGTAGAAGCAGCAGAGACACTCGGCTGGGACAGACTCAAACAGTATCAGGAAGAAAAGACGATTCTCAAGATAAAGGTAAGCGAAAGCGTCAATCAGGGCGTAACTGCTTATGTGGAAGGAATCCGCGGATTTATCCCGGCGTCCCAGCTGGCACTGGATTATGTGGAGGATACGACGGAGTTTGTCGGGAAAACGCTGGAAGTGCGCGTGATTACGGTGGATTCAGACCGCCAGAAGCTTGTGTTGTCCGCAAAGGACGTCCTGAAAGAAAAGGAAGCGGAGCGCCTGAACCATAAAATTTCCATGATCGTGCCTGGTACAGTTGTAGAGGGACGCGTGGAAAGCCTGATGCCATACGGTGCATTTGTGGATCTTGGCGATGGATTAAGTGGTTTGGTACACATTTCCCAGATCAGCCAGAAGCGTCTGAAAAAGCCTTCAGAGGTGCTGACAGTCGGGGATACCGTGCGGGCAGTTGTTTTAAATACGAAGGACAACCGGATCAGCCTGAGCATCAAGGCAGCAGCCGAGAGCGCAGAGCCGGACGAGCTGGAAGAAAAACAGGCGGAAGAGTACAGCTCGAATGAGGCGGTCGGAACCTCGCTGGGCGACCTGCTGAAAGGGTTAAAGCTGTGAGCCAGCCGTTGACAGGCCAGATCTTTTGTGCTACTGTAAACGTATGAAGCTGCGGTCAGATGTGGCGGCAGCCGGATATTGAAAAAGAGAATGCAAAGACGGAGAGAGTACATCCGGGGAAGCTTTACAGAGAGGACTTTTGAATGCAGCCCGATACAGGCGGCAGGAAGCTGAGAGAAGTCGGGAAGAAGCGGATGGAACATGGCTCCAGAGCGGCGCACCGAACCGGAGAGGTAAGGCTGCGACAGGTCCGCCTGTTATAGCGGAAGGGTCTTGCACCAAACGGCGCAGCACCCGATAAGATATACTTTGTGAGAAGTATATGAACAGAAGTGGTACCGCGAACGATTCGCCTTCTTGTTGTGGCTTTTTAGCTGCAATGAGGAGGCGATTTTTTATTCATGACAATAGAATGCTCGCAGAGCGTGCATTCTATTGTTGCGACATTAAGGAGGAAGTATGAGCAAAGGAAAATTTTACATGACAACTGCCATTGCGTATGCATCGGGCAAACCGCATATCGGCAATACCTATGAAGCAGTTCTGGCAGACAGCATCGCGCGGTTTAAGAGAAAAGACGGATATGATGTCTTTTTCCAGACCGGAACAGACGAGCATGGACAGAAAATTGAATTAAAGGCAGCGGAAGCGGGCGTAACACCTCAGGAATACGTAGATAAGGCTTCCGCAGAAATCAAGAGAATCTGGGATCTGATGGGTACTTCTTATGACAAGTTCATCCGTACGACAGAACCGGATCACGAAAAACAGGTACAGAAAATTTTCAAGCGCCTGTATGATCAGGGCGATATTTACAAAGGCTCTTATGAAGGAATGTACTGTACGCCATGTGAATCCTTCTGGACACAGTCCCAGTTAAAGGACGGAAAATGTCCGGACTGCGGCAGAGAAGTGAAACCTGCAAAGGAAGAAGCATATTTCTTCAGAATGAGCAAATATGCGCAGCGCCTGATCGACCATATCAACAGCCATCCGGAATTTATCCAGCCGGTATCCCGCAAAAACGAGATGATGAACAATTTCCTGCTTCCCGGACTGCAGGATCTGTGCGTTTCCAGAACCTCTTTCAAATGGGGTATCCCGGTTGATTTCGATGAGAAACACGTTGTTTATGTATGGCTGGATGCGCTGACCAACTATATTACCGGTATCGGCTACGATGCGGAAGGCAACAGCAGCGAGCAGTATAAAAAGCTCTGGCCAGCTGATCTGCATCTGATCGGAAAAGATATCATCCGCTTCCATACAATTTACTGGCCGATTTTCCTGATGGCATTGAATGAGCCCCTGCCCAAGCAGGTATTCGGTCATCCCTGGCTGCTGCAGGGTGATGGCAAGATGAGCAAATCCAAAGGAAACGTGCTGTATGCGGATGATCTGGTAGATTTCTTCGGCGTTGACGCAGTCCGCTATTTCGTACTGCATGAGATGCCGTTTGAAAATGATGGCGTAATTAGCTGGGAGCTGATGGTGGAACGGTTAAATTCCGATCTCGCCAATACGCTGGGCAACCTGGTAAATCGTACGATTTCCATGAGCAACAAGTATTTCGGCGGCGTTGTAGCGGATAAGGGCGCAGCAGAGGCAGTTGATGAGGATCTGAAAGCAGTTGTAACCGGAACCTACGATAAGGTTGCGGCAAAGATGGAAGGCTGGAGAGTCGCAGACGCGATCACCGATATTTTTACGCTGTTCAAGCGCTGCAACAAATATATCGACGAGACAGAACCGTGGGTGCTGGCAAAAGACCCTGCAAAAGCAGACCGTCTTGCTACCGTATTGTATAACCTGACAGAGAGCATTGTAATCGGTGCGTCCCTGCTGGAGCCTTATATGCCGGGCACTGCGGAAAAGATCGCAGCCCAGCTCAATACTTCCCTGCGCAGCTTCGAAGAATGCACGACCTTCGGCGGCTATATATCCGGCAGTAAAGTTACAGAGAAACCGGAAATCCTGTTCGCAAGACTGGATGTAAAGGAAGTTCTGGAAAAGGCAGCAGCGATGTTTGAGGCGCGTAAGGCACTGGCGGAAGAGGCTGAGGAAGAAAAAGAAGAGGACGTGATGGAGCTGACGAAAAAGCCGGAGATCACCTTTGAAGATTTCGAAAAGATGCAGTTCGCGGTTGGCGAAATCATCAAATGCGAACCGGTTCCGAAGTCCAAAAAGCTTCTCTGCTCCCAGGTAAAAATCGGGAAAGAAGTAAAACAGATCGTTTCCGGAATCCGCGCACATTACACGGCGGAAGAGATGGTAGGCAAAAAGGTTATGGTTTTAGTGAACTTAAAGCCTGCAAAGCTCGCCGGTGTTCTGTCGGAAGGCATGCTGCTGTGTGCAGAGGATGCCGAAGGCAATCTTGCGCTGGTAACACCGGAGAAAAATATGCCTGCCGGAGCAGAGATCTGCTGACGGTTAGAGTTGACCGGAACTTTATATAATGTTAATATAAAAATGTGAGGGCCGCAGAAGAGAATTTGCTGTGAAAAAGCAGCAGGATTTTTCTTGCTGCGGCTCTGTCTGTAAACGGAGGCATGCGGCTGTTTCCGGGAAAAGAGGGGAAAACGAAACGGGGGAACGGGATATGAAAAAAGAAGAAATTTTTTTCCTGTCAAGAGATGGTAAAACGAAGATTCATGCAGTAAAATGGATACCGGAGGGTAAACCGGTCTGTATCCTGCAGATCGTGCACGGTATGGCGGAATATATCGAACGATATGAGCGTCTGGCCTCCGTACTGACCAGGCAGGGGATTCTGGTGACCGGGGAGGATCATCTGGGACACGGAAAGAGCGTCGGGGAAAACGGGATCTACGGCTATTTCTGCGCGCATGATCCGGCGACGGTGGTAGTTCGGGATGTTCATCGTCTCAAAAAAATGGTGCAGGAGCAGTACCCCGGTGTTCCGTATCTGTTATTGGGACATAGCATGGGGTCTTTCATCCTCCGCAATTACCTGAGCCGTTACGGCAGCGGAATTGACGGAGCGATCGTGATGGGAACCGGTATGCAGCCGAAGGCGGTTTTAAATGCAGCCAAAGCAGTGACGAAGCTTCAGAAGGCTTTTTTAGGGGATACGCATGTGAGCCGTCTGTTGGACAAAATGGCATTTGGAAGCTATCAGAAAAAGATTACAGACGGCGTTGGAAGCATGGATTGGCTGTCCCGGGACAAAAAAGAGGTTCAAAAATACCTGGACGATCCGCAGTGCGGCTTCGTCTTTACAGTCAACGGGTTTGAGACGCTGTTTGAACTGATCGGCAGGCTTCACGACCCGGAAAGCATTCATAAAATTCCCAAAGAGCTTCCGGTTCTGTTTGTCGCAGGACAGGAGGATCCGGTCGGCAGCTATGGCAAAGCGGTTCTGGAGGTTGTAGAAAGCTTTCAAAACAGCGGGATGACACAGGTAGAATGCAAATTATATCCTGGTATGCGTCACGAGCTGGTCAATGAAATCGGCCGGGAAGAGGTGGATGCAGACCTTTTAAAATGGATTTTAAATACAGCCCGGGTGGCTGGACAGAGTTTTTAGAAAATGCAGTTTTAGGTTTCATTTGTCGCTTAAGCGGCAGAATGCGAGGAGAATATGAAGAAAACAGGGATTGCAGCAATGATGTTATCGACGGCGATTGCAGTATCCAGCATCGCTGTACCGGTCTGTGCAGCGCCGGGACAGACGGCGGAGAGTGCGCAGATGCAGGAACAGCCGCAGACAGAGACAGAGCCCGCCAAATCCATCAGCGATGAGGATTTTGCAAAGCTGCTGGATTTTGTAAAAGAAAAGTGGGACGCAGGCGAGCTGGATAACGCAGAGGATATCAAAGCTGCGATCAGCGAGGGAGAAAAAGAGTTCGGCGTTTCCCTTGACGAGAGCACGAGAACGACGCTTGCTTCCGCGCTCCAGCAGTTAAACGGGATCGGCTTAAACCATGAGACGGTCATTGCGCTTGCACAGAAAATGTATGAAAGCTACGGTGATACGCTGGTAGAAAACCTTTCGGATGCGCTGCAGGAGCAGCTTGCAGGTCCTCTCGGCGAGACGATTCAGGAACAGCTGATCGAACCTGCAAAAGAGACTGTGATGGAGACTGCCAAAGCGATTGCAGCTAACACAGCACAGCATTTCTGGCAGGACCTGAAGCAGAGCGTGATCGATTTCCTGAACCATGTTTTCCAGAAAGGGGAAACCTGACGCCAGATTTTCCTGATATAGACAGCTAAAAAATGATCTAAAACCGCACGAACGGTTTTTGATAAATTTTGACAACAAGAGAAGAGAGGAATGTATGAATGAAGCTTTTTAACCTGGACAGCCCGGTCATGGTCTTTTTGAGCAAGGTTGCCAACCTGATGATCCTGAACGTGCTGACAATCATCTGCTGTATTCCGATTTTTACGGCAGGGGCGGCGATTACGGCACTGTATTATGTGACGATCAAAATGGCGAGAGGGGATGACCCGTATATCATAAAAGGATATTTTAAGTCCTTTAAAGAGAATTTTAAGCAGGCGACGATCATCCGGCTGATTATGCTCGTTGTGATTGCGATTATCGCAGTGGACTGGAGAGTCACGCTGGTGATGATGACAGGAAGCAGTGCAAAGATCATGAAAACGGTGCT
>ADJS01012255.1_pt1 | contig 12786 bp, 11 predicted proteins | sample 268128 | NCBI WGS metagenome assembly ADJS01 (sample SAMN00007486, study PRJNA43253) | human gut metagenome | isolation source: feces sample TS28 | reverse complement strand
ACAATAGCAGAAAGAGGTATATTCCGTTTCAGGTCACAAACAGACGATACGGAGAAAATTTATATGAATTCTATTTACACTTTTATTCGCACAAGGAGTACATACAATGAAGACTACTTTTAAAAAGATTGCGAAACTCGTAGGCATTATGCTTGCGATGGCACTTGCTGTCAGCTTGGTTGGCTGCGGCGTCGATATCACCTCAGTGGGGCTGCCCACCGACATTGTGCTGGAAAAGGGTGAGACCCAGCAGCTCAATATCGAGTATGGCACCGACGACAAGGCCGAGCAGGAAAAGATTGCCGAGGCAGCATCCAAACTGAATCTCACTTGGACTTCCTCCGACGAAACGGTTGCAACCGTCGATGAGACCGGTCTGGTAACCGCAGTCGGTGCCGGTGAGGCTGATGTCACGGTATCCGTTTCTGACGCAAACATTTCGTCTACGACCCATGTTAAGGTCGTAATTACTCCTACCGGAGTCGAGGCTCCCGATTCCATTGAACTCGTCACGAACGGCGAGAACAGTAAAGCCCTTGGAGCTAAGATGACACCTGAGGATGCGACCGAGGTCAAGCTGGCATATGAGTCCAGCGATGAGAACGTTGCAACCGTCGATGAGAATGGTGTCGTAACCGCAGTCGCAGATGGTGAGTGTGTAATCACCACTTATGTGATTGCTGATATCCCCGCTACTGCAGAGAGTGCAGAAGCAAAGCCTGTTGTAGATGAAGTTGCTTCCTCCGAAGCAGAGGTTGCTGATTCCGCAGCAGATTCCGAAGTCCCTGACGATGCAGCTGCCTCTGAGCCGAAAGACACTACCGATTCTTCGTTCGGTGTTGTGCCTGATGGTCTGAGTGCCGAGACCAAGGTTACCGTCACCACGAAGGTTGAACAAATTACGCTGAATAAGACGGAAGGTGTCCTGACCGTTGGCAACAGCGTTACCGTTACCGCTACTGTCACTCCCAACAACGCAACCAACACTACCGTCAACTGGACGTCCAGTGACGAAAAGGTTGCCACGGTAGACAGCAATGGGAAGGTAACTGCAGTGGCTGCTGGGAATGCCACGATTACGGCAACCAGCGAGTCTGATGGGGATGTGAGTGCCGATTATGCGCTCACGGTAAATAAGGCTGCAGCTAAGCCTGCAACCAACTATAGCGGAACTACCAGTTCCGCAGGTGCAGCAACCACGCCGAGTTACACTGCACCGTCCGCTCCTTCCGCTTCCACGCCCACTTATGTGCCTGAGCCTGCACCGGCACCGGCACCGGCACCTGCACCTGCACCGGCTCCCGCTGAGCCTTCTCAGCCGAGCGGCGGAGATAGCGGTAATTCTGGTGGTTCCAATATTGTATACGGTACTGTTGTAGACCCTAATGCCACACAAGGCTCAGGTACCGATTGGACGCAGGATGATAGTTGCGCTGATGCCAATGGTGGTGGCGTTGGTGATGTGTTCGACTAAAACCAATTAAAGCCATACTTAACTAAAACTTATCATGCCGACGAGAATTGCCGAGAATATGGTGATTCTCGTCGTTTCTTATATCTCTATTGTCGATACAACTAATTTGATGAATTCATGTTGCTATTGATTTGCCTCCCGTAAAACTAAGTTGAATTAAATAGATAGTCACACCACTTACCGCTGTGTAATCACTATCGATGACGACAACTATATTGTTGCCGCCAAGGAAGAATTGATTGCAAACGGTGCAGATGAAAGCAAGCTTACCGATGACACACTCGACAATACCATCACAACAGAAATCACTGTTTCTATCCCGTCGATGGAAAAGAGTGAAGACGAAATGTACAATGACTTGTCTGTAGAGGACAAGTTGAAACAGCGTCTTGCTAATTCTGGTATCGCTACCTATGCAGCGGGTGTTCAGCTTGATAGTCAGACCAATCCTCAGTGGGTAACTGGTCTGTCTGCTGGCATGGAATACCTAACAGCGGATATGTATGCCAAGATTTATGGTCAAGACGGTAAAGGTGGTTGGCTTGCTGAAGGGAAAATTACTCCTCAGCAAGCTGATATGTACTGGTCGTATATTAGCAGCAGAGGGTTTAATGCGTGGTATACCACAAATGAACTTGACAATGATGGCTTCCCGACAGGAGGAACTAGAAAATACACCTCGTTTAAGTTAACCGATGGGAAGCTTGAAATCAATTCTGAATGGTATGGTAAAACGGTTTACTTCCGTTACCATAACAGCAATATTGTTGGTAATACCGCTACTGGTACCGCTGTCTCGATTCCCGCATCGGGAAGAGGAACATCCTACAAAGATGCCGTTCAAGTTTTGTTTTGCTATACAGTTGAAGAAGATGGCTCGATTTATCCATTAACCATTAAGGAGTATGTAAATCAAGCTACAAGCAATGGCTATAGCCAGAACGGAATGGCACATATCACCCTAAATACCGTATCAGCAAATAACTTTAATATCGACCCTGACCGCTATTTAAAGGATGCTGAGGGCAATTATCGCCAAGACAGCGTTTACTTCGGAACAAATTACTACAGTGAACCTGACTTGTCTGGTAAAGCCTACTATGCTTTGAAAGCATATATTGGTAACGGCTATGGTTTTGGTATTGGTCACGATACAATGTATGCCTACGCTGGTGCGTGGTTTGACGCATACGGCGGCGGTGCGGGTTATCCCAACAACATCTATGACGAAAGAAAGATTGACCCGAATGATACGGCAACCCGCTACTATAAAGTCAATAGCTGGGAAGTCAGCGGTGGTCACTGGAACATGAATGCCCTGATGGGTGAAAACAATTCCAATACGCTCGTTGGGTCTGGTTATTATTCTTCCAGTGATGAAGAATACTTCGGTTGGATTGTTGACCCTCTTACCGTACCTTCCGCTATTATGTCTTCCGGTGGTTCGCATGGACCGTTCCTAAAGACCACAATTTACGGAAGCCGTAGTCTGCGAATTCGTTCCAACGGTGGTTACACGTACGAAGAGGCGATGGTCAATCCCGACATCAAACACCGCACGCCTACGAACTGGCCTTACAAGTTCAGTGTGGGGCAGACAATCCCTGCCGCTCTGACGCACAGTAATGGTCAGGTCGCATTCGACGATATCTGGGTTCAGTATGATGGTTGCGCATCTGATTTCACAGATGCAGGACTTGGCAAGCTGTATGAACCTACCGTTGATGGACGCAGCGGCACTAACAACTTCTATCTAGCTGGTTCCGGCAACTTTGTTATGAACCAGATTGGTCACCTTCCTATTGCTGGCGGTGGTCAAATCAACAACGCATCGTACGACGAAATGCGTCTTTGCGTCAACACCCTGATGTGGATTTCTCAGCGCAAGCAGTGTGAAGTCTGTGCTGCCGACCAAGCTAACCAGCAGATGACGCACTTCGTCCATCGTGTCAACGCAGCAAACGCCAAGAAGATTCTGACAGCTCTCGCCAACGGCGGCAGCTACTGGTATCCTCTGAGTGATTGCTACGAACTGATGGAAGACCTCGACCTTGTAAAGCTGGGTTACAACTCTTCGACTTGGAAACCCATCAAGAACTTTACTGGTCACTGGAACAGCAAATACTACGATGTAAAAGTTCCCAAAGACGGTGCTCTGTTCGATAACACCACCGGTGATTTGGGCGCATATCGTACCGGAGACGGCAACGACTGGAACCTTGGCACTGATAAGTCCAAGGGCTGGGACACTGTCTTTAAGGACAGCGGCAACAGCGCTCCGTCTGTTCGCACCACCGGTATTGCTCGTATCTACGGCAAGCTGGGCGACGCCAAGCTGTTCAATGATGGTCAGATTCACGAGGGCTACACAGTCCATATCCGTTATGATGGCAAATCATTCGTATCACCGATTTTTTCTTGACTGTTGCTGAAAAGTAATTACTATTGAATAAATAGAGATTATATGAATAGGATTAGCAGTCAAGTGAAAAAATCAAGAAAGCATGATAGCCTAGCGGTCGAACGCCCTGAAGTTGCTGCACAGTGGGACTACGAGAACAACGAGATGACCCCGGATGACGTGACAGCAGGAAGTGGCTATAAAGTGGCTTGGATATGCGAAAAAGGACATAGATGGAGAGCCACTATTTGGGATAGATGTCAGCACAATAATGGTTGTCCCTATTGTAGTGGGAGATTTGCAATTACAGGCGAAAACGATTTGGCAACATTATATCCTGAAATAGCAAAAGAGTGGGATTATGAGTTAAATGGTGATGTCAGACCAGAAAACGTCAAACCTTTCGTTGCGAAAGAATATCACTGGCAGTGCAGCAAGGGACATAAATACAAGGCTTCGGTTGCAAGTAGAACAACAGGAGGACTGGGCTGCCCCTATTGCAGTGGCCGCAGAGCAATACCCGGAGAAACAGACATTTTGACACTGTACCCGGATTTAGTGCCTTTATGGGATTACGACAAAAATACAGTAGACCCTCATACATTACGTCCGAGCAGCATCAGAAAAATGTGGTGGAAGTGTCCGTTACAACACTCATGGGAGGCACGAATCGAGGACCTCACAATTCATGGTCAACGGTGTCCTTTTTGTGCGGGTCAGAGAGCGTTTTATGGTTTCAACGATTTGGAAACCATGTTTCCTGAAATTGCCGCTGAATGGGACTATGAAAAGAATGGTGATTTAACGCCCCGTGACGTGACTCGTGGTGCGATTCGGAAAGTCTGGTGGATATGCCCACGAGGTCATAGCTATAGTGCCCATATCAACAACAGAACCGATGCCCACACGGGCGGAAGTGGGTGTCCATATTGCAGTAATAAAATCAGTACGCCGGAAAGATATCTTTTTGAAATGTTCAAGCTTGCATTTCCGGATGCGATGACCAATACTCGTCCGGATTTTCTTGACGGCAAAGAGTACGATGGTTATGCACCGTCTGCGAAAGTTGCATATGAGTACAATGGGGTATATTACCATCAGGGCCGGGATGAGGATGACAGCGCAAAACTGGAAAACAGCAAGCATAACAATGTCATACTGATTCGTATTCTTGAACATGGGTTAACCCCAAAATCGCCTTACGATATTGTTTTAAAAAGTAAGCAATATAAAAAAGCTCTTCCGATTGCGGCAAAGGAACTGAAAGAATTGATTGAACATACATTCAATGTAAAAATCGACGATAGCAGTTTTTGCTATGATTATATACTTTGGCGGAAAGACCATAATGTAAAAATATTGCCATCTGCTGCAAAGTTGGTACAATGAAGATACTATCAGAAATAAAATAAATTCACCTTATGTGCAAGACATAGATTTTAATAATCCGTAAAAGGCTGCTGCTTTCTCATGTGGAAAGTTGCAGCCTCTTTGTTTGCAGGTGAATACAAGTAAAAGAAGAGGTAATTGAAAATGAAAACAGGTAAATGGAATGAGCAAGATGTTGGAATTTTAAGAGAACGGTACGCTTTCGAAGGACTCAGTGTTGCATTGCAGAAAGATTTAGACCGTTCAAGACAGCAGATTCTTGACAAAATCAAACGAATGGGTTATGAATACATCGGTAAAAAAGTATGGACAGAAAAGCAAGAAAATGAAATAAGAAAACGGTATCCCAGTCACGGTGCATCTAAAGCATTGCAAAAGGATATCGGCGTTTCCGCTTATGCCATTGATTCTAAAGCCAAAAGCATGGGCGTTTTTAGAAATTCTCCTCGCGAAAAGAAGCCGAAAAAGATTCATCCTCAATGGACTAATGAGCAATTGAGACTTTTGTCTGAATGTTATCCGCGCGAAGGTGCAAGCAAGGCTTTGCAAAAAGAATTAGGATTTTCTGATTGTATGATTCACAAAAAGGCAAAGTCGTTGGGGTTGATATCTAAATGCAACCGTGCTTGGACGGAGCAGGAAATCAGTCTGTTGGCCGAAAGATATTATTGCGATGGGGCAAGTGCATCCTTAGTAAAAGCACTTGACCGTCCTGCGCAGTCCATACGCGCAAAAGCCAACAAACTTGGGCTGGTATATGGCGGTTACGGTTGTTGGTCTGAAGCTGATGAAAAAATTCTACGTGACCGTTATCCTCGTGAGGGTGTAAGTAAAGCGCTTCAAAGAACTCTTGGCAGAAGCCATAGTGCGATTGCTGGCAAGGCTTTCCAAATGGGGCTTCGTTGCTATAAATAAGTCGATTTTACATTAAATAGGTTGGAGTTATAATGATGCACAATACTATTAAACCTAATAGTGCGCCATATAAAAAGCAGCAGCGTGCATGGACAGAACAGGAACTTGAACTTTTATGCGAGCGATACTACTTTGAGGGTGCAAGTAAATCACTGCAAAAAGCACTTAACCATCCGGCGCAGTCCATTCGGAAGAAAGCGAGCGCGTTAGGACTGGCGTACGGCGGCTACGCATATTGGTCTAAAGAGGATGAACAGCTAATGCGTAACAGATACCCGCAAGAGGGAGCCAGCGAGTCTTTGCAGACATTGCTGGGCAGAAGCAAGAAACAGCTTCACCAAAAGGCTGCTCTGATGGGGATTACGTACGAGGCAGGCTTCCAGTGGACTGCTGAAAAAGTTCACATCTTAGTCGAACGATATCCGACCGAAGGTGCAAGCGCGGCGCTCATGCAAGACCTCAACTGCGTGAATAACACTATTTGGCGCAAGGCGAAAGAGCTTGGTCTGCGGAGAACGAATTACGACTACCAAAAGCATAAACGAACAAAGAACTAAATGACCATCTTTTAGAGCTACCTTCGGGTGGCTCTATTTTGTTATACAACAGTTTAGCTTGCAAATTCGAAAGTTTGTTGTTGACTATATCGAAATTCTATGATATAATATAAGTATAGCATACACAAGATAATATGTTATATTTATACATTACAACGCTTGTAGCGCTATGCAACATAGAAAAAGTCAACAAACCTTATAGGTATAGGCTTTACAACGGTTTCTATGGTATAGAAGTCTATGGTGCATTAAAAAGTATAGAATCCCACTTAAAAAAGCGCGTTAGCAAAGTAAATCCACTTTGCAACGCGCTTTTTTCTTGTTTTTGTATGTCTTTTTGTGTCCTAAACAGTAAAAAACAGGTCGTAAACAGGTCGTAAACGCAGTAATCCTTGTACTAGTGTCGTAAAAATGTCGTAAAACTCCCGGCTGCAATCAAGCGGCCGGGAGTTTGTTTAGTATGGCATCGTTGAGGAATTATTGTGTATGCAGCGCGTTCTGCAGGGCACAATAATCCTCCAGAGTAAGCTGTTCGGGGCGTGCGCGTTCATCAAGACCGGCAGACTGCAGCGCGGTCAGGACCTGTGCCTTGGGCAGGTGCAGGCCGTTGGCAATGGCGTTGGCTGCGGTCTTGCGGCGCTGTGAGAATGCGGCGCGGATCAAGGCAAAGAAGGCGGCCTCGTCACCGTTCGGGACCTGTACGGCGGGGGTCTTGCGCACATCCAAGCGAATAACGGCGCTTGTCACCTTGGGGGCGGGATAAAAGCTGCCGGGCTGCACGCTGAACAACAATTTCGGCTCCGCATAATAGGCCACCGCGTAGCTGATCGCGCCCGCATCGCGGGTGCCGGGGGCGGCGCACAGGCGCTGTGCAGCCTCCTTTTGCACCATGACGGTGATGTTCTGGATAGGCAGCTTTTCCTCCAGCAGGCGCATCAGGATCGGGCTGGTGATATAGTACGGCAGGTTGGCACAGACAGCCACCGGCTTATCGCCAAATTCTTCAGCCAGCAGCGCCTTCAAATCCACCTTGAGGACATCGTTCAGTACCAGCTTGAAGTTATCATACCCGGCCATCGTCTCCTCAAGGAGCGGCGGCAGACGCTTATCTACCTCGATGGAAACGACCTTATCAGCGCGTTTGCAGAGCTGTTCGGTCAGTACGCCGATGCCGGGACCGACCTCAAGGGCACCCCAGCCGGGGCCGATGCCGGCGGCTTCAGCAATGCGGGGACATATACCCGGGTTAATGATAAAATTCTGGCCAAACCCTTTGGAAAGGGCAAAATCGTACCGCGCACAAAGGTCACGGATGGTAGACAAGTCGGTCAATGTGGGCACGGTGGCTTCCTTTCAGCGTATATCAGTTCTGGCCGGTCAGCGACATGGCCGCGTTGACGGCCTTGCTGATCTGCGGGTCAGTGTCGATCGTGTAGTCGTAGTAGGAGTTCTGTTCATCAACGGAGAGTGTCGCGTCAATATCGGGCTTCAGACCCTCGTTGTTCCAGCTCTGATCCTCGTTGTCGAGCAGCAGGCCGGAGGTAATATAGGCGGCAGAGCCGTCCGAGAAGCTCTGCACATCGCTGAGTACAACGCCCATACCGGCCGTTTTGGTGCCGACAATCGTGGCACCGCCCATCTTGCGCAGGGCATTGGCAAACAGCTCGGCACTGCTGGAGGTAGCCCCATTGACGAGGCAGACCATCGGAACATTGATCTCGTTCTCATCGGACATGCGCAGCACAGTCACATTGCCGTCCTTATCCTGCTGCTTGGCGATCTCACCGGAGGGTACGCAGTAATCCGCTGCGACAAGCCCTGCATTGAGGTTTTCACCGGCGTTGTCGCGCAGGTCAAACACCAGACAGGTGGCCCCCTGCTGCAGCAGGTTGTCCACGGCAGTTTTAAACTCGCTGGCGGTGCCTGTGGTAAAGGCGTCAATGCGCAGATAGCCGCAGGTGCCGGCAGTCAGCTGGCTTGTTGAGATGGTGGGGGTCTTATAGTTGGAGTGTACAAGGCTCAGCTGCTGCTCCTGACGGTCGGGCGTCAGGTAGGTGATGACTGTGGTAGTGCCCTCCTCACCCAGCAGGCGGGAGGTCAAACGCGCGGTAGATCCGATGTTTTTGGTGGATTCCTCACCAATGGCAGTGATAAAGCCGCCGACCTGCAGACCGGCCTCACTGGCGGGGGAATTGTTATATACGCGGATGATGCGCGCATAGCCGGAGGAGGCATCGTTGACAACGGCCACGCCGATGCCGGTGAGGGTGCCCTTCTCGATGGCCTGCTTTTCGCTGTACTCCTTGGCGGTATAGTAGACAGCATATCGGTCGTTGATGCCGCTCATATAGCCGGCGGCCAGCTTATCGTTCAGTGTATCCTCATCAATGGTGAAGAACTCCCCTGCGCGGACAAAGCGGTCGATCTCCGACAGCTTGTTGTACTGGCGTTCCTTATTTTTGACGCTGGACACGGTCGTGTTGAACATCTTCATCGACACGACCATCGTCAGCGAGAAGGTGACAGCCATTGCGATGATGGCGATGGTGGCTGCCACGCCGAGACTGATTTTTTTGCTCATGGCTCTGATGGCTCCTTACTATTTTTGCGTTTATGCCCCGTAGGCAAGGGAGAAAAATACCGTAGAGAAAAGGCTCAGCACCATAAGAACGGCGACCACCAGACAAAAAATGCGCACGGCGGTTTTATGCTTCTGCGGCTTCATAAGGACTCCCCTTTCTTAGGATAAGTAATTCATGACATTGACCAGAACATTGTTGACCTTCATTTCCAGATGCAGGTGGTTGCCGGTGGAGTTGCCGGTGGAGCCGACATACCCCAGCGTCTGTCCTTTGGAAACGCTCGACCCGACGCTGACGATGGGCGCACTGTTCATGTGGGCGTACAGTGTGGAATAGCTGTTGCCGTTGTCATCCTTGCCGTGGTAGACCTGAACATAATAGCCCCAGCTGTAGTGGTAGGCGGCTGCGGTGACGACGCCGCCGCTGACGGCGTAGATCTCGGTGCCGCCCGGCGCGGCATAGTCGGTGCCGCGGTGGCCGTTGCCGCCAAAGTAGCAGGAAATATACTTATAGGTGGCAAGCGGGTGGCCAAAATCCAGCGAGCATTGTATCGAGGCGTTTCCGTAGGCCTGGTTGGCGGCGTTCAGGGCTGCATCCAGTTCTTTGGCTGCCTCGTCCACTTTTTTGTTGGCCTCGATCTGGGCCTCTTTCAGGGCCTGTTCCTCGGCCTCCGCCTTGGAGATGCTCTCGTCTGTCTGGGAGATATTCTCAGCAAGCTCACTGGTTTTGCTGTTCAGTGCGGCCTTCTGGGCCTCGTAGTCGGCTTTTTTTGCCTCCAGATCCGCCTTGGCCTGCTCCAGCTCAGCGCGCTGCTGCTCCAGCTGGGTATGCTCGTCCTCGAGCTGCTGGCAGATCTCCTCATCCTTGCTGACAATCTGCTCCAGCGTGGTGGCAAAGGTAAGCAGCTGGTACAGGTTGGTCGCACTGGACAGCAGCGCAATGGAACCGCCGTCATTCAGCCGCTGCATCGCGCGCATACGGTCCTTGAAATCTGCCCAGCGCTGATCGTATTCAGCCTGCTTCTGGTCAACCTCCTGCTGCTTTTGATTGATCTCGTCCTGTTTGTTGACGATATCATTATCCAGACCGCCGATCTGCTCGGTCAGTGTGCCGATCTGGCTGAGCAGCAGTGATTTTTGCTGCTCCAGCTGTGTTTTGAGCGCCTGCGCGTCCGCTTTGTCGCTCTGTGTTTCTTTCAGCTGTTGGTTGACTTTTTCCAATGCGGCCTGCTGCTCCTGCAGCTTTTGGCGCAGGTCGCTGACACTGGCAGCTGCCAGCGGCGTCATAACGGTGGAAAGCGTCATCGTCATGGCAACTGCTACGCTGAGCAGCAGTGAGATAAACTTTTTGCTGTGCGAAAAATGCTTCATCTTTGTTTGCAATTCCCCTGCTCGTTGCTGTTATACATCCAGATGCTTGCGGATGCTGGTGGCGGTGCCGAGGCCGCAGAGCACAAAGCCCAGCAGCACAAAGCCGCCGACAATGTAATACCATACATTTTCCAGCGGAACCAGCTGACCGCCGAACATCTGCGAGAGGTTGGACGGGTTCTCGGCATACCAGCGGCAGAGGGCATAGTACGCGCCGCAGACGATGCCGGAGGCAAGCGCAGCGGAGATCAAGCCGGAGGTAACACCCTCCACAAAGAACGGGAAACGAATAAAGCCGTTGGTGGCACCCACAAGCTTCATGATGCCGATCTCCTTGCGGCGGTTGAACACCGTGATCTTGATCGTATTGTTGATGACCACGATGGACACGATAGCCAGCACCGCTACAATGCCGTAGCAGGCGTAGTTGATGACCTGCTGCAGTGAGGTGAAGGTGTCTGCCATGGCAAGCGGCGCTTTGACGCTTGCCACGCCATCGATCTGCATCAGCTGGGCGGAGACTGCCTCAATGTTGTCGGGGTCATCCACCGTCACGCGGTAGTTGGGCGTGAACGGGTTATCGTCCTGAAAGACCTGCTGCAGGTTGGTGTAGTCCTTGAGCATATCGCCGTAGGTCGCAAGAACATCCTCGGGCGACATGTAGGTCACGCCCACAACATGGGGGGTGCTGCGGATGGCCGCATCGGCAGCGGCGATTTGGTCCTCGGTGGCATCGTCCATATAGACGACCGTCTCATTCTGGTTGCCGATATATTCGACCATATAATCAATGTTGACGCCCAGCAGGTAGGCAGCGCCGATCAGCAGCATGCAGACGGTCAGCACGCCCATCGAGGCAAAGGTCATAAGCCGGTTGGCACGCAGATTGTGCAGGCCCTGACCGACAAGGTAGGTAAAGCTGGAAAAACGCATGGTGTCCCCTCTTTAATAGTAAAGATCAGTCTTCATCGTAGTCGTAATCGTCCTCTTCCCGCTGGGCCATAGCGGCTGCGTAGCGGCGGGCGGCCTCGGGGTGTGCGGTGTCGGAGGCGACCATGCCGTTGGCCAAAGTGATGACGCGGTTGCCGTACTTGCGGGCGAGCTTATGTACCAGCTCATGCTCATGGGTGACAACCACAACGGTGATGTTGACCTTATTGATGGCCTCAAACAGCTGCATGATGTCCATGGACATCTCAGGGTCGATGTTGCCGGTGGGCTCGTCCGCGATGATCAGCTTGGGGCCGTGGGCCAGCGCGCGCGCTACGGCGACACGCTGCTGCTCACCGCCGGAGAGCTCATCCGGCAGGCGATCCATCTTGTCCTCAAGGCCGACAAGCGAGAGCGCGAAGGGCACGCGGTCCTTGATCTTTTTGGTGGAGATGTTCGTCACACGCATGGCGAACGCCACATTCTCATAGACGGTCATGGTCGGAATCAGGCGGAAGTCCTGAAAGACAACACCCATCTGCCGACGCAGATACGGCACCTTGCGCCGGCGGATCTTGGTCAGATCCTGCCCATTGATGAATACCTTGCCCTCAGTGGGCTTTTCCTCCATCTGGATCAGCTTCAGAAAGGTAGATTTGCCTGCACCGGAGTGGCCAAGGATAAAGACAAATTCGCCCTCCTCGATATGGATGTTGATGTCCTCCAACGCAACATTTTCATCGTTGTGGGTCTCATAGGTTTTATATACATGCTCAAAATCGATCATTGAGGATTCTCCTGCCGCAGCGCGGCTGTCCTGTTTACGGTTACAGTCATACATATAATAGAATACCATGCAGCGCGCCTGCGGTCAAGGTGTTTTCCGCCTGCCAAAAGCAGAAAAATGGCGCTGCCTTGCGGTGCAGCGCCATTTGTGAAAGTTTTATTAAAATCAATATTTGGCCGGATTGGCGGAGAGGTACTTCTTGACCATCAGGGCCACCTTAAAGACGATGGCATCATCAAAGTTGCGCAAATCAAGGCCGGTCAGCTTGCGAATCTTTTCCAGACGGTAGACCAGCGTATTGCGGTGGACAAACAGCCCGCGGCTCGTCTCCGAGACATTCAGGTTGTTTTCAAAGAAGCGCTGGATGGTGAACAGCGTCTC
>ADJS01019354.1_pt1 | contig 12814 bp, 13 predicted proteins | sample 268128 | NCBI WGS metagenome assembly ADJS01 (sample SAMN00007486, study PRJNA43253) | human gut metagenome | isolation source: feces sample TS28 | reverse complement strand
GTAAACAATGACCATCAGCCCTACCATCGGTGATATCATTCGTCCACAGATCGTTGCCGGAAATGTACCGGATTTTATCTGCCTGAATGATGGCGGTGAGGACGGCGTGATCCTTTCTCTGATCAAAGAACATGCACTTCTGAACCTGAACGATGTTTTTGATGGCGAAAACTATGCAGGAACCGGTACACTCCGTGATGATATCACAGATGGAATCCTTGCAAGCAGCAAGTGTGCACCATATGGAGATGGCGATATCTATCTCGCACCGTTCAACAGCGGTCCACAGGGCCTGATCTACAATAAGACATTCTTCGACGAAAACAATCTGGAAGTTCCGAAGACCTGGGATGAGTTCTTTGCACTTGGTGATACAGTCAAAGATATCGACGGACGTTCCCTCTTTACTTATCAGGGAATCTATCCGGGATATATGGAAGAAATGCTCTGGCCGGCAATTGCAAATGAGTGTGGTGAAGAAGCTCTCACAAAGATCGCAAATTATGAAGAAGGCTCCTTTAATAATGAAGGCGTGCTGAAAGCCCTCACTCATATCAAAGAGATCGCAGATAAGGGATATCTTCTGGAAGGTACAGTAGGTATGAACCATACAGAATCCCAGACAGAGATGATGCTTGGAAAAGCTGCTTTTATCACAAATGGAACCTGGATGGAAAATGAGATGCAGGATGCTCCGAGAGAAGACGGATTTGAGTTTGCCATGGCTCCGATCCCGACAGAGAATGCAGATGATGTTCACTATGTATTCGACAGCTGCGAGCAGTTCTCTATTCCGGCAGCTGCAAAGAATCAGGAACTCGCAAAAGAATTCCTCCGTTTCCTGTACAGCGATGAATCTGTATCTGCATTTGCAGAAGCTTCCGGTGCCCTTTACGCAACAAAGAGTGCCCGTGAAGTGGCAAAAGACAAACTTTCTACAGCAATCTACAACATGTACGGAATCTATGACGAAGCAAATGCCTCTTCTCTGATCATGAGCTTCTCAGCAGTTCCGGCTGACTGCAAGATCAATCCAAAAGATGAGATTTTTAACCCGATCACTTCTGTTATGAACGATGAAATGACAGTAGAAGAGTGGGCACAGAATGTAGAGGACGCTTTTGCACAGGTTCGTGCAGACCAGGAAGCTGCCAAATAAATATCTTTTTTGTTATTTACAGAATGAATGTTGTCCGATTAAGCGAAAAGGCTGCTGCACAAGGTATGCGGCAGCCTTTTTTTACCCCAAAATGATTTGAAATCTGAAAAAAGGAGTGACCAGACGTGGTAAAAAAGCCAAAATTATTTATAGCTTTGTGTACGCTTCCCGCGTTGATTCTTACGATTGTTTTTATGATCGTACCGATGCTGAATGCCATCTATCTGTCATTTACCAGTTCCACAGCACTCAGTGTTGGATTCAACAGTAAGTTTGTATTTCTGGATAATTATATTTATATGTTCAAAGACAAGGACTTTGTGCAGGCGCTTTTTTAATACGTTTAAACTGATGCTTGTGATTCCGGCTCTGACGATTTTTCTGAGCCTGATATTTGCTTTCATCCTTACACAGGGAGAACTTCGGGAGAAATCTTTTTATCGTACCGTATTCTTTTTTCCGAGTGTTGTATCCATGACGGTTGTCGGGATTGTATGGTCTTTTGTGTTTAATCCGACAAGAGGAATCCTCAATCATATGCTGGATCTGTTTAACCTGTCTTCCTGGAAACATGCCTGGCTCGGAGAGGGAAAAACAGCGCTCTGGTGTATCGGTGCTGCACTGGTATGGCAGGCGATCGGTTATTATATGGTAATGCATGTGGCTTCAATCGACGGGATCTCTCAGGAAATTTACGAAGCTGCCTCGATCGACGGAGCGACCGGAGCCCAGAAGTTTTTCAAGATCACGATCCCGCTTCTTCGTAGGTCCATCGGAACGACTTATATCCTTGCTCTGTCAGGAACGATCAATCTGAGTTTTACCCTGTCCAATGTCATGACGGGAGGAGGTCCGAACGGTGCTTCCAGTGTCCTTCTGCAGTATATGTACACGCAGGGTATGCGGAATGCAAACTTTGGCTATGCGATGGCGATCGCCATGTTTACGCTTATGCTTGCAATCGTGCTTGCGATGATCTCACGAAAACTGTCAGCTGAGAAAGAATAGGAGGGACACTGATGAAAACTGTAAGAACCTGGTGTATCAGGATCCTGATGATTCTGTTTACGATTATTTTTCTTTATCCGCTTTTCTGGAACCTGATGTCTGCGTTTAAGACAAATGCGGAGTATCTGACAGATCCTTATGCACTGCCGGTATCACTGAATCTGGATAATTTTGTCGCTGCATGGCAGAAGGCAAATATTGCAGCGTATTTTGGAAATTCTGTGTTTGTAACGGTATTGTCTACGGCATTGCTTCTGCTGTTTGTCATACCGATTTCTTACGTACTGGCAAGATACCGCTTTGCCGGGAGCAAACTGATCTCCACAATCTATATGGCATGTATTTTCCTCCAGGCAACGTATATCATGATCCCGCTTTTCCTGGAATTGCAGGCAATCAATGGGCTGAATAATCTGCCGGTACTCTGTCTGGTCTATGCGGTCATGCAGTTCCCGTTCTGCATTTTTACTCTGCAGGGCTTTATGTCTGCTGTGCCAAAAGACTATGAAGAATCTGCCCGGATCGATGGTGCCACAAACCTTCAGCTTCTTCTGAAAGTTATGGTTCCGCTTGCAAAACCGGGAATTGCAACGATCACAATGTTGAGCGCAATGGGATTCTGGAACGAATATCCGCTGGCACTGGTCCTTCTGACCGATGATGCCAAAAAGACCCTTCCGATCGGAATGGCAAATCTGTTTGAGATACAGAAGTATGCGACAGACTGGGGTGCACTGTTTGCGGGACTTGTGATCATTATGATCCCGACCATGATCATTTATCTGATCGGGCAGAGATATCTGCTGCAGGGAATCGGTGCAGGCGGATTGAAAGGGTGAATTGGATTTTTTTGAAGAAGGAGAAGAGATATGCCGACAGACCAGGAATTGATTAAGATTGTTCCGTCGAAGCGTCAGCTTAAGTATCAGGAAACGGAATTTTATGCATTTTTTCACTTTGGGATGAATACGTATACGAACCGGGAATGGGGAGACGGTACGGAAGGTCCCGGGGTTTTTGATCCGCAGGAATTTGACGCCGGGCAATGGGTATCGGCGGTGAAAGCGGCAGGAATGAAAGGCGTGATCCTTACCTGCAAGCATCATGACGGATTTTGTCTGTGGCCGACGAAATATACGCAGCATAGTGTCGCTTCGAGTCCATGGAAGGATGGAGCGGGGGATGTAGTACGGGAAGTTTCGGATGCCTGCCGCCGTTATGGCTTGAAGTTTGGAATCTATCTTTCTCCGTGGGACCGGAATCAGCCATGTTATGGAAGTGGGAAGGAATATGACGATTATTATATCGCACAGTTGACAGAACTGCTGACCGGGTATGGGGAGATATTCAGTGTCTGGCTGGACGGGGCCTGTGGGGAAGGTCCGAATGGAAAGAAGCAGGTTTATGACTGGGAGAGATATTATGCATGTGTACGGAAGTATCAGCCAGATGCCTGCATCTGCGTCTGCGGACCGGACATCCGATGGTGTGGAAATGAAGCCGGCGATGTAAGAAAATCAGAGTGGAGTGTAGTTCCTGCGCGGACAGCTCTGGCAGAAAGTGTGCAGGAAAGAAGCCAGCAGTCGGACGATGAAGAATTTCGCCAGAGGAAGATCACCAGTGATATGGAAGACCTTGGAAGCCGTATCGCTCTTGAGGGCGAACATGATCTGATCTGGTATCCAGCAGAGGTAAATACCTCGATCCGACCGGGATGGTTTTATCATCCGGAAGAGGATGGCCAGGTGAAAAGCCTGGAAGAACTGGTCCATATTTATCTGGGGTCTGTTGGTGGAAATGCAACGTTTCTTCTGAATATCCCGCCAATGTCGAACGGGCTTCTGCATGAGAATGATGTGGAGCGTCTGAGGGAACTGGGAGAATGGCAGCAGAGAAGTTTTTCCCGCAATCTGCTGGAGGAATCCCACAGACCGGTGGAACTTGTCTTTGCATTGGATGAAGCAGAAGATGTCGGGTATCTGGTACTAAAAGAAGAAATCCGGAATAGCCAGAGAGTAGAGGCTTTTGAAGTATTTGTAAGAGATCAGGGAGAGTGGGAGAAGGTCTATGCAGGAACTGTAATCGGGTACAAAAAAATCATCCCACTTTTTAAAGAAAACGTGAAAGAAATCAGAATCGTACTGAACGATTACAGAGTTCTGCCACAGATTTCCTTTGTTGGAGTATATCCGAGGAAGAAATAAAGTACAGAGTCAACCCCAAAAGAGAAAGCAGATGACCTAAATTCTATAAAGACAAAAATAAACCATCCAGGAGCGTTGCAAATGGATGGTTTATTTTCTGGTTTTACCATTTCTGTGCACGTTTCTCAATGAAATCCAGAATGGCATACAGCCCCATTGCGATCACGCACAGGATTACGATGGACATCAGCACCCATGTCAGCTTAAAGGTCTGGGAACCGTAGATGATCAGATATCCAAGCCCCTGCCTTGCACCAATGAATTCACCGATGATCACGCCGACCAGGCACAATCCAATATTGACTTTCATCACACTCAGGATGAGAGGCACGGAAGACGGAAGGACAATCTTTGTCAGTTCGTCTTTTTTTGTGCCGCCGAGGGTGCGGATGAGTTTCAGTTTTTCCGGGTCAGCTTCGCGGAAGCCGGTGTAGAGATTGATGACTGAGCCAAAGATTGCCACAGACATTCCGGCAACGATGATCGTCCGGATATTTGCACCGAGCCACACGATCAGGAGCGGGGCAAGGGCGGATTTTGGCAGACTGTTCAGGACGACGAGGTAAGGCTCCAGGATCCGTGAAAGCTTTGGACAGCACCATAGAAGAACCGCCGTGCCGATCCCGAGAAAAACGGTAAAGACAAAGCTGACCAGAGTTTCCATCAGCGTGATCCCGATATGTGTAAACAGAGACTGATCCTGTACCATCTTAAAAAATGTTCGCCAGATCTCAGACGGACTGCTGAAGATAAAAGAATCGATCCATCCCTGTCTGGCAGATACTTCCCACAAAAGGAGAAAGCCCAGGAACAGAAAGATCCTGGACACATGGATCAGATATTTTTCACGCCGGACACAGGCCAGATATTTTTTCTGTGCAGGAGAAAGGTCAGGCATACTGGTTCAGCTCCTTCCAGATAAGATTGAAATAAGACTTAAATTCCGGTGCACCGCGTGCGGCAAGAGGGGTCCTTTCATCCAGTGACAGTCGGATCGGGACAATACGCGCGACATAGGCAGGACGGGCAGAAAGGATGATCACACGGTCTGCCATGCTGATCGCTTCGGAAATATCGTGCGTAACAAGGATCGCGGTTTTCTGTTCTTTTTTGAGGATGCGACCGATGTCGTCACTGACATTTAACCGTGTCTGGTAATCCAGCGCGGAAAAAGGCTCGTCAAGCAGCAAAAGTTCCGGTTTCAGGGAAAGTGTGCGGATAAGAGCCGCACGCTGGCGCATGCCGCCGGATAACTGCGAAGGACGGGCGGTGCGGAACTTGTCAAGCCCGTAGGTGTCAAGCATTTTTTCGATGTATGCAAGTTTTTCAGGCGTTTTTTCCTTACGGATCTCAAGACCGAGGAGGATATTCCGGTAGATGCTTCTCCATTCCAGAAGATGGTCTTTCTGGAGCATATATCCAATGCGTGGATCGCCGGGAGACGGAGGGATGCCGTTCATAAGAATCGTGCCTTCTTCTGTCGGGAGCATGCCGCAGATCAGATTCAGGAGCGTGGACTTTCCGCAGCCGGATGGACCGACAACGGCAAGAAATTCACCGGGCATCAGGTCAAACGATATATTTGAAAGAGCTTTCGTCTCTCCGGATACGGTATGGTAAGAAAGAGAAACATTTCTGATCTCCAGAAGGGGTTTCATACAAAATACCTCGAAAGAGAATCTATATTTTAAGATATGCGGGAGAGTGCATCTGTGTTATGATAGGAAAAAGGATCACGGAAACAGTCTGACACAGAAAGATCCATATAGAAATTTCAGCAATAATCTTACAAGAGGAATATCACCATGAATAAACGAAATTATCAGAAAGAGCTTGACCGGCTCATTGAAAACATAACAAAAGAGGGAAAAGTTCCACGGCTTTTTCTTCACAGCTGCTGTGCACCGTGCAGCAGTTATGTGCTGGAATATTTATCTCAGTATTTTGAGATTACAGTATTTTTTTATAATCCCAATATCTCATTGGAGGAAGAATACCGTAAGCGAGTCGCAGAGATTCGCCGTCTGGTAGCGGAAATGTCTTTTACACATCCGGTTCATATCGAAGAAGGCACCTATGATACGCAGGTATTTTATGAAATGGCGAAAGGTATGGAAAAAGTTCCGGAGGGTGGAGAACGTTGCTTCAAATGCTACCGCCTCCGAATGGAAGAAGCAGCAAAACTTGCCAGAGAGGGAAACTATGATTATTTTACAACGACGCTTTCAATCAGTCCTCTGAAAAATGCAGAGAAGATCAACGAGATTGGCGAAGAACTGGCAGAAATTTACAAAGTACCTCATCTTCCATCTGATTTCAAGAAGAAAAACGGCTACAAGCGTTCGATTGAATTATCTCACGAGTTTGATCTTTACCGGCAGAATTACTGTGGCTGCGTCTTTTCGAAGCGCGAACAGGAAGAAAAACTGAAACAAAAACTGAAATAAAAACAAATTTCAGAGAGTTCTGCTCTTTGATTTTCCACTGGAATGTGGTAAACTGATAGAAAATTATGCACTGTGGGATTCTGGTGAGATCTGGCAGTGGCAAAATCACCGTACAATAAGGAGGACATTATGGCACAGTTATGGGGAGGACGTTTCACGAAAGAAACGGACAAACTTGTATACAATTTCAATGCTTCTATTTCATTTGACCAAAAATTTTATAAACAGGATATCCGCGGAAGTAAAGCTCATGTCAGAATGCTGGCCAAGCAGGGTATCCTGACAGAAGAAGAAAGAGATCAGATCCTTGGCGGTCTGGACAGTATTCTTGCAGATGTAGAATCCGGAAAACTGGAGATTACATCTGAATATGAAGATATTCACAGTTTTGTAGAGGCAAATCTGATTGACCGTATCGGAGATCCGGGTAAGAAGCTTCATACAGGAAGAAGTCGTAATGACCAGGTTGCTCTTGATATGAAATTGTATGTGCGTGATGAGATCGAAGAGATCGATGCAGAACTGAAGAAACTTCTGGAAGCTCTTCAGGTGATCATGGAGAATAATGTGCACACATATATGCCTGGATTTACGCATTTGCAGAAAGCACAGCCGGTTACACTGGCACATCATGTAGGGGCATATTTTGAGATGTTCCGCAGGGACAGAAGCCGTATGGCTGATATTCGTAAACGTATGAATACCTGTCCGCTTGGAGCAGGTGCGCTTGCAGGAACCACTTATCCGCTGGACAGATTTTATACTGCAGAGCTGTTGGGCTTTGACGGACCGACGAGAAACAGTATGGATTCCGTATCTGACAGAGATTATGTGATCGAACTACTTTCTGCCATGTCCACAGTCATGATGCATCTGAGCCGTTTCTGCGAGGAAATCATTCTCTGGAATTCCAACGAATACCGTTTTGTGGAGATCGATGACGCATACAGCACCGGAAGCAGTATTATGCCGCAGAAGAAGAACCCTGATATCGCAGAGCTTGTAAGAGGTAAGACGGGACGTGTTTATGGTGCACTGACTTCTATCCTGACAACTATGAAAGGTATTCCGCTTGCATATAACAAAGATATGCAGGAAGATAAAGAACTGACCTTTGATGCGATTGATACCGTAAAAGGCTGTATTGCCCTGTTTACAGGTATGGTCTCTACCATGGAATTCCGTAAAGATGTCATGGAAGCAAGTGCAAAGAACGGCTTTACTAACGCAACAGATGCTGCAGACTATCTGGTAAATCACGGAGTTCCGTTCCGTGATGCACATGGTATTGTAGGCCGACTGGTACTGACCTGTATTGATAAGGGAATCTCTCTTGATGAACTTCCGCTTGAAGAATACAAAGAAATCTCACCTGTATTTGAACAGGATATTTATGAGGCAATCAGCATGAAGACATGTGTGGAAAAACGTGAGACATATGGTGCTCCGGGACCGAAAGTGATGGAGCAGATCATTGCAGAGAACAAAGAATATCTGAAAAATAATTAAAAACCACTTGCATTTTTGATTAAAGTGGTATAGTATGTACAAAGAAAACAGATGTGTGCCGTACAAAGACACATGTGAAATAAACGAGTGAGGAGAACGATTGTTATGAGTGAAAAACTGAGAGTCGGTATTTTAGGTGCTACAGGTATGGTAGGACAGAGATTTATTTCTCTTCTGGAAAACCATCCGTGGTTTGAGGTCGTTACTCTGGCAGCAAGCCCGAGAAGCGCTGGAAAGACATATGAGGAAGCTGTTGGCGGCAGATGGAAAATGGATACTCCAATGCCGGAAGCAGTAAAGAATATCGTAGTTATGAATGTTAATGAAGTAGAAAAAGTTGCTTCTACTGTTGACTTTGTGTTTTCCGCAGTTGACATGTCCAAAGATGAGATCAAAGCGATCGAAGAAGAATACGCAAAGACAGAGACTCCTGTTGTTTCCAACAACAGTGCACATCGCTGGACACCGGATGTGCCGATGGTAGTGCCGGAAATCAACCCGGAACATTTTGATGTGATCCAGTATCAGAAGAAACGCCTTGGTACTACTAAGGGATTCATCGCTGTTAAACCAAACTGCTCCATTCAGAGCTATGCACCGGTACTTACTGCCTGGAAAGAATTTGAACCATATGAAGTAGTTGCTACTACATATCAGGCAATTTCCGGAGCAGGAAAGACATTTAAAGACTGGCCGGAAATGGAACACAATATCATTCCATATATCGGTGGAGAAGAAGAAAAGAGCGAGAAAGAGCCGTTGAGACTGTGGGGTAAGATTGAAGACGGAGTGATCGTACCGGCAACAGAACCAGTCATCACATGCCAGTGCCTGCGTGTTCCGGTACTGAACGGACATACAGCAGCAGTATTTGTTAAATTCCGTAAAAAACCTACAAAAGAACAGTTGATCGAAGCTTTGAGAAACTTCAAAGGTCTTCCTCAGGAACTGGAACTTCCGAGTGCACCGAAACAGTTCATCCAGTATCTGGAAGAAGACAACCGTCCGCAGGTAAGCGAGGATGTCAACTACGAACACGGAATGGGCGTATCTGTTGGACGTCTCCGTGAAGACACTGTTTATGATTATAAGTTTGTAGGACTTTCTCATAATACCGTAAGAGGAGCTGCCGGTGGTGCTGTACTCTGCGCAGAAACTCTGAAAGCAAAAGGCTATATTACAAAGAAATAAAAATCATTTCAAATAATGATATTTAACCAGAACTGTCCTGACAGGAAATAAAGTCTGCCAGGGCAGTTTTTTTGCGCTTTTCTGTCAAAAAAAGACATGGAGAAAACGGAAGATTTATGTTATCATAGATGGACAAGGTTAAGACAGAAAGGAAATTGAGCAAAATGGAGAAGGTATATCTTACAAAGCTCGCCCCCAACTGTGGATGTGCAGCGAAAGTAGGTCCGGGAACGCTGGCAGGTGTACTTTGTGGACTGCCGAAATTTCAGGATCCGAATCTTCTTGTTGGAACAGAAACATCTGATGATGCAGCTGTTTACAGAATTTCGGACGAACTGGCAATGATTCAGACCCTTGATTTTTTTACGCCGGTTGCAGACGATCCATATGATTTTGGGCAGATAGCAGCGGCGAATGCATTGAGTGACGTCTATGCTATGGGTGGTGAGCCGAAAACCGCATTGAATATTGTTGCTTTCCCGAAGGATATGGATACAGCAATCCTTGGTGAGATTCTGAAGGGCGGAGCGGACAAAGTAATGGAAGCGGGAGCTGTACTTGCCGGTGGGCATACGATCCAGGATGATACACCGAAGTATGGCCTGAGCGTAACAGGCTTTGTACATCCAGAGAAGTTCTGGAAGAATTACGGAGCTCAGACAGGTGACAGGCTGATCCTTACAAAACCGCTTGGAACGGGTATTGTGAATACGGCTATCAAAGCCGATATGGTATCTGAAGAGGCGCGGGAAGCAGCTTTGAAATCTATGAAGACGCTAAACAGATATGCCCGTGATGTATTAAAAAGACATACTGTTCATGCCTGTACAGATGTGACAGGGTTTGGTCTTGGCGGACATGGAACGGAAATGGCAGACGGTAGTAAGAAGACACTTGTGATCGATGCAAAAGCACTTCCGATTCTTCCGGATGTAGAAGAATATGCCTCTATGGGCCTGATTCCGGGAGGTGCATATCGCAACCGGGAATTTGCAGCAAAATCCGGTTACATAAGCACAGCAGAACTCTGGCGGGAGGATCTGGTCTTTGATCCACAGACGTCTGGCGGACTTCTTGCGGCGGTTCCGGCAGATGAAGCAGAAGAGATACTTCTGGAATTGAGTGAATCTGCTCTTTCCTGTGCGATGATCGGTGAAGTGACTGACCGGGAAAATCATGCACTGGAGATTCGATAACTGACAGTTATCGAAAATAAATGAAAATTTGTTATAAAAATATCAAACTTTGCGGTATATATATTGAGAATTTATATCAAAAATGCTATAATGCAAGAATACAATATGTGGAGGGAACAAAAGAGTTTATAAGATACTCTGTTCCTTGGAAAGGGAGGTATTTTTTATGAATCAAGAGGATGTACAGAAACTATCAAATGCAGCAAACGCGAAGATTACCCTGCTGAAAAATGACTTTTTCAAGTATTTCATGCGGGCGATCATGGCAGGGTTCTTTATTGTAGTTGCAATGATCTTTTCTAATGTTGTGGGAAATGTGTTCTCAGGGGCCGAAGAACCGGCATGGGGGAAATTCCTGGGGGCACTCGTGTTCTCGATTGCGGTATTGCTGATTTCGCTGGTAGGCGGCGAGCTTTTTACCGGAAATAATCTGGTGATGGCATTTGGAGCATTTGACAAGAAGATCAGCTGGGGCGATGCGGCTAAAGTATGGGTAGTCAGCTATATCGGTAACTTTGTTGGCTGTCTGATTCTTTCTCTGATTTTTGTATGGGCGGGAGCATCCGGAACAGCAGATTATTTTGCCGGATTTATCGGAAATAAACTTGCAATTCCGGCAGGTCAGATGTTTTTCCGTGCAGTTTTGTGTAACTTCTTTGTATGTCTTGGGGTTCTTTGTGGCATTAAGCTTAAGAGCGAAGTTGCAAAGTTTTTGATGATCGTTATGTGTATTTCTGGATTTGTTGTCAGCGGATTTGAGCACTGTGTGGCAAATATGGGTATCTTTGTAACAGCAGGATGTCTGGTACCGGGAGTTTCCATTGGAGCAATGGTTAAGAGCATGATAATCGTCACTTTGGGAAATATGGCAGGCGGTGCGCTTCTTCTTGCATGGCCTCTCAGAAAGATGAGTGCAGATAAATAATATGGGTAAATCCTTATACATAGCTGAGAAACCAAGTGTTGCTCAGGAATTTGCGAAAGCATTAAAAATTAACGGACAGAGAAAGGATGGCTATCTGGAATCAGAAGATTCTGTAGTGACCTGGTGTGTTGGGCACCTGGTCACTATGAGCTATCCTGAAAAATATGATATCAAGTATAAAAGGTGGAGTTTGGATACCCTGCCTTTTTTACCGCGTGAATTTAAGTATGAAGTGATTCCGGGGGTGCAGAAACAGTTTAACATTGTTAAGGGGCTTCTGAACCGTCCGGATGTAGAGACGATTTATGTGTGTACCGACTCCGGGCGTGAGGGAGAATATATCTATCGTCTGGTGGCACAGATGGCGGTGTGAAAGATAAAGAGCAGCGTAGAGTATGGATCGATTCCCAGACAGAGGAAGAAATCCTTAGAGGAATCCGCGAGGCAAAAGAACTGTCAGTCTATGACAATCTGGCAGATTCTGCTTATTTGCGGGCGAAGGAAGATTATCTGATGGGAATCAATTTTTCCAGAGTCCTGACTTTGCGTTATGGCAACAATGTTTCTAATTACCTGAACAGTAAATATCAGGCAATCTCCGTAGGCAGAGTCATGACATGTGTGCTTGGAATGGTTGTGCGTCGCGAACGGGAGATTCGATCTTTTGTGAAAACCCCGTTTTACCGTGTCCTTTCCAGTATTGCACTGGAAGGAGAACACTTTGATGGAGAATGGAGAGCAGTAGAAGGAAGCAGATATTTCCAGTCGCCGTACCTTTATAAGGAGAATGGCTTCAAAGAAAAGAAACATGCCGAGGAACTGATTCGGATGTTGGAGTCGGAACAACCCTTGTCCTGCCGCGTAGAAAAGGTGGAACGCAAAAAAGAAAACAAAAATCCGCCACTTTTATTTAACCTGGCAGAGCTTCAGAATGTCTGCTCCAAACTGTTCAAGATCAGTCCGGACGAGACACTTCGTATTACACAGGAATTGTATGAGAAAAAACTGGTGACTTATCCCAGAACTGATGCCAGAGTGCTGTCGAGTGCGGTTGCAAAAGAAATTTATAAAAATATTTCAGGACTGCGTCGATATCTGATGATCGACAATGCAGCAGATGAGATTTTACAGATGGGTTCTTACAAAACAATCGCAAAAACCAGATATGTCAATGA
>ADJS01004374.1_pt1 | contig 12901 bp, 16 predicted proteins | sample 268128 | NCBI WGS metagenome assembly ADJS01 (sample SAMN00007486, study PRJNA43253) | human gut metagenome | isolation source: feces sample TS28 | reverse complement strand
AATTCCTGAATTCTCTAAAAAGGAGAGCGGTTTTGTTCCGCTCTCCTTTTATTATGCTGACGATGATCCTTGAGAACAATCTATAAAGAACACAGAAACAGGTCTGCCGTCTGTCAAAAGCGAAAGTATACACTAACAGTATCTACATACGGTATTAAAAACGGCCGGTAAAAAAGGCAGCCGCCTTTCAAGTAAAGCGGCTGCCTTTTTATTCAATCTGTTGCTTTCAGCAAAAACGAGGCGATATCCTCATAAACCTGTTCTCTATTCGTTTCATTGAGAATTTCATGTCTTCCGCCGGGATAAAGAATCAGCTTGACATCATGGCCGGTTTTCACCAAACGGTGGTAAACTTTTCTAACGCCCTTTCCAAAATCCCCTACCGGATCCTGGTCCCCAGAAACCATTAAAATCGGAAAATCAGTCGGTACGGAGCGGAACCACTGCGGCTTATTCACGTCGAAAAGCAGAGTGACCAAATCCCGATAGCCGGACACTGTAAAATCGAATCCACACAACGGATCCTGATTGTACAAATCCACCTGAGCCTCATCCCGAGAGAGCCAGTCATTCTCCGTGCGGGCCGGCTGAAAGGAACGGTTATACCCACCAGTGGTTAATTTTTTTAGCTGGTCGTCATGGGCCTTGGGACCCTTTTTCATTACAATTCTGTTGGCGTAAGCTAGGCCCATCTTCATAACAGCAGGAGAAAAACCCGCGCTGGTGCCGCAGAGTACCGCTGCGCTGACTCCTTCACCATAGTCGCTGAGATAACGCCTAGCCAAAAAAGAACCCATACTGTGGCCCATGAGCATATAAGGAGCACTGGGAAAGTCTTCCTGGATAATCCGGCGCAGCTTATTCATATCCTTTACCAGATTCTGATAGCCTCCCGGACCAAAATAACCAAAGCTCTCCTCATCCACCGCCGATTTTCCATGCCCCGCATGGTCGTTGACACAAACCACAAATCCCTTCGCCACCAAGTATTTGGCGAAACTTTCATACCGGAGGCTGTGCTCCGCCATACCGTGAGCGATCTGGAGAATCCCCCGGACCGCATTTTTATCCGCCGGAGCGAACCCCCTGGCGAAAATTCTTCCTTCACCGCTGCTGGCGTCATAGCTCATTTCTTTTGTGGTATACTCCATGGTTTCAACCTCCAAATTACGCCGCCGGAATTGACAAAGCTGTTAAATAGAGTCTGATTGGTTATTGTCCAGCACCGAAGTGCAGTGGGGACAGCGCTTTGCTTCCAGAGAAATTTCGGAGCAGCAGTAGGGACAAATCTTTGTGGCAGCCTTTTGCTCCTCCACTGGCTTTTTTCCCCATTTGGACAGCTTATTGGTCAGCTTCACAAACAGGAAGATTACCAAAGCCATGATGACGAAGTTCAGCACCGCAGTCAGAAACGCGCCGTATCTGATCGTGGCCTGTCCCACGGTGATGGCCAAAGAGTCAAAATTCACCTGACCGAACAGGCCCAGCAGCGGGGAAATAATATCCCCCGTCAGCGACGTAACGATCGCTTGAAACGCTGCGCCGATAATAACGCCGATCGCCAAATCCATCACGTTACCCCGCAAGGCAAATTCTTTAAATTCCCCTAAAAACTTTTTCATAACAATGCACCCTTCCATTTCCATTTTGCATCTTATAGAATAATTATACCATTCCCCGCGTAATATTTGTGCCTATTTTGTAAATTTTTTCTAATTCTTTACGAGCGGGTACTGCAAACAACTGTTTTACTTTCCTCTGCCGCCGCGGGTCGGAGCGTTCTTCGCCGCATATCGCTCACATCTTTTGGACACCGCGGTCGGATTGCGTTTTCCAGAAGCACCAAGACGCTGTAAAAGCAGCTTCGCGGCATAGCGCGCTCTCCATTTTCCGCAGCATGCCTCGCGATAATTATTTGCGCAGCGTTGGAAAGCCTTGCCAAACGTCTGGACGATACCAATATGAAAAATCTAATTATGCTTTTTGACTACAGACAGCCGTAGATACAGAAAAAATGGAATATGCTTCCCGCCAGCACGAACAGATGCCAGAGGGAATGCACATACTTCCTTTTCTTTCCTATTCCATACAGCGCCGCTCCTACCGTATAAAAAACGCCTCCAGCCAGCAAAAGAATCATCTCCCAAAAGGGCATGGAGCCGGCCAGAGGCTTCGCGGCGAAAATCACCGCCCACCCCATACAGATATAGCATACCATCGACAGCCTTTGGAACCGCTTTAAATTAACAGCGTTAAATACGATTCCCACCACGGCTGCCGCCCAGATGACGCCAAACAGCACCCACCCCACCGTTCCGCCGATGATGACAAGGCTCAAAGGCGTATAGGTGCCGGCGATCAGCAAAAAAATGGAGCAATGGTCCAAGATGCGGAACACCCTCTTTCCCTTGTTCACTCCTAAAGCGTGATACAGGGTGGAAACCAAATATAAAAGAATTAACGTGGCGCTGTAAATAGACAAGGACACAATCACAATCGGATCGCCGGGAGCGCTCACCAAAAGAAGCACCAGCGCCGCGATCGATAAAAGCACCCCAATCCCATGGCTGACGGCGCTTAAAATCTCCTCTGAGGCAGAATAAATGGGAAGCCCCAAAAGGCGGCGCTTTTCCTCCCGCTGTTCTTCCTTAAGCCTATTCACCGTCTTCTCTCCTTTCAACGCCAGTCAGATCAAAGCTGGGAATGAAGTCCTTTTTTGCCGAGCTTAGCTCCTGTACAAAGCCGTTTAACTCCAGGCGGAACAGCTCATCCTGCACCTTCTCATACTCCCTTCTGGTGATCCTGCGGTTGAGCTCAGGGAATTCCCCCAGGCGCACTCTCCCATAGGGAACGTATTGTCCCATCAGGCTCACAAGAATCTGATCGCCAAACGCTTCTTTCAAAAATCGGAGCGCGCCAATGGCGTTTTGCGTAGCCAAAGGCAGTACCAAATGCCGGACTACCGTTCCTCTTACCAGCATACCGTCCTGACCGAATACCGGCCTTCCCGTCTGCCTGACCATCTCTGGGATTGCCTTGGACGCCGCCTGGAAATAATCGCCTGCGCCGGAATATCTCCGCGCCTTTTCCTCGTCGGAATATTTGAGGTCCGGCAAATAGATATCCACGCTCCCCTCCAGCAGCTTTAAGGTTTCCACCGTCTCGTAGCCGCTGGAGTTATACACCACTGGAACCTTAGGCCGGTAATACCGGAAGCTTTCTAAAATCGCCGGGACAAAATGGGTTGGATTTACCAGGTTGATATTGTGAGCCCCTTTCTCCTCCAGCTCCCGATATATTTGAGCAAGCTCCTCCGGGGCGACCGTCTTTCCAAAATCCCGGGCGCTGATTTCTTCATTTTGGCAAAAGGCGCACCGAAGGGAACATCCACTGAAAAACACAGTACCGGATCCTCTCGTTCCGCTGATGCATGGCTCCTCCCAAAAATGGAGGGCCGCTCTGGCTACCCTAGGAAATACACCCATGCGGCAAAAGCCTTGTCCGCTCTCTCTTTCCCTTCTGGCGCCGCAGCTTCGGGGACAAATGCGGCACGCCTGCATCAGCTCTGTCATGCTTTTTCCTCCGCCCGGCTGCACTGCTCCACCAAACACATCATCGCCGCCATACCGCCCCGTTTTCCTCCGGTTGCCCGGTGGGAAATGAGCCAATCATGATTGCAACGGGTGCACAAATCCGTCACTGTAATATTTTCCGGACGCATCCCGGCCCTGACCATGATTTGCCGGTTGGCCTCCCACAGGTCAAGGCTATACTTTCCGTTTTTCTTATCCATAACAAATCTTTCCGTTTCCAGGTCAGAAAGAGCCAAAAACTCCCTTGCCACCGGCTCATCCACCTCATAGCAGCAGGCTCCTATAGACGGGCCGATCGCTCCTATGATCCGCTCCGGACGGCATCCGTATTCCGCCTTCATTTTCTCTACCATTTTCCGTCCGATCCGGCCGGCAGTCCCCCGCCATCCGCCATGAGCCAAGCCAATCACCCTCTTTTCCGGGTCTAAAAAGTAAAGGGGAACACAGTCGGCATAATAGGTAACCAGCACCACATCCGGCTCGTCGGTGACCAAGCCGTCCACGCTTTCCAAATCTCTGGGCCGGAAAATGCCGACGCCTCTATCCTGCCTTCCCACCCGCCGAATAAAGGTGTGATGATCCTGCGCCGAAGCGGTCAGCCCCTCGTAAGGAAAGCCTGCCGCCCCGCAGATGCGTCGGTAATTTTCCAATACATTTTCATCCGGGTCTCCGCGGTGAAAGCTGAGATTCATGGAAAAAAACTCGTCTTTGCTGACGCCCCCCAGCCGGGTGGAAAAGGCGTGGCGGACGAAGGGATAGCTTTCCAAGGCCGGAAAGGTCAAATAGCCTACCCCTTCCTTAAAGTTAAGACGCATCGCGCTGCTGTGAAATACCATAGCTTCCTCCTATTCCCGGCAAGCCCTTTTCCGTAGTAACAAAACCGGCGGGCAGATACCTCCCGCCGTTCCGGAAAGGTTTCCAGCCGGCTTAGCCCTCAGGGGGCGCTGAATTCTGTCACTGTTTCTGCTTTTCAGGCAATAAGCCGGAAAGCACTTTTTTCGGTCTGCCTTCCCCGCGTAGCGGCGATCGCCGCTGCAGAAACGGAGGGGAAGCATTGGGAGGGCCGCCGGCGGCGCTAGCCTTCCCGCAGGGAGGCAAAAGCCGCATTTTAAATCTCCGCGCCTTTCAACGTAAGCGGACAAATTTTTTTGAAGCAGCCCTCTTTTTATCCGTCAGCCTCCTCCGCCGCAGCCATTTCTCCCGCAGGTTCTTCTTCCTTGCGGCGGTGGTCTTTTTTACCACTACGCCCTCGTACTTCAGCTTAAACTGAATTCTCCCCTTAAATTCCCCGCCGCAGCACGGACACCGGAAGTCTGCCCGGTAGCTTTTGTTTTTAAACTCCCACTCGCCATTCCTTTTCGCCTCCGCCCCGCACGCCGGGCATTCAAAGCTCATATCCGCATCCTTTAGCAGAGGATTGCTGAGATCGCAAAGGATGGTCGTTTTAAACCGCATTTTATCATAAAATTGATTCTTTGAGGCATCCTCAAAGAAAGGTTTCAGCTCTTCCTCATCATAAAGCCTTCGAAAACAGGCCAAGGCCAAAAGGCTGTCATCCAGCGCCCGATGATGCTCCATTCCCTGCACATCGATGCCCAGAAGCTGAGCCGCAGTGGAAAGCCCCATTTGCTTTCCCCTCTCATAGTACACGCGCCGTTCGCAAAAGCTTTGCAGATTGACATAGCCCTCTATGTAGTCCAAGCGGTCCGTGCCCCAATAATATTGATGGTTTTCCATCAGGGCTAAGATATCCGAGGTTCCCCAGGTCATCAGAACTGCGTTTCCTAAAAACTTTTTAAATTTACTTACCGCCCTGGTATACGTAACGCCCAGCCCCAGTTCCTCACTGCTGATGTTCGTCAGGTTTTTGACCTTGCTGCTGAGCTTCTTACCGATTTGGGGCTTTACCACCACGGAAAAGGTATCCTCCACGCACAGGCGGTCGTTTACCTTAACCGCGCCGAATTCTATAATCTCGTTGAAAAAGCCGCTTTTTCTTTTACTGTAGGTTCCGTTCCATTCCAGGTCAAGAATTACAAACTCCATGGAAGCTCTCCCATCATCATAGTTCCCAGTTAAAAACTCAACATCCCTAAGTTCTTCACCATATCGATCGCTTTTCCCACGGCGGAAACCACCAGCAGCCCGCCGCAAACTCCCGCTATGATCCGGAAAACCCAGTGCGCCAGAATCCCCTGAAATAATGAAATGATTTTGGACAGCGCCAGAAACAGAATCATCTCAAACAGAATGAAAACGACCAAAAAAGACAAGGCGGACGCCACGCCTAAAAAGCCGGAGCCGCCGGACTCAAAAGCCTGAACCGTCAGGGACTTGGCGGATACGCTGACCAGGTCAGCCAATGAACATCCGTAAGGGTAAAGACCAAGCCGAACAAAAAAATATTTTCTCCCGCCTGGGGACGTTTTTTCACAGATCTTCGAGCCGGAGCCGGGCCCGATTGGGAATAGATATCCTGATATTCCGGCTCTGGCTCCGGTTCCGCCTGAACCGCTAATTCCCGATCCATGAAGGCGTGGTCACGGAATACGGATACCAACAGGCTGACGCCCGCTGCTGCAGCAGCCGCGGCCGCTGCGAAATTCAGAAAAGCGCCCGCCGCGCTGGATTCGAAGATCCATCCGCCGCCTAAAAACACCACGCCGCCCGCCAGCACGGAAACCAGCAGATGACCGCAGAACAGCAGGCCGCCGGTTCGGGTTCCGCATTTCAGGCTTCCATAAATCAAATATGCCAGCACTGCTAACGGCATTCCTACTCCGGTCAGTCCAAGATAGGCTGCTTTCAGCATTACGTCGAAAATTTCCAAGACAGTTTCTCCTTTCAGCGGCACAACGCCCCGCCCGATCGGGCGGAGTATCCGCGGACCTGCTTAAAATTCACTGGAAAGTACGATTTATCCGATACGCCGGTACTCAACCTAAGGGGCAGCATTCCCGTCAGCGCCAAAAGCGGTATCAGAGGAACATCCGCCGCGCAGCCAATCAAACGGATACATAAAAAAAGCGGACACCTCTCCCAGCGCCCGCCTTAGGAACCAGGGAAAAAGCTTATCCTTTCCGGCTGGCATTTTTCATCCGTTGTTCCTTATTCAAAATCGTCTTTCTCAACCGGATGCTCTTTGGCGTGACCTCCACCAGTTCATCGTCGGTGATAAATTCCAAGGACTGCTCCAGGCTCATAATACTGGGAGGAGTCAGCTTCAGCGCCTCGTCGGAGCCGGCGGCCCGGGTATTGGTCACGTGCTTTTTCTTACACACATTCACCGTGATATCCTCGGACTTTGGAGACGCTCCCACGATCATCCCCTCATAGACCGGAACGCCGGGACCTACGAACAATCTGCCCCGGTCCTGGGCGGCAAACAAGCCATAGCCTGTGGTTTCCCGTTTCGTGAGCGATCAAAGAGCCCTGCTGCCGCTGTAAAATATCGCCCTTGTACGGCTCATAGCAGTCAAACACATGGTTCATGATTCCGTTACCGTTGGTATCGGTCAAAAATTCAGAGCGGTAGCCCATCAGCCCTCTGGCGGGAATTTTAAACTCCAGATGGGTGGTGCCTGTTTCCCGGGTGCCCATATTCAAAAGCTCCGCCTTGCGGGTGCCCAGCTTTTCCATTACCGCGCCCACATAATGATCCGGCACCTCGATCATCAAAAGCTCCATCGGCTCGCAAAGCTTTCCATTGATAGTCTTATAAATCACCGTAGGCCTGGAAACCTGAAATTCATAGTTCTGCCGGCGCATGGTCTCGATCAGAATGGAAAGATGCAGCTCTCCCCGGCGCTGACCTTAAAGGTATCGGAGGAATCCGTTTCCTCCACCCGCATGGCTACGTTGGTTTCCACTTCCTTGAAGAGCCGGTCCCGGATATTCCGAGAGGTGACGTATTTTCCCTCCCGGCCGGCAAAGGGGCTGTTATTCACCATGAACATCATAGATACCGTCGGCTCGTCAATCTTTACTAAAGGGCAGGGGCTCTACACATTCGGGATCGCAGGCAGTCTCGCCGATATTCAGATCCGTAATTCCGGACACCGCAATTAGGTCCCCAGGGCGGCGGATTGGGCCTCTACCCTTTTCAAGCCCTCAAATTGGTACATTTTAGTAATTCTGGCCTGCTTGGTCGTACCATCGTTGTGGCACAGGACAACGCTTTGGCCAGTTTTCACCTGGCCGCGCTCCACTCTGCCCACGCCAATACGGCCTACATAATCATCGTAATCAATATTGGAAAACAAAATCTGCAGCGGTCCGTTCAATTCTCCCTTCGGGGCGGGCACATATTTCAAAATAGCCTCAAACAACGGGGTCATATCCTTGCCGGGCACAGCCGGATCCGTGGTAGCGTAGCCGTCTCTGCCGGAGGCGTAAATCACCGGAAACTCCAGCTGGTCATCATCCGCGCCCAGCTCAATAAACAAATCCAGCACCTCATCCACCACTTCGGCAGGCCGGGCGCCGGGACGGTCGATCTTATTCACCACAACCACAGGCCTCTTTCCCAAGCCAAGAGCCTTTTTCAGCACAAATCGGGTCTGGGGCATACAGCCCTCAAAAGCGTCCACCAGCAGCAGAACGCCATCCACCATCATCAGGATCCGCTCTACCTCGCCGCCAAAATCGGCGTGACCGGGAGTATCCACAATATTAATTTTCGTATCCTGATACATGACCGCCGTATTTTTAGAAAGAATGGTAATCCCGCGCTCCCGCTCCAAATCATTGGAATCCATTACCCGTTCCGCCACCGCCTCGTTCGCCCGGAAAATACCGCTTTGCCGCAGCATCTGATCCACCAGGGTGGTTTTGCCGTGGTCTACGTGGGCGATAATGGCAATATTCCGCAAATTCTCTCGTACATCCATTCAAGCTTACCTCTTTTTCCTGTTACTTGCTTTCATTTTCTTTTTTCATCAATTTTACACTCTATTATATCACAAGGAGCAGGACTCGTACAATGATAGAATCACTTAAAATCCGGGCCGATTCCCTCTAATTTATAGCAACTACGGCGTTGATATCGCCTTCTGTAGTAAGATCCACACACAAACAGACGCAAAGCAGCGGCACCTCAAACGCCGGCTGACGGATTTCCACCGCAAAGCAGTCCATTCTATCCTTCCAGCATTTTTGATGGCTTAGCAGCACGCTGGAGTCAACATCAATCACGTCAAAATTCCGCGCCACCAAATCGCCCCGGAAATGCCAGGTGACCCCGCCCAAAATCAATTGCTGGGGAATCCCATTCCCGGAAATCCGCAAGGTAACGCTGAGATTTTTCCCCTCCGCCGGCGAAATCCCGTACCGGATAATAGGAGGAAACACCCTCTGCTTAATTTTGGCGGCCGCAGTTCCCTGAGAATCAGTAAGCAGCAGCACAGCACCGGCGGGCTTTTTACTTCTGGTCACCCGGTAGCGCACCTCTCCTGCTTCGTCATAAATCAAAAATACCGTGTCCCCTTGCGAGGTGCAGGGGCTGATGGTGAAACGCAACGAAGGTCTCCTCCTTTCTAAAAGCTCTATTATCTATTTATTATAGCTATTTTTTCATTTAATATCAATCAAAAAGAGCAAGCCCGCATCAGGCTTGCTCTTTCGAGTATATTTTTCTCATATCCAGCTAATTGAAAATTTCAAAATTACCTTACCGCCACCGGCTCCACGGGGATCGTGCTTTGCAGCTCGTGGTTTTTCTGGTTGGTCATGGAATAAGCGATATTCGTACAATGGTCGGCGATTCGCTCCAGGTTGGTGAGCATGTCCATAAACACCGTTCCCGCAACCACAGAGCACTTTCCTTGGTTCAGCCGCTCAATATGGAGATCCTTCAACTCCTGTGTGGCATCGTCGATGATTTCCTCCCGGCGGTTGATATCCGCCGCCATCTGGGGCTGAGTTTCCCGGCTGGCAAACATCTGCAATGCCTCTTCCAGCATCGCCTCCACCCGGTTTCGCATCTCCGTGGCCTGCTCCACCGCCCAGGGACTGAATTTCTGCTTGGATTTCTTCAGGGTCTGGGCCAGCTCACACAGGTTCTCGCTGTGATCCCCGATCCGCTCCATATCGCTGATGACATGGTACATCGAGCCCAAGGCCTGCCGGTCATAATCCTCCAAATCCAAGCCGTTGATTTTTACCAGATATTCCGCGATCCCCCGGTTTAGGAAATTGATCGTATTTTCATTTTCATAGATTTGATCCACCTTAGTATTATCTTGGGTAATCAAGGCGTCCATGGCCATCCCTAAGGTTTCCTTAGCAAGCTGCCCCATACGGTCCACCTCTTTAAACAGCTGGGCAACGGCGACCGGAGGAGTGCTCAGAATTCTGGCGTCCAGATAAGCCAGGGAGTTGGAGCTTTTGACCGGATCAGAACCCGGAATCACTTTACAGGCAACCTTTACCAGCAGGCTGCTCAGAGGAAGCATGATCGCGGTGCAAACAATATTAAAAATCACGTGGACAATCGAAATCTGAGCCATCACGCTGCCCGGGGCGATTCTTTGAACCAGCTCCGCAAAGGGAAACAGCATACTGATGACGATAAACAGGATTGCGCCAAACACATTGAACATTAAGTGAACCACCGCGGTTCTTCTCGCCGTCTTGCTGGTGCCCACGCTGGAAATCAGCGCGGTGACGCAGGTGCCGATATTTTGACCGTAAATCACATAAATCGCGCTTGGAAGAGTGATGGCGCCAGCCGCGCCCAACGCCTGAAGCACGCCTACAGAGGCGGAGGAGCTTTGGATAATCGCGGTAAACACCAGACCGACCAGCACGCCCAAAAGCGGGTTTGAGAAAGAGGTCATCAGGCTGGTAAAAACCTCAGACTCAGAGAGAGGTTCCATAGCGGTGCTCATCATTTTCATGCCCATAAAGAGAATTCCGAAGCCCGCGATGATCTGGCCGATATGCTTAACGCTGTTTCGCTTGATAAAGGATATCATTACCAGCCGATGAGAACCGCGATCGGCGCAATCGCAGTTAGATTGATGGCGATCATCACGCCGGTTACTGTAGTACCGATATTAGCGCCCATGATCACGCCTACCGCCTGGGCTAAATTCATCAGTCCAGCATTTACAAAGCCTACCACCATCACCGTGGTGGCAGAGGAGCTTTGAATGACAGCCGTAACCACCAAGCCAACCAAAGCGCCCATATACTTGTTTTTGGTCAAGCGCTCGATCATTCCTCTCAGCTTTGAGCCGGCCGCCATTTCAAGGCCGTCCCCCATAAGCTTCATTCCGAACAAGAACAACCCAAGGCCTCCGGCCAGCTGCATCAACATACTCCCTATTTCCATACTATCCCACCCGTCTCAATTTTCAGATCCTTGCATTTTTGAATTCATTTTTACAATTTCATTATGAGTTTATTACTTCAATGTTAAGTGTACGTTAAATCCTTTCATATTTCTATACTTTTCCCGATAAATTTTACAAATTGACCAATTTTATTTTTCGTTTTAATCATATTTTACCGGAAAAAATCATCCATTTTTTCCAAATATTAGATATTAGTTAAATTTTAAACAGCATTATAACTATAGAATAATTAGTATTAATAATATTTATATATTATTAGCTATTATTAATTTATAATATAAAAACAGCTTTAAACGCTACCAAAGTTCCAATTTATGTGGTATGATGATGCCAACAACAAAAGGGACAGGTGGTAATCATGAAAAAGCTACTTTTAGTGATCGACTATCAAAATGATTTCGTCAGCGGCAGCTTAGGGTTTGAGCAGGCAGTTTCTTTGGAGGATCCGATCTGCCGTAAAATTGAGAGCTATCTTAAAAACGGGGACGACATTATTTTTACTCTAGACACTCACGGGCAGGATTACAGTTCCACGCAGGAGGGGAAAAAGCTGCCGGTTCCCCACTGTCTGAAAGGAAGCGATGGCTGGAGGGTCTACGGCAAGGCTGCCTCCTATCTTTCCAAGGCCGCGGCAGTATTTGAAAAACCGACCTTCGGCTCTCTAGAGCTCGGGGAATATTTAAAAAGCCATCCCTACGAGTCCATCGAGCTTTGCGGCGTGGTATCCAATATTTGTGTAATTTCCAACGCGGTTTTGGCCAGGGCCGCTTTACCGGAGGCCGCTATTGTGGTCGATTCCCACTGTACGGCAAGCAATGATCCCGGCCTGAATCAAAAAGCGCTGGATGTAATGGCGGGCTTTCAGGTAGAGGTTCTATAAGCGCTTATTTCCTTGCCGCGCCGCCGGCCGGTACGGCGCGGCCGCTGCCGAAGCTCCGGCAAACCGCCTTTTTGTGAGCCGTTTCCCGCAAACATGCAGAAGCTGGTAAAGGATCTTGTGCTTTGTTCCGCTTTTTGCCTCCCTCAGCGGACGCCGCAGGCAGCTGCCTTGGGGCTTTGCCGCATCGGCGGCTGAGGCAAAGCCTTAGGCGCTATAAGCCAATCAGCGATATGCCTGCTCCTGCTTTCCTCGGTGCTCCTGGGAGAGCAGTTATTTTTGCAATACCGCGGCGCTTTTGCGTTCCGAAAATAGCTGAACATTATAAAAGAAGAACCGCTGCCTATGATTCCGCCAGGAGAATCAGGCCGCGGTTCTTGATTTTTTCCTCGGTTGGTTTTTTCCCTGTAAGCAGGTCAGCTGCCATAAAATCAGGCCGGTCAGCCCCCAAATAGCAGCGGTAAATAAGAGGCTGCCACCATAGAACAGGGCCAAGCCCGTTTGATACACCAGCATTGCTACAAGATATGCGGTACCTGTTTGGAAGCCCACCGCAGCCAGTGTCCATTTCCAGGAGCCCAGCTCCTTTCTCATGGCACTGACCGCACCAATGCAGGGAGCCGCCAGCAGGTTGAACAGCATAAAGCTGTAAGCGCTCAGCGGGGTAAATACGGAGGAAAGCCCCCAGGCCGCCGCGCCGTCCGCTGCCGGAGCTCCAGTCCGGGGCAGCAGAATTTCCAGGGCCGCCACAATATTTTCTTTCGCTAAGGCGCCGGATAAGGCGGCCACCGCCGCTTCCCACCTGCCGAAGCCTAAGGGAGTAAATAACGGCGCTAGGCACCTGCCCAAATCGGCTAAAATGCTTTCAGATGGCTGGCTGACGGCAAGCGTCCGGTCAAACCTCTGTAAAAACCATAAAATACCGCAGCCGATAAAGATAATAGTGCCAGCCTTTACCACAAACGCTTTTATCCGTTCCCATACCCTTCTTCCCACGCTTTTTAGGTTCGGCAAGCGATAGTCCGGAAGCTCCATGACGAACCCGGAGGCTTCCCTGTGAAACGGCTTCCATTTTT
>ADJS01003549.1_pt1 | contig 12950 bp, 8 predicted proteins | sample 268128 | NCBI WGS metagenome assembly ADJS01 (sample SAMN00007486, study PRJNA43253) | human gut metagenome | isolation source: feces sample TS28 | reverse complement strand
CTTCTCTTCGTCGAGAATGTAGGTGTCGCGCAGGCGCAGGTAGTCGTCTTCGTTGAAGAAGCGTTCCTTCTGTACGCGGGTCATGTACAGCACGTCGAGGTCGCCGATCACGGAGGCCAGGTCGCGCACTTCCACGTAGGAGCAGCTGTCGGTGGCGTTGATGCGGTCGATCACGTACTGCGGGGTCTTGAGCTCGTCCGGGCTGATGAGCACGAAGCGCACGTTGCCGAAGCGGCACAGGGTCTCGATCAGGGAGTGCACGGTGCGGCCGAAGGTCAAATCGCCGCACAGTCCCACGGTCAGGTCGGTGATGCGGCCGAAGCGCGACTGCAGCGTGGCCAGGTCGGCCAGCGTCTGCGTGGGGTGCATGTGGCCGCCGTCGCCGGCGTTGATTACCGGCACGGATGCGGCGCGGGAGGCCACCAGCGCGGCACCCTCCTTCGGGTGACGGATGGCGACCACGTCCACGTAGTTGGACACGGTCTTCAACGTGTCGGCGATGGATTCGCCCTTGGTCACGGAGGCCAGCTGCGCGCCGGCGAATCCGATGACCTTGCCGCCGAGACGTAGCATTGCGGTCTCAAAGCTCAGGCGCGTACGGGTGGAGGGCTCGTAGAACAGCGTGGCCAGCACTCGCCCATCGCAGGTATGGGCAATCTCTTTGCGGTGGGAATCGATGTATTCGGCCTTATGCAGCAGGTCGAGAATCTGGTTTGTAGACAGGCCGTCCAGCGTTACGACGCTTTTGCCGACCATTGGCGTTTCTTCAGACAAGGCTCACCTTTTCGCTCGTGGTTTTCAGGTGGCCACCCTTGCGTGACCTAATCTAACTTACGCCATTTTTCGGACAGCCGCATTCACCGAGTGTCCACCTGAAAATCCAACGAATATGCTGCCTTATCGCTGCGCGCGGCGTCGATTTCGTTCCAGTCGCGGTGCGATCACGTGCATACGCGGGCGAGGGGCGGTTTGCGGCTGCTGCGTTGCGGCGGAGGCCGTGGCGGTGGTTGCCGCAGCCGCCTCGCCTTCGGTCTTCCCATAGAACAAGCGCTGGCATACGTCACGGCATTTGCGCATCACGGCCAGCAGGTCGTTCTCGAAATGCTGGCCGCGGTGGGCACCGTAGCCGAGGTAGACGGCGATGCCGCCCAGCGAATAGATGTCATCAGGCAGAATATCGGCCTGGTTGGCGCGCCCGCTCCACAGATAGCTGCCGTTGCGGGCCGCGGTGCACAACGTCCATGCCTTGCGCAGCTGAATCGCGTCGATAGCGCTGATGAGCTTCTTGGCTTCCAGCACGTCCAATGCCTCCAGCGTGCCGTTGACGCGCAGATCTTTGATATCGCCGGCGTGCTGGAGCTGCATGAGTTGCACGGTCCATTCCACGTCAGACAAGCCGCCCTTGCCGAGCTTCAGATGCCGTTCACGGCGCACGCCGCGCGGCAGACGCTCGGCTTCCATGCGGGCCTTGAGCTTGCGGATGTTCTGCAATTCTGCTTCAGTCAGTTCCGTGGTCGGGTAGCGCAGCGGGTCGGCGATGTTGATCAGGAAGTCCCGCGCCAGTTCAGCGTCGCCGGCCGCGTACCGGGCGCGCAGCAGCGCCTGGCGCTCCCAGGTCGAAGCCCAGGATTCGTAGTATTCCTCGCAGGAGGCATAGGAGCGCACGAGCGGGCCGTTCTTGCCTTCCGGGCGCAGGTCCAGGTCGAGTTCGATCTTGGGTTCCAGCGTCGTCGGTCCTTGCAGGATGTTGCGCAGGTCTTCCACGACCTTCTTGGCGAAGGCGTTGGCTTGGCCGTCGTCGGCATCGTCGGCCGGACGGTAGATGAGAATGGCATCCGCATCGGAGCTGAAGTTCACTTCGCGCCCGCCGTAACGGCCCATGGCGATGACGGTGATGCCGGCCGGCGCGGTTTCGATGCCGAACTCGGCGATCTGGTGGCGCACGGCCCAGGTCAGGGAGGCATCGATGATCGCGTCATACACGTCGGTCATGGCCTTGAGACTGTCGGAGTCGCTGATCACACCGCTCATCCAAGACAGGCCGATGCGTTCGATTTCGTGGCGGCGCATGGCGCGCATGGAGGTGGCGAACTCGTTGATGTTCGAGCCGAAACGTTCCAGCGCCGAGCCGGTCTGCACGTCCAAGGCCTCGCGCGTGCGGGCCTGCAGATTGTCGTCGTCGCCAAGCCAGCTGATCGATTCGACCGACTTGTTGAGCGCGTCGCCCAGGAATCGTGAGTTGGACAGGATGTGGCACAGGCGCTGGGCGGCGGAGGTGGAGTCGCGCAGGAAGCCGAGGTAGCCGGATTCGGTGCCGAAGTTCTCCTCCAGTTTGCGCCAGTTGAGCAGGCCCATGTCCGGGTTCTGGCCCTCGCCCAGCCACTGCAAGACGGCGGGCAGAATGATGCGGTTGATTTTGGCCGCGCGCCCCACGCCGGCGGTGAGCGCCTGCACGTGGCGGATGGCGGCGTCCGGGTCGCCGAAACCGATGGATTCGAATCGTTCCTGTGCTGCCTCGACGCTCAGGACGATCTGGTCGTTCTCCATCTGGGCGTTGACCGGCAGCATCGGGCGATAGTAGATGTCGAGGTGCAGGTGGCGTACTTCGCGGCGGGTGTCGTCGTACTTGTCGACGAGTTCTTCCGGGTGCAGGCCGAATGCGCGGGCGAGTCGGCGCAGCTCCTGGTTCTGGTTGAGCTCGTCCACGTCGATGTCGCGCTTCTTTTCGAGGCCTCCGACCGAGGCCCGGCCGAGGTCCGGGAACAGGTGCGTGCGCTTCAGGGACCAGATCTGCTGGCGATGTTCCATCACGCGCTCGAAGCGGTAGTCCTGGGACATGCGCACGGCCTGCTTGCGCGAGACATAGCCGCCTTCGGACAGGCGCTGCAGCGAGTCGAGCGTGTTGCTGGTGCGCAGCGATTCGTCGGTGCGGCCGTGTACGAGCTGGAGCATCTGCACGGTGAATTCCACATCGCGCAGACCGCCGCGGCCGAGCTTAATCTCGCGGTCCTTCAGGGGCGCGGGAATCAAATCCTCCACGCGCTTGCGCATTTTCTGGCAGTCGTAGACGAAGTTCTTGCGCTTGGATGCGCTCCACACGAACGGCCGGGTCATGTCCATGTAGGCCTGACCGAGGTCGGGGTCGCCGGCCACCGGGCGGGCCTTGAGCAGCGCTTGGAACTCCCAATTCTCGGCCCACTGCTCGTAATAGTTCTTGTGCGAGGAGAGCACGCGCACCAGCGCGCCGTCCTTGCCTTCCGGGCGCAGGCCGCCGTCGATCTGCCACAGCGGCTGCTCGGCCACGCCCATGATGGCGGACTGGCAGACGCGCTGTAACATGGTGCCCATCTTGGTGCCCACGCGAATCAGCGTCTGATGGTCCACATCCTTGTCGGCCGGTTCGACCACGTAGATGAGGTCCACGTCGGAGACGTAGTTCAGTTCCTGTGCGCCGAGTTTGCCCATGCCGATGATGGTGAAGCGCACGTGCTCGCTGCCCTCGGTTTCGTGGCGGGCGATGGCCAGCGCGCCTTCGAGCGCCGCGTCCGCGAGGTCGGACAGTTCGCGGCTGATGGTCGGTTGGATGGAGGTCGGGTCGTCCGCCACGGCATCCTGGGCGATGATGGCGGCCAGTTGGTTCCGGTAGCTGGAACGCAGGGCCGTGGCCGCTTCGGCCAGATCCTTGGAGGCGACGGGCATGGCCGGTTCGTCCGGGTCCGCGCCGACCGCCTTGAGCAGACGTGCACGGCGTTGCGCGTGATTGAACAGATGGCTGTTGCAGTTGTCGACTGCTGCCGCCTCCACAAGCTGCGGCTTGAAGCGCATGAACTTGCCCATCGCGTCGGAGACGCCGAGCACCGTGACCAGACGCTTCAGGGCGTCGTTGTCGGGGATGACGTGTTCCAGATCGCGCTGGCTGGATTGCATCGCGTTGACGATATCCACGAAATTGCTCAATGCCATATCGGGGTCGCAGGCGTGGGCCAGCGCGCTCAGCAGTTCGGCGCATCGCTCATCGGGAATGTCGTCCGCCTTGAGCTGGTCGAACAAGGCGCGGGCCTTGTCGAGGTCTTGCAGACCTGCCCTGATGAGGTCCATGGAGCTGGGTTTGAAGATCGACGATTCCATAAGATTCCACTATATACGCTCATGCCCTCCGAATGGGGCATGAGCCGGGAAGGAGTCATCGGGCGACGCTGATGAGCTCCGAGGAATCCATATCGTAATCGGCCATGGCGTAGGAACGGATGGCGGGGTCATCATAGGTGTTCATGTAATAGGTGTTGGTCTTGGACGAATATCCGCTGGTGAACAGCGTGCGTTCGAACTGGCCGTCGCCCATCTTCGCCATGCCGTCCACCATCTGCACGGAGCCGAGGGTGTGGAACAGGCGCGACACATTGGCGGCTTCATCGTTCTGCTGCGGGTAATGCGCGTTGGTGTAGGCCACACGAACGAAGCGCGACGGGGAACTCACGTCGCCCGGGATGCCATGCATGCCCACACCCGCACCCCAGGCGGTCAAGGAGGCCTTGCCCCATGAAGTCGGTTCGGCCATCTCGTTGCTGACGCACATGTAGTTGCGCAGGTTTTCCATATGGAAGTCGAACGTCGGCTGATTGGTCAGCACATCGACGTCATCATGATGCACGTGCATGCCATCGGCCATCTGCTCGACGACGATGCTGCGCTTGCCGTCGCCGATGAACCAGTGCAGCAGAGACTCCTGCTGTCCCGGCACGATCTGGGAGACGAGCGTCACGTTCCTGAGAGCCTCCTCGACCTCGTCGACGGAGTCGAAATTACGCGCCACCCACAGCGGAAATTCGAACGTGGCGACGTTTTCCGTGCCTTCGACCGGTTCGTGGACGAACGAGGCGTAGCCGGGGAAATTCAAGCCGGCGATGGCCAGACCATGTTCATTGGCGCAGTCGAAATACATCGGCCTATCGGCCATGACCACACCCACGCCGATCACCGCGTTCGGCTTCGCCTTGCCGCCCGCACCAAACACCGTGTCATAGTGGTAGCCGCGCGGAGTAACCAGGATGGTCTCCCCATATGAGAAACTCCAGTCGAGATTACGTCCGAAATAGGTGTTGCCCTCATCATCGGAGAAACGGACACCAGTGCACATAACGGACTCCCTTCCATCGCTTTGGTTGGCTTGCACGTTCATGATACCCATCGGCCGCTGGGAGAACTCTGGGTTTCGCCAGCAGATTAACGTGCGGCGCGACGCATTGAGATGCGCCGCGCCGCGATATGCGTCAACCTTGCGTACCGCGGAACAACGGTTCCGCATTGCGCCAGATACGGCGCGTGGTGGCGGGGTGGTTCATCGAATACAGGTGGACGCCGTCCACGTCGTGGGCCACGAGGTCGGCGATCTGCTCGGAAGCGTAGAGGATGCCGGCGGCACGCAGGGACTGGATGTCGTCCCCCCACTTGTTCAGCAGGGTGTTGAGCCTGTCCGGGATGCGCGAGGCGTTGCGCTCGGCCATGCGACGCACGGACTTGGCTCCACGCACCGGCATGATGCCCGCCTCGATCGGCACGGTGATGCCGGCGGCGCGCGCCTTGTCGAGGAAGCGGTAGAAGTCCTCATTGTCGTAGAAGAGCTGGGAAATCAGGTGAGTGACGCCGGCATCAACCTTGATTTTGAGGTTTTCGATGTCCTGGTCCAGCGAGTCAGCCTGATAGTGGCCTTCCGGGTAGCAAGCACCAAACACCTTGAAGTCCGGCTTCACGGAGCGGATGTATGACACGAGGTCGCTGGCGTGGTTGAACTCGCCGACCAGCTGCTCGCCGTCGATGTAGTCGCCGCGCAGCGCGAGCACGGCGCTCACGCCGGCTTCCTCGAACATGTCGAGAGCCTCATCGATCTTGGCCTTGTCGGAGTAGAGCGCGGTCAGGTGGGCGACTGCAGGGATGCCGTATTCCTTGCTGATCGTGTGGGCGATGCGCGCGGTGGCGGTGCGGTCGGAATGGGTGCCGTGACCGTAGGTCACGGAGATGAAGTCGGGGTTCAGCCCTTCGAGTCCGTCGAGGGTGTCGTAGATGGTGCCGACAGGCGCGTTGCGCTTCGGGGGAAAGACCTCAAGGGTGAACATCGGGGAATGCATGCTGATTTCCTTACATAAACCCGAGCTCCCTCATCCAGAGGGAGCTCGGTGATTTCCGCTACTTGTCGAGCTTGGCGCGCACGGCCTTGGCGGCGGCGACCAGGTTCTCCAGGCTCGGCCAGGTCTCGGCGTTACCACGGGTCTTCAGACCGCAGTCAGGGTTGATCCACACCTTCTTGACGTCCATCTTGTCAAGGATCTCGTAGATACGATCCTCGATCTCCTTCTCGGAAGGAATACGCGGGGAGTGAATGTCGTAGACGCCCGGGCCGGCCTCGGTCTCGAAGTGCGCGTCATGAATGGCGTCGAGCACCACCAGATCGCCACGGGAGGCTTCGAAGGAGATCACGTCGGCATCCATCGCGTCGATGTCGCGGATGATGTCGTTGAACTCGGAGTAGCACATGTGGGTGTGGATCTGGGTGGTCGGCTTGACGGCGGAGTGCACCAGACGGAAGGCCGGAACGGCCCAGTCGAGGTACTTGACGTGCCAGTCGGACTTGCGCAGCGGCAGCTTCTCACGCAGGGCGGCCTCATCGATCTGGATGACCTTGATACCGGCGGCCTCGAGATCGAGCACTTCGTCGCGGATGGCGAGGGCGAGCTGCTTGGTCTGCTCCTCGTGGGTGATGTCCTCGCGCGGCCAGGACCAGTTGAGGATGGTCACCGGGCCGGTGAGCATGCCCTTCATCACATGGTCGGTCTTGGACTGGGCGTACGCGGACCATTCCACGGTAATCGGGTTGGCGCGGGAAACGTCGCCCCAGACGATCGGGGGCTTGACGCAACGGGTGCCGTAGGACTGGACCCAAGCGTTCTTGGTGAACAGGAAGCCGTTGAGGTTCTGGCCGAAATATTCGACCATGTCGTTACGCTCGAACTCGCCGTGGACCAGCACGTCGAGGCCGATCTCCTCCTGCTTCTTGATGACGGCGTCGATCTGGGCTTTGATGAACTCGTCGTAGGCTTCCTTGGTGACCTCGCCCTTGCGCAGCTTGGCACGCTCGGCGCGAATCTCCTTGGTCTGGGGGAAGGAGCCGATGGTGGTGGTCGGCAGCAGCGGCAGGCCGAGGGCCTCGCGCTGCAGGGCCTGACGCTCCTCGCGGGCAGGCTGACGCACGTAGTCGGCGTCGGACAGCTTGCCGATGCGCTCGGCGACGGCCGGGTCGGCGGCCACGCGGGTGCCGTCGAACAGAGCCTGGTTGGCGGCGAGGGCGGCGGATGCCTTCTTCTCGTCCTCGGTGGCGTCGGCCAGGGCGGCGACTTCCTTGAGCTCGTCGAGCTTCTGGACGGCGAACGCGAAGTGCTTGAGGTCTTCGGCCGGGATGCCGGTCTCGCCTTCGGTGCTGAACGGCACGTGCAGCAGGGAGGATGCGGTGGAGACGGCCACGTTGGCGGTGACCTGCTTCAGGGCGTCGACCAGGCCGAGGGAGGTGGCGTAGTTGTTGCGCCAGATGTTGCGGCCGTTGATCACGCCGGCGAAGATGGTGGTGTTGGAGGCCACGCCATACTTGGCGACGGCTTCGAGGTTCTCCTCGCGACCTTCGTTGAGGTCCAGGCCGATGCCGTCGAAGCCGAGCAGGTTGACGGTCTCGTACACGTCGGCGATGTGGCCGAAGTAGGTGTTGAGCAGCACCTTGACATTGCCCTTGGCGGACAGGATCTTGGTGTACAGGGTCTTGAAGAGTTCAACGTCGCCCGGCTCCTTGTCGAGCACGAGGTACGGCTCGTCGAGCTGGACCCATGCGGCGCCGAGCTCGTTGAACTTGGCGAGCACTTCGACGTAGACGGCGGCCACGGCGTTGACCAGGCCCTTGTCGAGCTCGAGTTCGGTGGCTTCCGGGGTACGGGCGAGCTTCAGGAACGTGTACGGGCCGATGAACACGGGCTTGGTGTCGATGCCCAGCGCCTTGGCCTCGTTGAACTCGTCGAACGGCTTGGTGGAGTTGAGCTTGATCTCCGCGGCCGACTCGACTTCGGGCACCAGATAGTGGTAGTTGGTGGTGAACCACTTCTTCATCGGCAGGGCGGTCACGTCGCCCTTGTCGCCCTGGTAGCCGCGGGCCATGGCGAAGAGCGTGTCCTCCTGGTTGTCGAAGGAGAGACGTGCGTAACGCTGCGGAATCACGTTGAGAAGGATGGCGGTGTCCAGCATCTGATCGTAGTAGCTGAAGTCGTTGCTGGGAATGAGGTCGATGCCGGCGGCCTGCTGCAGCTTCCAGTGCTTGGCGCGCAGTTCGGCGGCGGTGGCCTTGACGGCGGCGAGGTCGTTGACACCCTTCCAGTAGCCTTCGATGATCTTCTTCAGTTCGCGGTTCTGCCCGATGCGGGGGAAGCCGGAGACGGAAGTCAGAGTGGACATGAATCCTCCAATGTATGCGTTCGTAACCCGACTTAGGGTAGCAAAACATCCGGATTCCGGCCCTTATAAATGGCCGCAGAGTGTCGTTATAGATGGAATTTATATCCGCTTTAGTCGAAGTCTTTCACATTGATGACCGCGAGCAGTTCGCCGCTGTGCACCTGCCATTCGTCGAACGGTTTGTTCGATCCCATGATCACGATGGATGCGGGCGAAAGTCCCAAATTCAGCAGGTCGAGTCGTTCGCCGTCGGAGTCGGCGGAGGCGAGCCATTGGGCGCTGATCGACACAGTCGGCTCGTGGCCCACGATCATGAACACGCGGTTCTTGGCCTTGACGTGGGCGAGCTCGTCGAACACCGCCTGTACTCCCCCGTCATACAGGCTGATGCGGTAGTCGACGATTGGCTTGTCGCCAAAGGTCTTGAGCATGCGGTCCAACGTCTGGCGCGTGCGGGTGGCGGACGAGCAGGAGATTTGGTCGGGCACCAGTCCCAGCGACTCGATGCCCTTGCCCACGGCCTTTGCCTGTTTCAGACCTTTGTCGGTGAGCTCGCGCTCCGAGTCACCCTTGTTGCCGAACGGCTCGGCCTTGGCTGCCTCATGATGATGAGGATATGGTCGTATTTCTTCGCTGTTTGGCGACTTTACTCAGCTTGATGCCCATCCGTGGCTCCCTTCACGAACCGTCTGCCCGGTGTGGCGGTGTGGCGGTGTGGTGTTGCTTCCAGTATAGAGGTGTGTGAGCGTTCACAAACTCATCGTTTGGCGGTTATTCGCGCGTGCTGCCAAGTTCCCCCACCTGACGGTCGAGGTCGCGCAGCACCTTACGTAGTTTGTGGTCGGAGATGTCGCGCAGTTCCAGTTCCTCGATCTGCGCTTCACGCTGTTCGTCGGTGAGCGAGTCGATGTCGGTCTGTGTGTCCTTGGTCACGCGATCGCGCTTTCTGAGCGCCTCGAACCCGGAGGCCATGGCGCGCGAGATAACAAGGAAACCGGTATGACCGATCATCTGGTGGTCGGGGCGTACGGCGAGGCCCTGGGCCTTCCATGTGCGTTCGAACGATTCCTGGATCTGCGGCTCGGTCCAGCAACCGGCCGCGCGCAGGGCTTCGGCCAGTCGACTCATCTGCGTGGTGGTAGTTACGTAACTGACCAACACGCCGCCGGGGGCAATCACGCGGTATGCCTGCTCGAGTCTGTTCCACGGGTCGAGCATGTCGAGCATGATACGGTCGAACCAGCGTTCGGGCAGTTCGGCGGCCACGGAGTCGAAGTCGCCGGTTTTGAGATCCCACCAGCTGGGGGCCTCGCCATAGTACAGCGTGGCATTGGCTTGGGCGACCTTGGCGAATTCGGGGCGCAGCTCGATCGTGGTCAGGTGGCCGCGCTCGCCCACGGCGTCCAGCAGGTTCACGCTCATCGCGCCCGAGCCGGCACCGGACTCAAGCACGCGCATGCCGGAGCGGATGTCGCCGAGCTGAATAACTTGGGCGATGTCCTTCGGATACATGATCTGCGCGCCGCGCGGCATCGAAAGCACATAATCGGCCAGTCGCGGGCGCATCACCGCATACTCCCAGCCGCCGATGGCGCGCGACGATTTCCACGGCTTGTTCTTGTCTTTCTCGGGGTAGACCTGATTGACCTGTGCCTCGCGCTTGGCATGCACGGTGAGGATTACGGTGCCTTCGGTCTTGCCAATCACATCGTCATGCAGAATCAGGCCATGCTCGGTCTGCGTGGAGCCGCCGGCCACAAGCTGATCGGTGATCTTCTTGCCCTTGCGGTCGGTGAACTGCACTTTCTCGCCTGCGGTGAGAGGCCCGCGCCTCGGCTCCATAACTTGCTCCTTGCGTGCTCGGTGGGTCAATCGCTACAAGTCTAATGCATGTAAGCTCGCTGGTGAGGTGATGACGATGCGAATGCAGATGACAAGCCAGATCGATGCCGGCGGCAATGACCCCATTTTCCTGATGTTCCACGGTTACGGCAACGACGAAAGCGAGATGATGCGGATTCTCGACGCCGTATATGCGCCGACGCGAGCCGATGCGGCCCCGGCCGCAATTGCCGCCGTACCCAGCTATATCTCGTTCCGCGCCACCTACGCGAGGCCCTATATGGGCGGCAATTACTGGTATCCCGACGGCTGCGGCGTGGACGAGCGCCAACGCGAATGCGCGGCGGTCGGGGATGCGGTGGCTTCACTGCTGGACGCCTCGGCATTCGCCCATCGCAGGAAGATATTGATCGGTTTCTCCCAAGGCGGTTATCTGTCGTATCGTCTGGTCAAGGTGCATCCGACGTTGTTCGATGCCGCGATCCTGCTCAGTCCTTCGTTCATGGGCGAGGAACAGGCGGCGCTTGACTCCCCTACCCGATTCTTCCTGGCGTATGGCGCGCAGGACCGCACGATTCCGCTGCCCGACCAGCAAACGGCCCATCAGGTCCTTGAACGGGCCGGACATCTGACCTATCGCGAGTATTCCGGCATGGCCCATGCCATCTGTGATGAGGAAATCGCCGATATCCGGGATTTCCTACGTGCCATATGATGCCGGTGAGTGAAACACGGGTTGTCGAGTGGCTCCGCAATCACACCAACGGATTGCCGGCTGCCTGATACAGCGACCACCAGTCACGGCGTTCGAGTTCGATATCGGCACCGGCCGCCATCTGGCGGATGCGCTCCGGTGTCATTGAGCCGAGCAACGGCTGGATACCGGCGGGATGACGCAGAATCCAAGCGACGGCAATGCCGTTGGGCGTGGAACCGTATTTGCCGGCAAGACGGGTCAATTCGGCGTTCAGCTCGGGGAAATGCTCGTTGCCGACGAACGGACCGTATTCCGTGCCGGATTGGAATGGGCACCATGCCTGAATGGTCATATGCGTCAGCCGTGAATAAGGCAGGATGCCACCGGTGCGATCGGCTGCGGGATCGCTCGCCATATTGAATTGGATTTCAGCGTCGAGCATCTGTGTATGCATCAGACCGAACTGCAGTTGGTTGATTTCCAATTTCTGACGAAGGCCGCTTTGCAATAGTTCGATCTGCCACGGGCCCATATTGCTGACTCCGAAATGACGCACTTTGCCGCTTGATTCCAACGCGTCGAATGCTTCAGCGACCTCGTTCAACTCAAACAGCGTGTCAATACGGTGCAGCAGCACGGCGTCGACGTAATCCGTCTGCAAAGCCTCAAGCTCGTGATCGAGTGCGTCAATCAGATGCTTGGCGCTGAAGTCATATCCGTTGGCGCCGCCATCGTTTTCGCCGAAACTGTAGTCGATGCCGAACTTGGTTTGGATGAAGATGGTGCTGCGGTCGAGTCCTGCGTCCTTCCACGCTTGGCCGAAACGCTTCGAACTGGCGTGCGCGGCATGATCATGGAATCCATAGATGTCCGCCGTGTCGAAATAGTCGATGCCGGAATCATGGGCCACGGCCACGGTACGTGCCGCATCGGCGGCATCCAACGCGTCCATGCGCATCACGCCCATCGCCACTCGTGACGCAATCATGCCGGATTGTCCGATTTCCTGAGTCTTCATAGTGTCTCATTTCTGTTATCGTGAATCGGCGAACGGGCACTGTCCGCTTCGTTGCCGGGCAGCAATCTCCATTGCCGCGGCTTATGTCACCTTATCGCTTGAAGTGCACTTGAAGGCAACTCGCAGGCAGGCAGCGCGCGCTGCCGGGCGCGTCTTCGCGTCTTCATGTCTTCGCTGTGACCGAGACATCGTTGTGCCGTAATCATGCCTATTTCTTGTATGATGACCTCTATAGCAACAGAGCTAGGGGGATTCCATGAACACTACCGATTCAGCCAAAGTCACCGATGCCAATGCCGGCGCAAACAATGTCATCCATATCCCGCACAATCCCACGCTTGCCGGATTGGCCACGCTGACCCGCAACGTGGCGTACAAAACCGGGGCCGATAACCTGGTGATGGATATCATCTCACCACAATCCACCGGCGATGACGATGACCGCCGCTACCCCACCGTGGTATTCGTGCAAGGCAGCGCCTGGACCACGCCGCATCGCGACTACGAGATCCCGCAGCTCTCGGCTTTGGCCCGCGAAGGCTTTGTGGTGGCCACGGTGAATCATCGCGATGCCTCGAGCGATCCCCGCGACGTGTTCCCCGCATATCTCGAGGACGTCAAAGCAGCCATCCGCTATCTCAGGGCAAACGCGCGCCAATGGCACGTGGACCCCGACCATCTCGGTATCTGGGGCACGTCGTCCGGCGGCAACACGTCGCTGCTGGTGGGGTTGACCGCCGACGATCCGCGGTATGAGGACGGCACCAATGCCGATGAGAGCGATGCGGTGAAGTACGTGGTCAGCTGCTTCCCGCCCACCGACATGCTTGAAGCAGTCGACGCATTCGACGATGAGACCAATCCATTCCGGCTGTATTATTTCGGCCCGTTCGCGGCCGTGGTGGG
>ADJS01019519.1_pt1 | contig 13103 bp, 9 predicted proteins | sample 268128 | NCBI WGS metagenome assembly ADJS01 (sample SAMN00007486, study PRJNA43253) | human gut metagenome | isolation source: feces sample TS28 | reverse complement strand
GAAATCATTGATGTAGTTGATTGCCTTGTCCAGTTCCGGATTTCTGCTTTTCTCCGTCAGCGTTTCCGGCTCTACGAAGTGAAACTGCATCAGCAAGCTGCCATCTTCCAGGTAGGCAGTCATTTCGTTTTCGCCGAAATTCCAGTTCTTTGCCTTGCCAAAGTCCATGTGAATGTCTTTCCCGTAAGACTCTCCGGCTTCGTCCAGCTTGCGGGAGGTAAAATCTACTGTATTGAATCCTGTAATGACTCTTTTTTCGCCAATGCACTCTGGACGGGTGTGGTCTGTGATTTCAAATTCCATACCGATTTTTATGGCTCTTTTGAGTTGAGCCAGATTTTTGACAACGGGGATCTCGATTTTTTCTGTCGGATTTGTGATCTCTCGCAGCTGTTCTTCCACACGCTCACGGATCACAGAATCCTCTACACCGAGGATCTCATAGACCTCTGTGGAGCTTCTGCCGTACAAATCGGAAAAAGCAATATCTGCGGCAATCTCTTCTCCAAGATTGTCTGTGGGAAATGTATGGAGATACCACTCCCGTACATTACTTTGCAGTTCTGCTTTCTGCGATGCACGGTAGAGAATCTCAAATCCCTTTGTCAGCATATCCTGCTGCCAGCCGTCATAGACCAGTTCTTCCGATTGCGACAGGATCACACCGCCAAGATCCGGTGCATCCAGATCTTTCATGGTGATATGCCGTTCATCTAGTTCTTCGATCGCATATCGTTTTTCGTCGTAGCGGATCACGTCACCAATTTCCAAACCAAGCTGTGATGTGGTCGGTTCTTCCGCAGCGATTTCCTGCATGGTTTCCGCTGTCTGGATCGGATTGTTGGCTTTGAACTCCTCTAAGATCTGTGTTTCTTCCGGTGTCAGCTGGGCATGAGATTCCAAAAATGGCACAAGTACGTCCAGCGTGTACCGTGCGGTTTCCTGATGCTCTGCATCGTTGTACGGAAAGCGGTCTGCTTTCAGAACACCCTGATTGAAGTCCCGAATGTGGTCGATCAGACTGCCGCCGCCAGAGCCTTTCCCGTCACCAATGTCGAATCTGCCTTCATAGTGAAATTCTTCGCCGTTCTGGATGACATTCATGACAACTGCTGTTTTTTTGTACCAGCCAGCACGAAGTTCCGGAACATTTCGCTCCTGATGCTGTTTTTCGTCCAGAAACTCCAGAACAGCGTTGGTCAGAGCGAAGCTTGTATCAGGGTGGTCTTTGACAAAGCTTTCAAATAATCCGCTCTCGGTAAACCATTTTTTGTCCCACACCATCGTCACAGAATCGGATGCCATAGGAGAAACCTTGTAATTGTACTTCATGTCTGCAATGGAAGCAAAGGCTTTTTCCGTTTGATCCTCATCGTTCAGAATGGCGTAGAGGGCATTTTTGATGCGGTTTTCCTTGACCGGATCACCCTGCCAGTCTGCCATTCTTGTATTGTCAAAAGCTTGTATCAATTGTGCTGCGGTTTCATCGGAGAGATCCGGCAGAACTTCTTGCAGATCTTCGGTAGTTCGATCGTAGACAATGGCATTGTATTCCTCTTCCGTGAGGGAGAGAAGTGCATCGCCAACCGCTTCATAGGAGATTGCTTTCTGGGCGTTGCCATAGACCGCAGTCAATTCTGTTTCGCCAAATGTCACAGAAAACGGTTCATCATTCTGCCGTGGAAAATTTCGCTTCTTGCCCTGCAAATGTCTGCCAAGCAAAGCGACTGCCAGTTCCTTTCGGACATCTTCGCCTTGCTGCATTCGTCTGGCAAGCGTATAGAGTTCTGTTTCATGCAGACTGCTGCCATAGATAGCTTTTTCACTGGCTTTGTGTCTGTCCAGATAGCCGTTTTCAAAGAGAATATATCCGATGTCTTCGATCTCGTCCCAGGCAAGCGGTGCTTTTGCAATGTCTGCTACCAGATCTTCCTGTAAAAATGCCTGTTCTTCTTCGGTCAGCTGTATTTCCTGCTGCGGTTTCTGCTGGTCAAGGGCGTTCTGCAAGGCTTCGGAAAAGCGGTTCAGTCTGCCGGCAAATATCCGCTTGCTCAGCAGCTGCACACTGCCATATTTCCGGCGGAAATTGTGGGAACGTTCAAAGGCTGCGGAGATCAGGTCGGAATCCAGCTGTTCCGAGATGGCAAAATGCTCCAGCCGTATGGAAAATTCCTGCTGAGATGCGGTCAGGTTGAACTGGGACTGCACCTGTGCAAATGCTGTCTGGATCATGTGCTGATGCTCCAGAAACGCATCTGCTGCCGGTAAATATGTTTCGATTGTGCCGCTTTCCTCTGCACGAATGGGATTGACATCAATGGGAATTCCTTGATATTGCAGCGGATTTTCTGCATCGTGAAACAAGGCAAACAGTTCATCTTCACGGAAATCGCCCTCGTATTCTACCAGAATATCCAGATCAGAGCCTTCGTGTTCATAGCCTTTGCTCCGGCTGCCGTATACCACAATGTTTTTCAGGGTAACTGGTATCTCATATTCCCGGCAGATCAATTCCAGATCTGCTTGGATTGCTTCTGCAATTTCTGTCAAACTATCGTTTTCTGATGCAGCGGGGGCTTCCTGCATTGCTGCAATGCTTTGATACTGTTCCAGATCAAACTGTGATACGGTGATATTGCTGCTTTCCCGAATCTCCGCAGCAATGCTCTCCATACCGTCAGATGCTGCATCATATTCCGGCAGCAGATCACCATTGATGTAGACAGAAGCATGGAAATCCCGCCACATAAATTCTGCGGTTTCCGCAGATATTTCCACCAACTGCTGCTGTTTTTCCATGCACTGTGTCATGATAGTGATCGCATCGCTGCTTTGCAGCTGATCCACACTAATGTCACGGTCTGTTTTGACAAAATAGATGTTGTGTTCCAGCATAAAATCCGTACTGAGAATGCAGGACGGTGCAGCGATCACATATGCTTTTGACTGCTGCTGGATCTGGGATAAGCTGTCCCGTGTCAATTGGTTCGGATAGGTGTAATAGGCAGTCGTTCCAACCATGCCCAACAGATTCATTTCCGGAACCGGCTCGGAAAACAGGGACAACTGCCGTGTGTTTTCCGAAACTGTTTCGGCTTTTGCTTCTTTTTCCGAAACAGAATTGACAATATTGGTACTTTGGTGTATAATAATGTCAGAGTCAAAGCGTTCCAGGCATTGGGGCAATGGTAGCCCTAACACCCTGAAAAGCTCTTGGCTCTTTTTTTCGTTCCAGTATAGGAGAGCATTCGCATCTGTGACACGCTCCAGATACTGTGCAAAGTTCACTCTGCCGTACACACTGGTAATGAAATTGGTGGGGACTTTCTCCAGGTCATATGTGCCGGTACCGTTGGCTTGCAGGCTGACGATGATCGGCATACTTTCCTGATCTACTGCCAGCAGTGCAACAAGCATATTTCTCTGGTTGTGTGGCGAAATGGAATCAAACAACATGACCGGTTCCTGCATGAGTTCCGGCAGCTGCTTGACTTGTTCCACTGACAGACCATGCCAATGACTGTTTTTGCCCTTGGGGTGAACTGCATCACGCAAGTGCTTTTGGGTATACAGCATAGGCAGCGGCTGACAGCCTGCCTGAATCAGGATCTCCGGTGTATCGCACACCTTCAGGGCATTGTACTGGGACAATTCTCCGGCAAGTGCCTGATCGACTTCTAACGCAAAAGCGGAAACAGATGTGACTTCTGTTTCCGCTTCTTTAGTTTCTTCTGTGATTTCCGCATTTAATAGTGCAGCAGTTCCGGCAGTTTCCGAAAGTCCTCCGGTGTCTTGCAGTGATTGATGATGTCCAGTTCCGGCGGAATCCGGTACACGATCTGCTGCAATACCTGTTTCTCTGCTTTCCGGCTGGCTTTCTCGCTCTGCTCCGAGAACGTCCCCGTTTTTTGCTCGATCATGTACTTGGTGTACAGTTCCCGGTATTCTACCTCCGATCTCAGATTGATCTCGTGATGCAGAACCAGATAATACAGATTGTTCTCCGAGAATCGAATTTCTTCCGGATGATTCGTTTGCAGCCACGTCCACCAGATTTCTCCGTATCTGCCCTTGTCGTTGATCATGATCTGCTTCATGCACTCCCAGTCGCCCATGAACGGCATGGAGTACTCTTCCATGAGATCTTCCTCTCCCTTGATAACTTTCTTGATATTCTCCAGTAGTTCTCGGTTCATTTTTTGCCTCCACTTCAAGATCATTTTTCAAAATGGCTTTGTCCATTAACCGCAAAGCCCTGCCATAAATCTGTTGCGTGATCCGGCAGAATCGAATCAGATTCTGATTTTCTCGGAAAAAGTCCATAGCATCCAGATTTGGTTCTGGAATTTCCCATGTGACATCACGATTTCGCTGCATTCGGAGAGCGGTCACATAGCCGGCTGCTTCCCGAAGCGAGGTCAAATATTGCTCCTGTTGAGTCGCATTCAGCCGCATGGCGTTCATGTGAGAGCGAATTTCCGTTTGTATTCTGGGAGTTTGCAGATAATGCTCCACCAAACCGATGCACAATTCCGCAGCTGTGGCATAGCTTGCTTGATGTGCTGTTCCGATCAATTTGCAGATCTCCGGTGTTTCTGCGGCAGTCAGCTGCCATGTGACCGGCGTACTAGAATTATCGGTCTGGGAAACGTCGAACAAAAACAGCAGTGCATTTTGGCTGGGCGTTTCGTCGAATACAGTGATGCCGTGTTCTCCGGATCTGACATACCGTCCGCTGTGATTCCATTGTGTTGCACTGGCGATGTACTGAATGTTGGGGTTCTCCCGATACACCAGTGCTGCGTTGGAAAAGGGCAGCTTGTATAGATTTGCAGAGAACCGCAGAAATTGCAGCATTTCTCCTTTGTCGTGCAATAGGCGATTGGTGATCTCTGTCCAGTTGCTCTGGACTTCTCGCATCGTTGCCATAACTTGCAATCTTCCTTTCTACTATTATATATGAGATTTCCTCATTTTGCAAGAGGAAATCAAAAAAAGCGAAACCACTGCTGTGATCTCGCTCTTTTTCACGATATTTTATTGTCCATTCAAGAGGTAATGATCTCCCGATAGACTGTCCGGTGAGCATCATCACTGACGGTTTCTACCGCTTTTTCCCATTCCGCATAATCTGCAATGTCGTCTGTTGCTTTCTGCACAATGTCGCATCTGCGTTCCACGGCTCTTTCCGCAGTTTCCATGGCATGGGAGATCAGCATATCCCCGGAAAGATAACTAAGGTAAGTTTCCGGTTCGTAGTCCTCCAGGTATTCGATTCGCTGCAGGGCATAGCCACCGATCTCATTTTCACTGTCCGGCAGAATCATTGCCGGACAAATGGTCTTATCTTCCATGGTCATCATGGGCAGTGCTTCATGCTGCGGCTCTGCAATGTGAAATTTCTGCTCGAAACTCAGCAGATCATCGTATTTCGGGAGAATTTTTCCGTAAAACACGCTGAACACACTGTCCGTCATGCGGTGGATCTTGGTCAACAGAAAAAACAGAACATCTTCATTGGTGCAGTAGGGCTGAAGCTGCAATGTGCCAGCTGGCACATAGGAATTGAACCGGATCTCACAGCGGCTGAGAAGTTCCAGCCATACGGCATTGACCAAAATCTTTTCCAGCCATGCCGTTTCCGCTTCGATCTTTGTATCGCTCTCAAAGGGAATATCGTCTGTGGGCATGATACGGGAACGCATTTCTTCTACAGATACTCTGCCGGTGCATTCTCGGAACTGATCGTACCATTCCTCCGCCCGCATTCCATTCCGCACTTCAGTTTCTGCGGCTTGTTTCAGGGCAAGGGGCAGCGTTTCCGCAGTGATGCTGCCATAAGATTTCCGCAGCATTTCCACTTCCTGCAATTCAAAGTGCGGGTGCAGCCGCCATTTCCGCTGCACAACAACACCTAGTCCCAGCACGTCATTTCTTGCCCAGGCACGTTCCAGTTTCATATAGCTGTTGTCGTGTTTGGTCTGTACCGTCAGCAGCCAGAATGCCTTGCTTTCCGGTTTTGCCTGCCAGTTTTCCTGATGCAGTTCTTCTTCGGTAATGTAGACTGCCGTTTCCGGTGCTTGCTCATAGATCAGCAGCTGATTGACCAGCGACTGCTCTTCGTTTGCACCGGCAGTCAGCAAAAACTGCCGAAAAGCGGAATCGTCGTAAATATTGTCTGCTGTTTTTGGCTGCTGCATGATGCGGTCAATGGCACGCTGTAGGGTTTGACCCACTGTGATCGGATTATCCTGCATCGTCATTTTCTCCTTTCTGTTCCGGAACTCTTGCCGTCAAGCCGTTGATCTGTATTTCCGGACTGTCCAAATCGATCAGCACATACCGTCTGCCGTTGTTGTTTTGTGTCCGCACCTTGCTTTCTGCATCCCCGGCAATTTGCAGTGTCACACCGTCCAGCGTGATGGTCGTCTTGCTCTCGATCAGGTTATTGACGGCAATCGGCTTGTCCTGGGTGGCTTCCTTATATGCTTGCTGCATGGCTTCTGCACGTTCCTGACTGACACCGGAATCCAGCAAAATATCCCGCACGTGAATGTCATCGATGACCGGAAGATCTGGCTCATTGGCATACTCTGCGGCAATATCCTTGAGTTTTTCATTGATGCTGGTAATTACCGGATAGCTGAGTTCGTCTTTTACGATTTCCTGCAAGAGTGTCAGAAATGTTTCTTTTTGTTCCTGTGCAGTCAGCGTAAATACACAGCCCAGCACATCTTCCACCATGCTGACATTGATCTTTTTGGGTTTACGGGCAGAGTACAGCACATGATTTACGTCCGGACCTCTGCCGGTAAACGTGGGATAGAGAAAACCATCTGAGGGGATTTCTGCAACAACACGGTCGCAATCCGTTTTCCGCTCGATGGATTCTTCTGATTCATTGTACACCAGTCCGTCTACCCGTGTTTCCACCGGACAGATGGCTGCGATCAGAAATGGATACTCATAGGTGTCGTAAGGATTTTCTGCTTCGTCTGCGGATTTTTGAAAGACTGTGTAATTGCACTGACCGATCAGAATGGCATACGTGGAGAGATAGTCCAGATTGTCGGCGATCTGGTGCATCAAAAGTGACACATCATCTTCATTTTCCAGTTTAGACTGCAATGCACCGTAAAGAATGTGCTGACTGCCGCCTTCTTCGTAGGTTTCCTGCGGGAACTCATATTCGATCAGTCCTTTTCCCAGTGTGCCGGAGAGGACACGTTTCAGTGTCGCCATCAGGCACTCATTTTCCTCTGCCGGAATGCTGTGATAGGGGCGAATCTGGATGTTATGGATATTCCGATCCACATCGACAAATGCAGTAGCAACACGGTTCATGGTAAATCGGTCGCTGGCTGCGGAAAAATGTTTTTTCAGTTCGGATAATTCTTTTTTGTTCATCTTCTATTCCTCTGGTTCCGTTTGGGGGCGATCTCAAAATATCATGTTTATTCTACCACAAATTGATGCCCCTGTCAATTTTGGAATTCGCTCTATCGCTCTAAATTCCGATTTCTTCTTGCTTGCCGATGCAGCAGCTGCTCAGTTCTTTGATACAGCAGAGCGTATTCCTCCATCGTCAATTCGACTAGCTTGGTTTTTCCGGCTGTGTTCCGGCATTCAGCTCGCACATATGCAATATTTTTCGGATATTCTGCACAGCCTTTTCGATTCATATCTGCCACAGCTTCTTGCGGAGATACCCATGTGCCAGTCTGGAGTTTGATTTGTTTGACCGCTGTATGCAGCTGTCCGGCTTTTTCTGGTACAAGATGCAGTTTCGCTTGTCCGGCAGTTTCCTGCGTCCGGTAGTGTTCTGCAAGCACTTTTCCCATTTCCAGATAGGACTGCATCACTTCTTCTACACCGATCCATAAGGAAGTAACGGTTGTTTCTTCTGAGATACAGCAGATTTCCGGCTGGATCTGCTGCCAGTTCTGCTGTAGATCCGCCAGTTCTTTGGCACAGGGCGTAGTTGCAAATCCCTGCCCATAACTGCACGTCCGGAGCGTGACCTGAACTGTGTCATTCAGCTGCTGCGGTGTGCTGATATTTTCCCGAAACGCCTGAAATTCTGCGGATTCTTTGATGCTTTCCAGCTGCATTTTTCCTGAAAAAAAGCACATTTGTTCGATCCCATTTACAGACAAGATCACTTGACAAAAGGTATATGCGTCTGTTTCAGGTGTCAGTTGCTGCAAATCATCTGCGATCTCCTGAAATCGCTGCTCTGCTGCTTGGTAGGCACTTCTCCCAGATTCATACTGGTCGGGATCTTCGATGCAGAATCCCTCCTGCATATCTTCTTCGGCGTGTATCATTTCTTCCGTTTCATGGAGCAATGCCTGAATTGCCAGTGTTTCTTTCCTTGGATACGCTGGATCTCTCGCAACACTTCGATGCGGTTTCGCAGGGTATCCACATATGTCTTTTCTGACGCTCCACAAAGCACTCTCAGAAAATCCTTGTCTTTTCCGATGCGAATGCCATTGCTGTCATCTCGATACCAATTCTCCACAATGTTCCTCCTTCATCTTGTAATGCCCTGATTTCGCTGGTGCTGGCAGAATGCTCTTTGTGCATTCTGGAACAATTCAGCTTCCAGATTTGGTTTCTCTTGAAATCCGGTAGGTTCAACGGAAAAAGCTGTGACAGCGATCCCGTTTTTCAGTACGATCACATCGCTGACACTGAGAGAATGTCCCATATATCCTGCCGGAATGTCTTGATTGCACTTTGCAAAAATGGCATCCAGTTTGTCTGTTCCGCTGATCTCTGTCATATTTCCACGATACACCATGTCATAATCGCCGAGATGCAGGGTGACACCCATTTTTTCCTGATCGGCACTGCTGAAAAACCGGATTCCATGATATGCTTCGTTTTCTTTGATTTGATAGATGCAGTATTCTGTGGCGTGGTCAAACAAAAGCTGTTGTTTCTGAGCAGTCAGATCTTTGATCTTCTCCTGACATACAGCGATCTGATCTACGGCGTATTCACGTTCCTCGGCAGAATAGATCCGAGGAACATATCCCTCGCCGCCCTCGTTATAAAGATCATTGTATGCTTTCATGCGGCGACGTGCTTCCTGACGAGTGGGAAGATCTTTCTGTGCTTTGATTTCCTTCAAGGTGTTCTGATAAGATGCCAGGTCGTACATAGTTTGCTTCAATTCATGATCTAGTCGAAACGCCTGAACCGAAACCGGTGTTCCTTGTGCAATGGTATCCTCTAAAAATTGCCGGACTTTTTCCCGCATTTCTGTCTGGATACCAATTTTGGGAACGTCACGAATTTGATACACGCCCGGTACAGGGGATTCTACAAGAAACCAGGAAGCTGGATTCCAGCCGGAATCCAATTGTTTGTCATTAAAATACGCTGTCAGACTTGCCCGTTCTATGATTTCCAACTTTCCAGTGTAACAAATATCGCCATCCAGATTGTTGGTTTTCTCTTGCAGCATTGCCTGATAGGAAGCTTCTAAACGGATCATGCCTTTTTCTCCTTGCCACTCTAGGGTGTGTATGGTATTGCTCATAAAAAATATCCTCCTTTGGGGCAACAAAAAACTGAAGGGATATTCCTGCGGTTTTCGATGTGAAATTCAATTTTCTTTCTTTATTTTACGGAATTGATTTTTGATATTCTTCTGTATAGCCTGTTCTTTTGCTTGCAATTGTCGCAATAGAATCTCTGGCATATTTTTCTGAAAATCGACAAGTTCCTGTTTTTCTCCAAAATCATGAAATATTAAGGCATTTGACAAAATTCGAAGAAGCTTACTTTTCATCGGATCTTGATTTTCCATCGTGATCAAGTCTGAACAGAGTACTTTGAGATCTTGCAGATACTGATGACAAGTCTTGTTTCTGCTGATGCGAAATGCAATAATATATATGTCTGTACTGCTTATTCGGATCTCTGCCGGAATATCTTTTAGCCTTATCTTATCATAGAATAACATTTTTTCGATCCATTGTAATGTGATTTGTCGAAAACGCATCAATTGACAGATACTTTTATCCATTTTATCCTCCCATCCTCACAAATACGGCATCGGATCGACCTGAACGCCATCCTGCTTGATCTCAAAGTGCAAATGTGTACCGGTAGAATATCCGGTGCAGCCCACATAACCGATAATGTCACCCTGATTGACGGTTTGTCCAACAGATACTGTGATGGTCAGCATATGCCCATATAGGGTAGATGTTCCATCTCCGTGAGAGATCTCCACTCGATTTCCGTATCCGCCGCCGCAGCCGCAGCTGGAATTCTTGGGGTAATTGTGGGGACAAGCGTTGTCCGCTCTGGTTACAGTACCGGAACGGGAAGCAACGACTGGCTGTCCCTCGATACCGCCGTCGGAAATATCAATGCCCTTGTGTAGCGTCCCCCAGCGGTAGCCGTAAGTACTTGTGATGTTCGTATGTCCCGGAACGGGCCATGCGAACGCTGCTCCGTCAGTGATGAATTCCACATCACCGCTGCTGACACTGTAATATTGCAGCACGTGGGGAACATATTGCGGATCACCGTAGATACTCCAGCCGTTGCGGGCTTTTTGCATTTCAGAATATTCCTTAGCATTTTCTTCGGAATATACGCCGTCATAATTGCTCCATACCCAGGTGATGTATCCCGTTCCATAATTGTATCCTTGTAAGGCTACTTTGATATGATCCATGTCATTGGGATCCGTTACTCGTGCCATCTCCAGACACGTCCGCACATAGCCTACGCCCATGCGAATTGAATCTTCCACCGTTGTCACCGGACCAAAATTCACTTGCATCACATTTGTTCCGACACCACCGGATTCCTGCATCATGATGGCTTCGATCAGGGCAACGTATCTGCCGATTCCATTATCATTGGCGTATTGCGTGATCAGGTCGCTGTATTGCAGTACAGTATCGCTGACAGCCGCTGCACCTGTGCTGGCATTTTGCCGTTTTCGTTCTTCTTCGCTGGCTTGGCTTCCGGAAATACACATCAAAAGCGTTACCGCCATTAGAACCACGATTGCAAATGTCCCCAGGATTCCGAAAATGCCATGCTGTACAATATCAGCGGCAATCTTCTTGGCGGCAAGCTTTATGAGTTTTGCTTTTGCTACTTCTTTTGCAGCTTTTTCCACGGCATACTCTCTCTTTTGACTTTCTTTCCCGGAATCTGCGGCATTTTTTTGTGCTTCGCTTGCCTTTTCCTTAAAATAAGATGCAAAACGTATATCATCTTTTTTCTGCATTTTGATGCCGGAATCCGATGATTTTAATGACGTAGATTTTGTCTTGGCAGAAGATCCGGAGGAGGTCGTAGAGGAGGAACTGCTTGTCCCGGAATGATAGGAAGATGTACTGCCGGAATTACTTTTGGTTGAAGTGGTACCAGTGTGTGTCTGCTGTGATGCTGCCATCTGAGAAGTTTTTGCAGCAGACTGCTGTCGTGCCTTGGAAGAAGCGGTTTGCTGCTTTTCTGATGCTTTTGTTCGCTGCAAAGAACGGACTGCTGTATCTTTTTGCCGGCGTTGAAAAATCAATTTTCCAGTTCGTGCAGCCAGATGATAAGCAGCCTGTTGGCTGCGTTTCACAGTAGTATCTGCGATTGCAATGTCTGGATCAGAAATTTCTCCATCCTGTTGTGCTGTATGTACCGTCACTTTTTTAATATGGTAGATTTCTCGCTTGACCTGATGTACGATTTCTTTTTTTTCCGATTCTTCCAACTTGTATCACCTCATCTCATCAATAGGTTACTTTGGTGCAGCGTGTTCCCTGAAATACCATGTCATAGTTCTTGTCCATCCATGAGCCTTCCTTCACGTAGACGTTAATGTTTCGCTGCTGTTCTACCGGCACATTGACATCCCCGCTAAATGGATACAGCCCACATTTGGTGATGGATTCCGGCAAATGCACATTGCTTAGTGCGGCACAGTTGCCAAATGCGTAATCTCCAATTTCTGTGACACCGTCAGGAATATATACACTGGAAAGCTTGCTGCATCCATAAAAAGCAGTATCTCCAATGGTTTTCAGTCCCTCCTGGAATGTCAGATAACTCAGAGCAGTACAACCATAAAACGCATTTTTCTGAATTTCTGTCACACTTTCCGGGATCTCCAGCGATTGCAGCTGTGTACAGTCCTGAAAAGCACTTTCCGTCACCACTTCCAGCTTCGTGGGTAAAGTCAGATCAGATAAGCTGGAACAATTGCTGAACGAATATGTACCAAGCTGTGTATACGGATTCTGAAAGGATACTGTTTCGATGGTAGGATTGTTTTCAAACGCACTGTCGCTGATCATGGTGCAGTCCACAGGGATCTCCATGACTGGTGCATAATATCCCACAACACCATTGATGGCATTGGGGTGAAAAGAATCCCGTACATAGGATACCGGAACAGAAGATTCGTCATTCGCTGGTATGGTATAGTCCGGCGTTCCGTCATAATCTTCTTCCGGATAAAGCTGAGCATATGTGGTGGTGGTTTCGGTTGATGTTGCCGCTTCTAAAGTCGCACTGCTCACGGCAGTGGTCTGTGCAGCTTCTGTGGTTTCTTTGCTGTCCTCTTTGTCTTTTTTACAGCCAGTAAAACAGCCGCAAAGCAATGCGAGTGTCAGCAAAATGAGAATTCCTTTTTTGTTTCGCATTATGATTCCTCCTAATTATTGTTGTTTTTTTGACAGTACGAAAAAACTGTGATAGAATATTCCTGTCACTTTTTCGTTTTCTTTTGCTTTCTTTCAGAAAATATCCACAAGATCACTGCAACGAGAAAAACAATCGTGGAAAGAACGATCATCAGAATCTTGATCTTTTTGCTTTGGGTTTTGATAGCGATTCTTGCAAAGCAAAATATCATAATTTCAAGAAGTAGTTCCAAAATGGCGATTTTCAGCGGATTCGATGCTTCTACCTTCTTTTTGTTTTTTTCATCTTTTTGGTTTCCCGTCGCACATGAAGATGAGTCTGCTTTTTTTGATTTTGTAAGAGAAGACATGATAAATACTCCTTTTCTATTCTATCAACATGGAGGTGTTGAAATGAAAAAATGGAAATTTTGCTCATCGCTTTCATTCATT
>ADJS01013907.1_pt1 | contig 13175 bp, 10 predicted proteins | sample 268128 | NCBI WGS metagenome assembly ADJS01 (sample SAMN00007486, study PRJNA43253) | human gut metagenome | isolation source: feces sample TS28 | reverse complement strand
GCTGGGGCGTCTGGAGCAGGAGGGGCTGATCACCATTCTGCCCAAAAAGGGTCTGATGGTCTCCGGCATCACCGAAGAGGACGTGCACAGCATGTTTGAGATGCGTCTGCTGGTGGAGCCCTACGCCCTGCGTACTTACGGCAATGCCATCCCCCGGGAGCAGCTGGAGGCCTACGCCGAGCTGATGCACCACAGCGAGCGCATCGAGGACTTCTGCAAGTCGGACGACGACTTCCACGAGCTGCTGATGAGCACCCTGCCCAACAAGTATCTGCGCTCTGCCTACGACCGCATCACCGGCCTGAACACCCGTTTCCGCATCATGACCGGCAAGGTGAGCATGATCAATCAGGAGCAGACCTGTGAGGAGCACCTGCAGATCCTGGATGCCGCCCTGTCCGAGGACTGGGACGGCGCTGCCATGGCGCTGCAGCACCATCTGGAGCTGGCCCGCGATAAGGCCGAGGGCGTCATCAAGGTCATCCGCCTGTGGTAAAGGAATAAAAGTTAAAAAGGTCTGCTGCACCGCACGGTGCAGCAGACCTTTTGCCTTTTGTCAGCAGAACGATTCAGAATGGCCGCCGCGTGCGCTTTGGCCATAATCAGCGGAATTGTTATTTATAATATACGAACAGCCAAGCCTGCGGGCTTGGCTGTTCGACTTTTCACAAGAGGAGAAAAACGGCAGGCTTATTTCTCCACCTTGCTCAGCAGGATACGGTCATTATCCAGATTTTTGCCAGCATTCTCGCGGAACTTTTCCAGCAAGTCGTCCACGGTCATCTTGCTGCGCTCTGCACCCTTTACGTCAAACACGATGTGCCCGGCGTCCATCATCAGGGTGCGGTTGCCCAGTTCCAGCGCCTGATGCATATTGTGGGTCACCATCAGGCAGGTGATCTTTTTCTCGGCCACGATGCTCTTGGTCAGCGCCAGCACCTTTTCGGCGGTGGCGGGGTCCAGCGCGGCGGTGTGCTCGTCCAGCAGCAGCAGCTTGGGGGTGACGAGGGTAGCCATGAGCAGGGTAAGCGCCTGCCGCTGCCCGCCGGAGAGCAGCCCCACCGGCTGCTTCATGCGGTCCTCCAGCCCCATGTCCAGCAAAGCAAGCTTTTCGCGGAAGAGCGCCTTATCCTTGCGGGAGATGCGGGAGAAGATGGCGTTGGGCGCGGTGCCTGCCCGCAGGTAGGCCAGCGCCAGATTTTCCTCAATGGTCATGTTGGGCGCGGTGCCCTTGAGCGGGTCCTGGAACAGATGCCCGATGACCTTGCTGCGCTGGTGCTCCGGCGCAAAGGTGATGTCCTGCCCGCCCAGCAGAATGCTGCCCTCATCGGCAATAAAGCCGCCGGTGATGGCATTGAACAGGGTGGATTTGCCCGCGCCGTTGGAGCCTACGATGGTGGCAAAATCTCCGGCTTCCATCTGCAGGCTCACCCCATTCAGCGTCACCTTTTCGTTGACGGTGCCGGGGTTAAAGGTCTTGTGCAGGTCGTTCAGCTGCAGCATTTCCATGTTACTGTCCCTCCCTGTTGGTCACGGTGCGGCGGGCACGGGCAGCGTGCCGCCGCTTTTCAAAGGCGAAGTGCTCCCGGATGGCGGGCATGGAGATGGCCACTGCCACGATGATGGCGGAAACCAGTTTCATGGCGGCGGCGGGCACGTTGAACCGCAGCGCCACGGCCACGATAAAGCGGTACAGGCAGCTTCCGAACACCACGCCCAGAATGCGGCGCAGCATGGTGCGCTTGCCCACCAGCGTCTCACCGATGATGAGGGAAGCCAGTGCAATGGTCACCATGCCGGTGCCCACGTTGATATCACAGCTTTTCTGGTACTGTGCCAGCAGCCCGCCGGACAGCGCACACAACGCACCGGATACGCACAGACCCACCGTGATGGTAAAGGCGGGGTTGATGCTGGAAGCCCGCACCATGGCGGCGTTATCGCCGGTGGCGCGGATGGAAAGCCCCAGCCGCGTGCCCAGAAAGCCCAGCATCGCCGCGCAGGCGATGGCAATGACAACTGCCGCCAGCGCCAGCTTGTACCAGCTGCCCAGAAAGCTCAGCGAAGTTTTTGCCATGGAGAAGATGGTAGGGGTCTTGACCAGCGACATGGTGGAGGAGAAGCCCATCACCGCCAGATTGATGGTGTACAGGCCGGTGTTGACGATGATACCGGCCATGATGCTTTCCACCCCGAGCCTTGTCTGCAAAAAGGCGGTGACAAAGCCGGAGCACACCCCCGCAGCCATGGCTGCCGCCAGCGCAAGGATGGGGTGGCCGGTCAGTGCTACCTGACAGGCCACGGCGCAGCCCAGCGTAAAGCAGCCATCGGTGGAAAGGTCGGCAATATTCAGGATGGAGTAGCTCAGAAACAGTGCCAACGCCACCAGTCCGTAGATGCAGCCCAGCTCCAGCGCTGTCTGCAAAACGTTGAGGGAAAAGATACTCGCCAGCATGGTGTATGCTCCTTTTATGTTATTTTGAATGCGCGCCGCATTGCTCTGCGGAGTGCGACAAACGTATTTTCACGGGAGAGGAAAACCACTTTCCCCAGAACCGCCAAAAGCTCTCCCTTGCGGGAGAGCCGGAAAAGCCGTCAGGTTTTGACGGAGCGGGGCGCTCAGGAGAAGTTCTCGGCGGTGGTCACCTCGGTGATTTCGGTGCAGTAGGGCTTGAAGGCTTCCTTCAGGGCAGCCAGATCCAAGCCCAGAGCCTCGGCAGTCTCGGTGTTGATGGTGACGATGCCGTTATCAAAGGTCTGGTAGGGCAGGTCTGCGGGGGTCTTGCCGTCGCACAGCAGCTGGCTGACCATATCGGCGGTAGCTTCGCCCAGCTGGACGTAGTCCACGCCGTAGCCCACCAGTGCGCCGTTCAGCGCAAAGCTGTCGGCACCGGTGTAGTGCTGCACACCGGCCTCGATGAAGCTTTCGTAGATGGACAGCTCGGCGGTCATGATGGTGTTATCGGTGGGGGTGAACACGGCCTTGACCCCGGCGGCTACCAGTGCCTCGGCAGCCATCTGCACCTCGGCGGTGGTGGTGCCGTTCTTTTCCACCACCTTGATGCCGTTCTTCTCGCAGAAGGCCTTGGCGTCCGCAATGGCCTGGGTGGAGGCATCCTGACTCAGGTCATACAGCAGACCGATGGTATCGATGCCGGGGTTTGCCGCCACGATCAGGTTCATGATGGCGTCGGTGTTCAGGGCATCGGAGGTGCCGGTGATGTTCTCCTCGCCGTCAAAGCCTGCGGCGGCGGGATCGGTCACAGCGGAGTAGACCACCGGGATGTCGGTATCCTCCACGGCAGCCAGCATGGTAGCGGCGGTGGGGGTGGCCACGGCCACGATCACGTCCACGCCGTCGGCCACAAGGTCCGCGCCGATCTGGTTCAGGTTGGACTGGTCGGCCTGTGCGTTGGCGTAGTAATCGGCGTAGTCAAAGGTGACGCCCTTCTCCTTGCCGATGGCATCCAGACGGCTCTCCACAGATTTTACGATCTGGTTGAGGGAAGCGTGGTCCACATAGTTGACGATGCCCACCTTGAAGGTCTCGCCAGCGGCAGCAGTACTGCCGGAGGCAGCTGCGGAGGAGGAGACTGTTGCACTGGAGGCAGAGCCGGAAGCAGCGCCGCCGCAGCCGGTCAGTGCCATGGCAGAAACAGCGGAAGCGGTCAGAGCGGCCTTCAGGAAGCTGCGGCGGGAGATCATGTTCAGGTTTTTCATAGTGGTAACTCCTTTCCCGGAGCGGGCGGCAAATCAAAAGACCCGCTCCCTTTGCGGGACGGGTCTTAAAACAAAACGACCCTGTCCCTGTGTGTTATCCACAAGGACAGGATCGGTAAATACGATTCTGCGGTGCCACCTTGCTTGCTCTGCATCCAATACAGCAGAGCCACTCACGGAGAGCCAACACTCCCCTGTCCTGTAACGGAGACTTCCGTCCAAAGCTACTGGGGTTTGTGCCCGTTTGCCCGGCCCTCGGCGGCCCACGAAACTCTGCCCCGCTTTCGCCCGTTTGCACTGTCCGGGCTCACTGCAGATGCGCTGTGCAGGTTCTCTTCCGCCTCATCGGTTTGATTGCATTATACACTTTATCTTCGTAAAGTCAAGAGGGATTTTTAAATTTTTATTTTTTGGCCCGGTCAAAGTCATTCTTCTGCCGGGGCACCGGTGCTGCGGCGCTTGCGGCGCACAAAGTAGGCAACGTACACCACCCACACCGGGATGGCCACTGCGGTCACCATCCGGCTGGCAGAAAGCCCGGCGGCCTGATACACAAAGTCGATGCTGCTTGCGCCCGCCGGGCAGAGCACCGCCATCAGTCCCTCGTCCACACGCAGGATGTCGGTCTTTTCGCCGTTGACATAGGCGGTAAAGCCGTCATCGTAGGGCACAGAGAAAAAGACGAGGTTTTGTTTTTCCAGCGTGATCTCGGCATGGAAGCCCGCGTTGTTCATCTGGAACACCGAGCAGCTGTGGGCGCTGCGGTCGGCGCAGTCCTGCGTGTAGCTGTCGTAGTGCAGATCGTCCAGCATCGCGTCCGGCAGCTCGGTCAGGTACTGACCGTATGCCTTTACGTCCTCGTCCTCCAGCACCAGCGCCCGCAGCAGCAGGTTGGAGCGCAGAGTCTTGACCGAGGCCTCATAGGTAGCCTTGGTCACATAGTAGTCGTAGGTAAAGCCCATGGGAACGTAGTTATCGTTGTGGTACAGCGTGTAGCCGTCCACGTCGGCAAGATAGGTCCAGCCCGCGTCTGCCTCGTCCTCAAAGCTTTCGCGCTTTTCCGGGGTGGTAATGAGGTACTCCACGCTCAAAAGGCCGCGCAGGGCGTAGTTTGTGATCTCCGGCTCGCTGCGCACGTCCCGCTTGACCCCCAGCCCCGGGTAAAAGCTGAGGATGCTGGGAGCCGCCGTGCTGCCGAAGTATTGCAGGCAGCTCTTATCCAGCCACATCCCGATGTTGTCGTGGATCTTGTAGGTGTCGATTCGGTAGTCGCCCTCCGGCAGGTCGTTTTTCAGCTGCAGGGCATTGGTATCCTGTTCCACAAGGTCACTGTCGGTGTGCCACTGGCCGAACTTGCCAATGCCGATGTGCACCATGCTGAACACGCAGGCAAACACCAGCACCGCCGCCGTCATGCGCTGGGCAAAGCGGCTGTTCTGCCGCCATATGCCGCAGAGGTAGCGGTACAGTGCAAGCCCCAGCAGACCAAAGCCCAGCACGACAAAGAACTGTTCCGGGTTCTTCAGCACGCCGAAGGACCATGTCCCGGTGGTATCGTCCCGCACGGGCACCACCGCAAACACCAGCGTAGCCAGCATGATCCAGCCAATGCCCCGGGCGGGGGCGTCCAGATCAACATCCGGGTCCTCCAGCGCGTTCACGGTCATGGCGGCAAGGATAAGGGAGGGCATATAGTACCAGCGTGCGTAGTAGCTGGAGTTGAGCGCGTAGAAGGCACTGTTCAGCACCGGCACCAGCGCGCACACGGCGCATACTGCCACGATGCGCTTTTTGCTGTCGGCCTTGCGGCTGCGCCAGTAGGCCATGGCACCAGCCAGACTGCACAGGGGCAGGTAGGCCGTCATGCTCGTCCACTTGATCACGCCCTCCGACCACACCGAGGTGAGGTAAGGGGAGTCCGGCGGCAGGATCCAGCTGAGCAGGATAGCCAGATACTGCTGCACCTTGGCGTAGGTCAGAAAGCCCCAGCCGGAGGAAAGGTCAATGGTGCGCGGGTTCTGCAGCAGGCTGAGCACCGCCGGGAACAGCAGCAGACAGCCCATGGCAACGCCCAGCACGCTCTCCCACAAAAGATGCCCGAACTTGCGCCCGGTCAGCCGGAAGTCCTTGGTGGTCAGTTTGCACACGAAGTAGATGCACAGGAAAATGACCTGTCCCACAAAGAAGAAATAGTTGTTGAGCAGGTTCACCGCCACCCAGAAGGCGAACAGGCCGTGACGGTTTTCATAAATGGCCTCGTCCAGCGCCCAGAGCAGATAGGGGAACAGCGCCACCACATCCACAAAGTGGTTGAAGAACACGTTGTACACCGCAAAGCCGGAAAGCGCGTACAGGCAGGCACCCAGCACCGCGTAGTTCTCGTTTTTGACGTAGCGGCGCAGATACAGGAACGCGCCGCCGCCCGCAACGCCGAACTTGAGCACCAGCAGCGGCACCATCATATAGGGCAGCCAGCTCTGCGGCAGCAGCACCGACAGCCAGAAGAACGGCGAGCCGTACAGGTAGAAGGAGTAGGCGTTCATAACCCCGCTGCCAAGGTCGGTCGCCCACGAAAAGGTATTGTGCGGCGCACCGGCAAAGGTGCTGTCCGGGTAGCCCGCACCCTTGACAAAGCCGTTCATATACCGGTAAAAGCTGATCTGCTGGCTGTTAAAATCGCCTGCATAGTGGAAAAAGCCGCCGTCAAGGATGTAGAACGGCAAAAAGAAGATGGCCGCCGTCAAGGCGCACAGCCCTACCGCCTGCCAGAATTTTTTATGGCTTTGCTCCCTTGGTGTGAGCAGCCGTGGTTTTATAAACTTTTCCATAGTGTTCCTCTTTCTCCGCGCACCGGCGCGGAAGTGGATTTGATGTCACCTTGTAGTATAGCACGGCGGCGCGCAAGAAAAAAGGGCTTGACAACCAAGCGCGGGGCGGGTATGGTGAAGAAAAGGAGGCGTTTTGCCATGCTGTATCCCTTCAGCGCCTTGCTGGCGCGCATGAAGTATATTACCCGATGGAGCCTGATGCACTCCACCCGGGCGGAATCCCTCAGCGAGCACACCTGCGACACCGCGCTGCTGGCGCATTTGCTGTGTCTCATTGCCAAACACTACACCGGCACGCCCTGCCGCCCCGAGGTGGTGGCAGTGGCGGCGCTGTACCATGATGCACCGGAGATCATCACCGGGGATATGCCCACGCCGGTCAAGTACCACTCCCCGGCGCTGCGGGACGCCTACAAGGCACTGGAGACTGAGAGCGTGCGCTCCATGGCGGCTCTGCTGCCCGCAGAGCTGGCTGCAGAGCTGACCCCCTGCATGGACGGCAGCGTCCTGACGGCAGAGGAGCATCGTCTGCTCAAGGCTGCCGACCGGCTGAGTGCCCTCATCAAATGCACCGAGGAGCAGCGCAGCGGCAACCACGAATTTGACGCCGCGCTCACGCAGCAGCGCGCCGCGCTGCTGGCCATGCACTGTCCGGAGGCCGACTGGTTTTTGGAGCACTGCCTGCCATGCTATACCCAGAATCTGGACGAGCTGACGAAGCCGTAAAAAAATACAATGCCGGACAGCCCACAGGCTACCCGGCATTGCTCTGCTTCGGGTCAAATTACGGGAACGGTACTTCCCGCACATCATCGGGGTCCAGTCCGGCTTTGCGCTGCTCTTCAAACACAGCGGCGATCAGCTCGTCCAAGTCCTCTAAATGGGTCAGGGTGCAGCAGTAGCGGCGCAGGGCGGCAGCGCCCTTCAGCCCCTTCATGTAGTGCATGGTCTGGGCGCGCGCCTGCGGCATAGCCACAAACTCGCCCTTCTGCTCTACCATCTCCTCCACCTGACGGCGCAGCGCGTTCATCCGCGCCTGCAGGTTCGGCTCCTTGGGAGCGGGCAGACCCTCCAGTGCAGCGTTCACCCGCTCGAATAGCCACGGGTCGCCCAGTGCGCTCCGGGCGATCATCACGCCATCGCAGTTTGTCTCCCGCACCATGCGCAGGGCATCCTCGGCGCAGTGGATATCGCCGTTGCCCAGCACCGGCACCTTCACCGCGTCCTTTACCCGGGCGATGATCTCCGGGTCGATGCCCGGGGTGTACATCTGCTCCCGGGTGCGGGCGTGCACCGCTACCAGTGCCGCGCCCGCCTGCTCGCAGGCCTTGGCGCACTCCACGGCGGTGATGTGGTCGGCATCCCAGCCCTTGCGCATTTTTACGGTGACGGGGCGCTTGGTGTGCGCCACCACCTGCTCCACGATGCGCCCGCAGCGGTCGGGATCCAGCATCAGCTTGCTGCCCGCCCCACCGGAAACGATCTTAGGGGCAGGGCAGCCCATGTTGATGTCCACAAAGTCAAATTCGTACTGCTCAATGGCGGCGGTGGCCTCGCCCATGATCTCCGGCACCTCGCCAAAGATCTGCACCCCGTAGGGTGCGCCGTTAGGCGCTGCCTTCAGCAGGCTGACGGTCTTATGGTCACCGTACACCAGCGCCCGGCTGGATACCATCTCGCTGACGGTAAAGCCCGCACCGTGCTGCGCCATCAGGCGGCGGCAGGGGGCATCCGTAAAGCCCGCCATAGGGCCGAACACCGCACGGTGGGGCAGGGTGATATTGCCGATCTTCAAAGGTTCCATGGGTTCTCCTTGTATCTGTTTTGGGGTAGACGATTTTGAATGCGCTCCGCGTTGCTTTGCGCATATTCAGAGGAAAGATTATTTTTATTTCGCAATTCTGGAAAATCTGCGGATTTTCCAGAATTGCCTTTTCACGGGAGAGGATTTCTCGATAGCTGCTGCTTGTCTGCACCCTCATCCGTCTGCTCACTGCGTTCGCATCCACCTTCCCCCGACTGGGGGAAGGCTTTTGCTCCGGCAAGCTTTCTCTCCATACACCGTAAAAAGGGGCTGTTGCGCCAAATGCTGTGCAACAGCCCCTGTGATTTTATGTTACATCTTCTCGGGCACGTTGATCTTGAACATGGTGAGCACGTTGAAGATGACGTTCTTCACGCCGATGCACAAGGCAAGGCGTGCCTGCTGCACGGCGGGGTCTGCGCCCTGAATGCGGCAGTTGCCGTAGAAGCGATGGAAGGCGCTTGCAAGGTCGATGACAAAGCGGTTGATGCGGCTGGGGTCGTACTTTTCAGCAGCCATCACGATCTCCTGCGGGAAAGCTGCCAGCATCCGGATCAGATCCATCTCGGAAGGCTCAGTAAGCAGGGTGGCGTCGATGTGCTCCGCACCGGCAAACTGCACACCCTCGCTCTCCATCTTCTTCAGGATGGAGCAGATGCGGGCATGGGCGTACTGCACATAGTACACAGGGTTGTCGTTGTCGGTCTTGACGGCCTGATCCAGATCAAAGTCGATGCCGCTGCCGGCGTCGTGCATATTGAACAGGAAGCGTGCGCTGTCGATGGGCACTTCTTCCAGCAGGTCGGTCAGGGTGATGGCGTTGCCGGTGCGCTTGGACATACGGACGGGCTGGCCGTCCCGCATCAGGTTGACCATCTGCATCAATACAACGTCCAGATCCTCGCCGTGCAGACCGATGGCATCCATGGCACCCTTCATGCGGGCCACATGGCCGTGGTGGTCTGCGCCCCACACGTCGATGGCCTTGGCAAAGCCGCGGGTAGCCAGCTTGTTGTAGTGGTAGGCGATATCGGCGGCAAAGTAGGTGGGGATGCCGTTGGCGCGGACGAGCACCTCGTCCTTGGCCTCCTCCTCAGTGCCGTCCTCGGTCTTTTTCTTGTTCACGGTGCCGTACTTGGCCGCGTACTGGGCGCTGCGGTACATAATGGCACCGTCCTCGGCCTTATAGCAGGCACCCAGCTCCAGCAGCTTGTCCACCACAGCCAGCACTGCGCCGGACTCGTGCAGGGTGCTCTCGTGGAACCAGACGTCGTAGTCGATGCGGTACTTGCCGAGGTCGCGCTTCAGGGCAGCAATGTTCTTGGGCAGGGCGTAGGCCACCAATGCGTCCTTCAGGGCGGCAAAGGCCTCGCTCTCGAACAGAGCCTCCTCGCTCAGCCCGGAGCAGGCGGCAACGTACTTGTCGCCGTTCAGCTCAGCGAACTCACCGGCCAACACCTTGATGTCGCCGCCCTGATAGCACTCCTTGGGCAGGGGATAGGCATCCTCACCGCAGAACTGCTGCAGGTAGCGCACCGCCAGACTTTTGCCGAACTTCTGGATCTGGTTGCCGGCGTCGTTGATATAGAACTCGCGGGTCACATCGTAGCCGGACCAGTCCAGCACAGCGGCCAGACAGTCGCCCAGTGCGCCGCCGCGGGCGTTGCCCATGTGCATGGGGCCGGTGGGGTTGGCAGAAACGAACTCCACATTGTACTTTGCGCCCTTGCCGTGGTCGGTGCGGCCATACTCCTTGTTGGCGCAGGCACCCAGCACAACACCTGCCCAGAAGCTCTGGGACAGGAACAGGTTGATGAAGCCGGGACCGGCAACCTCCACCTTGGAGAAAACGCTGTTCTCAAGGGAGGGCAGATGTGCCAGCAGGGCGTCTGCGATCATCTTGGGAGCCTTGCGCCAAGTGCGTGCACCGGCCATGGCGAGGTTGGAGGCGATATCGCCGTTTTTCACGTCGGCGGGGATCTCCACGATAAAGGCGGGCAGTTCTGCCTCGGGCAGGGTGCCGTCTGCCATGGCAGCCTTGGCGGCTGCGGCCAGCAGAGCGCGTGCCTCGTCCAGTGCAGCCTGCCGGGGGTTGTAGTTCTGGTAGGTCTTTTCAAAATCAGTCATGGGTCGGATTCCTTTCACAGTCTCAGGGAACTTCATCAATTCACATGGGTCACGGTAACTTCCAGCCGGTTGCGGCTCACCAGCTCGGCGCTGTCGGCATCCAGCAGGTAGGCAAACCGGGCGGTGCCGCCCTTTTCGGTCAGCTGACAGTCGATCTCGTCCGCAGTCACGCCCAAGGTCATGGAGCCGAAGCCGGTCTCGTAGTGGCACAGGTTGCGGCGGCCTTTTTCGATCAGCAGCTGGGTACCAGCCCCGCCGCCCTTGCCGAACCGCAGCATCGCCACCCGGCTGCCGTCTGCGGCGATCTTCAGAGTGGTGGTGCAGCCCTCGTAGCCGGTGGTCTCGGTCTCGCGGTAGGTCACATAGTAGCTACCGCCCTTCAGCACAAGGCTGCCCCGGGTCATCAGCTCCACAAATTCTTCTTTTTCTTCCTCCGCAGCCGGTTCGTCCAGCCGCTGCTCAATGCGGCTTTTAATGCGGATGATATAGTCTTCCTTCAGTGGCTTGCTCACGTTGTTTTTCCTTATCAATATTTATCAATGGCGATCTGCTCCACCGGGCCGCCTTTGTACTCGCCCAGAAACAGGTCTGCCGTCTGCACAAAGCTGTCCGGCACATCGCTGACGTAAAAGTGTGCCTGCCCGCTTTCATGGCTGGCACGCAGCCCGCGCTCGGCGAGCATCCGCTCCAGATGATGGGCGGCGGTCATGGCGGGGTCCACCAGCGTGACGCCCGGGCCCATAAACTCCCCGATCATGCTTTTCAGCAGCGGGTAGTGGGTGCAGCCCAAGATCAGGGTATCTACCCCGGCTTCGCGCACCTCGGTCAGGTATTGGGCAATGACCAGCTTCGTGATCTGCTGCTTTCCGGCCTCGCTGTGATCCACATACCCGGCCTCCACCAGCGGTACAAACAGCGGGCAGGCGCGGGCGGTGATCTCCACCCCGGGCACCAGCTGCCGCAGCAACTTTTCGTAGCTGCGGGAGCGGATGGTGGCGGCTGTGCCAATGACGCCGATGCGGCGGTTACGGGTGACAAAGGCAGCCTCCCGGGCGGCGGCATCCACTACGCCAAGGTAGGGCACCGGCAGCTGGGCTGCTTCCGCAGCCGGGTAGGTGCTGGACACCGTACCGCAGGCGGCCATGATGCATTTGACGTTTTTGGAAAGCAGAAAGGCCACGTCCTGCCGGGCGTACTGCAGAATGGTCTCCGGGCTGCGGCTGCCGTAGGGTACCCGGCCGGTATCGCCGAAGTAGATGATATCCTCATGGGGCAGGCGCTTGCGCAGCTCCCGCACACCGGTCAGGCCGCCCAGACCGCTGTCGAACACACCGATGGGGCGATTATCCATGCTGCTTTTCCGTCCTTTCCACCGCCAGTGCGATCAGGCGGTCGATGAGCTGCGGCACCGGCAGACCCTCGTGCTCCATGAGCTTGGGGTACATACTGATGGCCGTAAAGCCGGGGAAGGTGTTGATCTCGTTGATGAGCACCCGGCCGGTGTTCTTTTCCACAAAGAAATCGCACCGTGCCAGACCCTCGCAGTTCAGTGCGGTGTAGGCCATGGCGGCGTAGGTCTTTACCTCGTCCAGCTTGGCCTCCGGCAGATGTGCCGGGATGACGGTTTGGCTCACGCCGTTCTTGTACTTATCATCATAGGTGTAGAACTCTGCACCGGCAAGGATCTCACCGGGACGGGTGGCAACAGCGGGGTCGGAGCCGATGACGGCACACTCCACTTCCTGTCCGTCCACAAAGGCTTCAAATACCACCTTGCGGTCGTTTTCCAGCGCAAGGGCAATGGCGGCCTTCAGCTCCTCCTGACTGGACACCTTGGAGATGCCCACACTGGAGCCTGCGTTGGCGGGCTTGACGAACACCGGCCAGCCCAGCTTTTGCTCTACACCGGCGCAAACGCCCTCCAGATCCTTCTCAATCTCCCAACGGTTGGCGGCTACCCACTTGGTGTGGGGCACACCGTTGGCCTCGAACAGGGCGTTGGCCACAGCCTTGTCCATGCACACAGAGCTTGCCAGCACGCCGCAGCCCACATAGGCGATGCCTGCCAGCTCCAGCAGGCCCTGCACGGTGCCGTCCTCGCCCCACAGGCCGTGGAGCACCGGAATCACCACGTCAAGGTGCATCTTTTCCACCCGGCCGTCCGGGGTAAACAGGATCATGCCGTGGTCGGCGCGGTCCGGGCTGATCACGCAGGCCATATTGCCGGGCAGCTCTTCCCAGCTGCCGTCGGCCATCTGCTCCGCCGTGGCCTCGGTATAGAGCCAGCGGCCCTCCTTGGTGATGCCCACGGTGAGCACCTCGTATTTGCTGCGGTCGATGTTGCGGACAAAGTTGCCCACAGAGACACAGCTGACCTCATGTTCGCTGGACATACCGCCAAACAACAGAGCCACGCACATTTTATTTGCAGACTGCATGATATCTCACTCCTATTTATAGAGCCCCGGTAAAGGGGCGGCTTCAAACCGGTAAAATGCCGTTTCGATTCATTATACAATATCTACGCCCGTGATGCAAGCAGAATGCAAAAAAGCCGCCTTGGGACAAAAAGGCAGTGGCTGCGAAAAAAGTTTCTCAAAATCGCTTTTTTCTGCTTGACGGATTGAAAAACGCGTGGTACAATGATATCACCTCTTTTGCGGGGTTATTAAGTGCGCCTGTTTTTACAGCTGCCA
>ADJS01009005.1_pt1 | contig 13190 bp, 18 predicted proteins | sample 268128 | NCBI WGS metagenome assembly ADJS01 (sample SAMN00007486, study PRJNA43253) | human gut metagenome | isolation source: feces sample TS28 | reverse complement strand
CCGTTAAGACGCTCTTATTTTCATCAATTTTCAAATTCTAAATAAATTTCAGTTTGTATTGCTACATTGTTGTCAAAAAATCAATCATTAGCAATGAGCCAAACAGTATCGCCAATGCTACAACTGTCAAGATATACGCAACCTTGCGTTCCTCGTTAGCTTTTTCATCATCATAATTTCTTCTCATAGTTCCAATCCTCTCTATTCCAAATCCTAATTTGCTAGAATCTTTTCAAATTTTTATTTTTCTTTTCATCTTCCACAATAACCCTCTTATTTCTTCTTTGCCCCTATCTCATAAGGGAAACAGTCATTAGTAACACAATAGTCCATAAAACCGCGAACAACAATACTCATAGGCAACCCGTATTCTTCACAAGCGGCGGCAAAGTGCTGTCTTGTCTCCGCGTCCATGTGAATACTGATACGGATAAGATTATCGTCGGGATAGTTGCGTGTTCCGTCAAGCGAAAACGGAATTTTACCGCTCTTTGCAAACTGGCGGGCAAGTAACTTAATCGCCTTTCCTGCCGTAAACCCCTTGCTCTTGCAATAATCGTAAAAATCTTCTTTCAGTTTAGAGTTCACTCTTAAAGAAAAATAATCTGTCATAATAAATTTCCTCGCTTTCCATTCATCTAATTCCGAGCTTCCTCTGTCTATTCAAAAAAGCCCGTACCCCAAAAACCTTTACCTGCTTCATGGGCGGCAACCTGTAAATCAGAAAATTCATCAGCATACTTGCTGTTTGGCTGTATGGTCATAATCTGCGCAAGCCCATTTTCCAAAAGCAAGCGGTTTACCATTGTCTTACCGTCGTCAAGATAAACATAAGCAAGGGTGCGTCCGTATTTATCTTCGGTTTCAACATCATATTCAAGATAAACCTGTGCGTCTGTCAAAAGGTCTGTCGTCCAGTCAGACGCTTCCCTGCCCTCTGCTGTATTCTTGCCCTCGTCCTCATGCACGCTTTCGGGGGTATCAACACCGATAAGCCTTACTTTCACTTCTTTATCATCAATGGAAACAACGATTGTATCACCGTCAACAACACGGACAACATCATATAAAGGACTAAGGTTTATAGCTTCCACGCTTTCTGTTTCGTTCGTAGTTTCCGTTGCTCCTTCTGACTCTGTTTCCGCGGCTCTGTCGCCTGTGATAATGTAGTAGTTTGTAGTGTCATTGAACAGTGTTTTTAACTGTTCATAGCTGTAACCATTTGAATAGTCCGTAGCCGCGTCATAAGTCATTTGCGGCATGGTAAAGAAAGTCTCTACCTTAAAACCATTTTTAATCTGACTGAAAAGGGAATTATATTCGCTTTCCGTCAAAATATCTCCTGTCCCGTCATTTGAAAATATAAAGCCGTAATAGTTTCTGCTATAATCATCAGCAACGGCTTTCTGTAACATATATATTCCGTAATAAGACTTCGGATAGCAATATGTCCCATAACTTGTTACCTCGTTGGTACTGCCGCCATATCCAGTAAAGCAAAGTGTGTACCAGTCCTTATTACTTGTCTGTCCTGCGTCCAAAACGGTATGGACTTCATCAGCTTCCCCGACAAAACCCTGTATATAATTGGAAATACTGCTCCGTGCTTCCGCTTCCTCTAAATTTACGTCGGGCGTTTTTTTGTCATTGCCCTCATAGATATAAAGGACAATATCTACGCTTGACGGCAAGTTGTATTCGTCGTCGGTTTTCCAAACATAATATGAATTGCCGTCCCCTGTTTCCTGCTTTCCATAGTGTAAGCCGTCGGGTAATGTCAATGTTATATCAGTCAACTCAATCTTGTTTCCTGTCTCTGCCATAACTGCGCCGCTTGGAACGGCGTTTAAAACTTCTTTTTCCGTGGATTCTGCGCTTCCAGTTAGGGAAGAACACCCCGAAAAAAGAAGCATTGTAGATAATATCAAAGTAGTGCATAAAGATTTCTTAATCATAAATTTGTCCTCACCGTGATTACGGATAAACCGCTCACTCCTTATTTCTATAATATTATTATAGCATTGTGTGTATATGTTGTCAAGTGTTATTTATATAACCCTATAAAACAGGACGGGCTTTCGCCCGCCCCTTTGTCATGTCTATTCTTCGTACTCCTTAACCTTTATCCTCATATCTGAAAGGGTAGTACCAAACACTTCGTCAAGGTCGTATTCTCTTGAAATGTTGTACATTTCATCAACAACAACCGTAAATGTGCTTGCCATGTTGCGCAAGGCTTCCTCGGCTTCCTCTTTGTTCTCAAAGGTGTAAAGGTCGGAAAAACAAGTATTCAGCTTTTCAAGGTCTTTCAGAATATCCTTAGCCCTTTTCTCGCGCTTTTCCTCGTCGGTTAAAGGCGGCTTTTTCTCTTTAGGTTCTCCGCTCTTTTCTTCGTCGTCCTCGTCCACGCCGTCCTGCTCTGCCGCCTGCTGTGCTTCCCATGCGGCGCGGTCTGCGTCTGCCCTGTCTGCTTCTGCGGCAATCGGGTCAAAATCGTGTCTTACCTCGTCGTTGCGGTCATACTCTCTAGGTTCTCTTATCTCGCTCGGTTCAGTATTAATTGAACTGTTAAGTGGTAAGCCGCTGTCTCTTGGCAAATCAGCGATTTCAGCCCATGTTTTCTTTCCCTCGCGGTACTTCTCAACAATCATCTTTACTGTGTCACGAGTAAGTGTCACGCCCTTTTTCAAGGCTTCCTGCATGATATTGTAAATCTCTGCCTGTTCTTCCTCGCTGTGGCTTGCCATTGGCAATACACTTGACATTCCGACGATTTCATCACGAACCATATCCCATACAGGCAAGATAATCTTGTTCATGGTGTTGTAACGGTCTGCCTGTGGTGTACTGATACCCAAACGCTTTGCGATTTCATCACGCATTTTGCCTTTGAACCCTGCTTCTTTCAAGTATTCTTCGTGCATTTTGTATCTCTTACAGAAAAGTAAAGGGTCTTTTGCGCTGTCTCTCTGACTGTTTGCAAGCAGAACATAATTTTCAACCTCGCGCTGACTTTCAAACGGCTTCACAATACAAGGGAACGCTTCCATTCCGCATTTCACGCCCGCGCTTCTGCGGCGGTGTCCGCTTACAATCATGTATTTGCCCTCGTCCTGTCCGAAAGAGGTAACTTCGATAGGGTCTGTAAAGCCGATTTCCTTAATGCTGTTTTCAAGGTCTGCGGTGTCGTCCACATCTTCACGATTATTCGGATAATCATGTAAGTTATTATTGTTAATCATCTTTACGACGATAACTTGTGCCTTTTCTGCGCTTGCCTTTGCAACTTCCTTAATTGTTTTCGCGCTTCCTGCGTTTCCAAAATTCTTTGCCATAATCTTTTACCTTTCCTTTCTCTTATCGGTTAGCGTCGATACGCTTTTTCATTTCACTTGTGAGGTTTTCATAAGCCGTGCGACTGTCCGAAAACATTTTATAGTAGCTGATAGGTCGTCCAAACATAACCGCTTCCCTTACGTCTGCCGCAAGTGGAATTTGTACGGGAATGAATGTGTCAAATTCTTCAAGCTGTTCTTTGATAAAACGGTCAACCGCACAATTTTTCATATATCTTGAAAGATACACACCTAAAATGTTAAGGCTTGGATTGACGCTTCTTGCTTCTTCTACGGTGTTCATAATGTCGCCGTAACCGCTGACACTGTAAATATCTGACGAAAATGGGACAATTACAAAATCTACGATACAGGAAAAGCAAATATTGTTTAACTCTTTATTTGAGGGCGGCATATCCACAAGAACCCATGTATAGCCCTTTTCCTCTACAAACTGTTCAAGTTCAGCCCCGAACCGCTCTTTGTCAATTTCTCTCAATGCCGCTTCATCTTCCAACCTTACGCTTGCTGTCATACAGTCAACGCCGTAATACTTCGGTTTTGCATTACCTCTGCTCTGAAATAATGCTTCTGCTGTTGCTTCCTGCGCTGTTGCTGTACCCTGCATGAAGTCAAACACTGTTTTTTCGGGCTTTTCGGTATTCATCAGCAGAGTATCGGTTGTGTTTCTCTGTTTGTCAAGGTCGATAACAAGCACCCGCTCCCCCGCTTTTGCAAGAACACCCGATACATGGAAAATGGAAGTCGTCTTGCCGCAACCGCCCTTCCCGTTGATAAACGCAACTTTGTTAATCATACTGAAAATACCTCGCTTTCTTTGTTTTCTTATCTCTTTACTCTTACATTATAGCAAACTGTACATATATTGTCAAGTGTTATTTGAAATTTTTTTATTATTTTTTCGTCCGTACTTAATGCGGCTTATAATCTCATGTAAAATATCTTTACGGAACTTTAAAAACTCCGTTCTGTGCGCTCTTACGTCGCAATCTTCTCCGTAAATCGCTTTCATTCTGCGCTCCGCTTCATCTTCAAGCACCGCAATGTCTTTTAAATAGGCTGTAATAGCTCCCGTCTCTGCCATTTTCCCGCACTCCTTTCTCCTTTTACCGCTCCAACGGGAACGGGATAAACCCACGCCCGTAATCACGGTGATTAAATTTATCGGTCTTGCAATCCTCAATAAGTTTAAAAACCTCTCCTGTCCAGTTGCTTTCAAAAATCTCCCCTGCCTGTTCACTCTGCCACTATGATGTATTACAAGAGATATTACACGGCATAGGTGGGCTGTCCTCTCCCCCGTCATTCTCGCCCTTTTTAGGAATATCCCATATATCCCATATAGTCAACTGCCTGTATTGTTTATTTATATAATTACTAGAGTGTGCGGAACACCCTACGGGTGTTCTTTCATAATTGGTGGACTTAAAAAATGGCGAAACAACCTTTTCAGCAACTTCCACCGCCTTTCCTATTGCCTGTGAGATAGCTTCTGCCGCTGTCTTAAGGCTTTCAGCGGCTTTTTCTGCTCTGTCCTTAATCTTCTCCGTGCTTTCCTTTAAAGTCTCTTTAACGCAACTTAACAAGCCGTCTGCGGTAATGGCGGCTTTGTCTCTGTCATAAGTTCTTGCGCTTATTTGTAAAAGGGCGCAAATTTCTTTTTTCTCTTTGCCCTCGGCAATCATCATGGCGATAGTTTCCCTGCGTTCTTTTAATTTTTCACGTTTGGTCTGCTTGCCCTCTTTTTCAAGGCGTGACAAATACGCCCTGCGATTTGATTTTTTTCGGCGGGCGGCTTGTGATTGCGGCTGTCTGCAAAGATATTCAAGTTCTTTTTGTTCTTCGTCTGTTATATTTAAAACATCAATCAGCTTTGACAGGCTGTATTGATAGGTTTTTCCAGTTTTTAGTTTTGTCTCCGCGCTTTTAGTGCGGGTTTCAACGTATCTTTCATCAAATGGCACGTCGAATGTCCTATTAAGTGCCTGTGTCTGCACTAACGCGTAATCAAAATCGTTAGTGCGCTCTCCCACCCATAAGCGGCAAAGGAAAAGTGCATATTCGCGGCTACAATCGCCGCCTTTTCTCATGGAAAACAGCTTGAAAAGGTCGTTCACGCGCCCGTCAAGCATAGAGGTTATAGTCTTGTGCTTGGCAAAGATTATAACCTTGTTTTCTCCCTTATCCTCACGGTGATGATTGCTATTTTTTTGGATAAAATCAAAAGTTTCTTGATAATTTGCAAAATCGGGTAATTCTAAACCAAATTCGGCGGCTTGCCATTGCGCTACGCGTCTTTGCTTTGCGGTAGCTTCTCCATATGGATATGTAGGCTCATTCTTTACTTTCTTCTCCCGTTTCTGCGGCTTTATTTCGTATTCCTTTATGATTTCATGTAATGTGTATCTTACGTCATTGAAACGCATGATACGGACAGTTTCGCCATTCTTCCCATTTACACTGTATGGGACGCGTAAGATACGCGCCGCGTCAAGTGCCTGTGGGTCTGCGTTAAATTCTTTGCATTGCTCAAAAAGATATTTTTCTACATTCGTCCAACGTGGCAATGCGTTCCTGTCCTCACTGATTTTCCATATCAGATAAAGTCCGCGCCCGCTATTAATGACAAAAGTAGGTACAGGTATTTTATTTCCAAAATAGTCATTTTCCAGTGCAAAAAGTACCTGTTCCTGCGTCATGCCTATTTTGTAACAGTCTAGGTCTAAATATAAGGCATTAAGACGCTTTAAGTTTTCGACTTTACGCCCGCTCTGTGCGTCTCCGTCCTTGCGTTTTGTCAAAAACGTGTTCATGGATGTATATACATTGGTTATGCCGTAATAGCTGTTACGGTTGATTATGCGGTCTGAAAAAGCAAATGTTTCATAATATGCGCCCTTGCGCTCCTGCGGTATGACGCTTCGGGTAATAAAGCCCTTAACGTCGCCGTACATATAGGTTAGATAATCTTTATGTGATATAAAATCTTCTGCCACCTTATAAGCAGAAGTACCAAAAGTTCCTAACATGGGTTTTGCCCCCTTTCCTTTAGAATAAAAAAAGCCGCTTACTGTAAGCTGTGAAGCTACAATAAGCGGCTGATAAATCATTTTAAATCTGATAATATATGTTTTGTACTTGCGTTGTCAAGGTGTTTTTCATTCTATACCGTTGACAATCGTGTATCTGCAAGCTATAATTAGAACATACATTAAGGCACGTTGTACGGGTGTTGTCCTGTCAAAAACAAAAGCCGTGTGACGTGTAACCGCTTAATTGATGGTTTCTGATAACTAGATGTATATAACTAGAGAATGAAAAACGCTTCGGTAAACGGGGCGTTTTTCATTTTTCCCGTTTTTTGAATTGCATAAAGCAATTATATACAGACTTATATCAAAAGTCAAGATACATTAACATAATTTTACCAAATAATTTTTACCGCGTTCCCGCGGTAAAGTAAAAGGCACTTGCAATTTCTCGCAAGTGCCTTTGTGTAAAGAGAAAGTACCTTACTGAAAGTAAGTATTTTCTGTGGTTGTATTATAGCATAATGTGTAGTGTTTGTCAAGTTTCGTTTGCTTCACTGACGCGCTTTTCAAACACGCCTGCTACTTCATCATATTCCATATCAGACGGGATAGTTGAAACTTCGCACCCCTCAATACCGCCCTGTACGGTTAGTTCAAGGCGCATAAGATGAATATGTATATTCTCGCCGTCCGCATTGTCTGATACAGGGATAAGGGCAATATACTTGCGGTTATTATGGTCGAACACATCAACGATTTTCCAGTCCTCAAACTGCCCGTTCCCGTTTTTGAAAGAAAGTGTCGGTAAGTCGTCAATGCTTGCTTCGTCCGCTTCATCAGTCGCCACAACGGAAAGCTGTTCAAAGGCTTCTTTTGCCGTCTGTAATTCGGCTTCCGTAGTGATACCCTCAATCATATAATCTTCTTCCATATCCTCATTCTGATACGGCGTTACGCGCACAAGTTCAATGCTTGCGCCGTCCTGCGCGGTTTCGTCCTCATTAAGCGGCAAAAGTGCGGCATAATCACGCCCGTTTTCTGCCTTAAAAATGGATAAAAGTTCTCTCTTGCCCGTCGTTCCGTCCTCATATTGCATTGTAAGAATAATATTCTTGTTATCTTCCATTGTTTATAAAACTCCTTTCTAGTTCACCCGTACTTACCATAAAATCTACTATTTTCATATTTCCTCCTTTTATACATTATAGTATAATGTCATTATATCGTCAAGTGTATCACTTACATGATACACCGCTTTTCATATACTTTCAGTATGTAATATTCCGTGTTTGGGAACAGCACCTCATTTTTCTTTTCCCGTCCCTAATACTTTCCCTTTATCGGTAAAGTTAGCATGATAAAATCACTCCTTTCAGCAATAACAGCACACCTATATGTAATGGATAAAACCAGTAGAAAAAGCGACGCGGCAAAGACAGCTTTTCATCATATTGCTTGGCTATTATCAATACAGGAAATGTAACAATAGAAAATGCTTGTATCTGACTGCCGCCTGTAAGAACGTACAGGGCATACAGGGCGGTCATTCCGACAAAAGCATACTGCGGTTTCTCTACCCGATACATAAACAAGTAAAATACGCATGGATAAAGCACACCGTAAAGCCCGTAGTCCATTGGCACGGCAAGGGCTGTAAGAAATATCAATGCACACATACAACCTAGTGCAAGCGGCTTTTTCTCGGTTATCAATGCTTTCATAAAGCATACAGACAGTAACCATGTAAAGCCGATATTGAGGGCAAATCCGCCCTCAATCCAAAGGGAAAGAACCGTAAACGGTACTTGGGAAACAGCGGCAAAAAGGAATAGGTTGCGGACATATCGCCCCGTCGTGCCTTTCTTCTCTGAAAAATAGAACCCTCTTGCAATGCAATAGGCAAACAGCGGCATTGACACACGCCCTATTATGCGCAATAAATAATTTTCGGGAAAAAATATCATTCCGACATGGTCTATTAGCATGAACAGGGCGGCTAGTATTTTAATCACTCTCACACGCTCCTTTCTTAATCTTCGGGATTATATTCGCGCCTGTGAAAATGCCCGTTACTATCATAATAGCCCTGTCCGTTCTGTACCTCTGTTGCATAAAAATCATAATCAGCATGGCTACCACAACCGATAATATTACCGTTATCGTCACGCTCTATAATATCAGCGTTCAATATTTTCCTTACAGCTTTCAATTTATCGCTTATTTTTCCGTAACGCTCAATGTCCTCATTGACCTCTGCTCTTATCAAAGCACATTCTAAATCAGTTTCATAATCTTTTAACGCTCCTTTAGGCATTTTATTTATATCCATATCTACTCCTTTCATAATCACCGTGATTACATTCCCCTTTTATTTTATCGCTACAAAAGTGCATAACAGGCGGCGCGGATATTTGCAAAAATCACGTCGAAAATCTCTATTTCTGCTCTTATCAAGCGTTTTCTTATTGTCGTCACTTCATAACGAACAAAAGTGTTAAGAAAATCGCCTATCGTTGCGATTTCCTGCTCATAGCAACGCACAATCAGCGGGTCAAAGCCTTTTCCCATCGGAAAAACCTTTTCTATCGGCTTCTCGCAAACTGGCTTGATAAACTCCATGACAGCGGTATAAGTCCAGTACAATTCAATCTGCCGCGCATAACGCTGTCCCACCCTGCCATAGACAACAGGCATATTTTTCGGCATATTAAATTTCGTTGCAATTACCGCTTGTTTTTCGCCGTCCATGTAATAACTCAATGGGCTTTCTTCGTTTGGCTCACGCAAAAGGCTTTCGGGAAATTTCGCACCGCGAACCCCCCTTAACACAATGCCGTTACCCTCTTTTTTCGTTCTCCGTCCCTCAATAAAATCAAAAGTAGCGTCTATCATCTGTTTAGTCACTTCAATTTCCATGCGCTTACTCTCCCTCTATGTTATTCCAGTAGGCTTATTTATACCGCCAATAAAAGAAACGCTGTTAAGCCCATAATCTTTTGCTTTATCTATTCCCTCAATTTTAAAATCGCCCCTGCGGTACTTAATGCCCTGCTCTGCGGCAAGGTCAATTACTATATCTATCGCCGCATACGCGTATTCTTTTGGTGTCATAGCAAAACCTCGCTTTCCGCTTTTTGTTTATATGTATATTATAGCATAATGTACATATAATGTCAAGTGTTATATCTGCTCAATATCATATAATTTCCGATAATCAACAACAACTTCCGCTTCCCCTCTGCCCGCAAGATAACAGATAGTGTCCTCTTTTCGGATATGAGCGCGGAACGTCACGCCCCCGTCTTGGGAATAACGCCCTGCAAACCACCTCGCCTTACTTTTTGAAAGCGTCCAACTCATTCCTTTTACCGCTTTTTCTGTACGGCAACCACGATATATAGTCAATACGTCGGGAAAGCTGTTGTATTTCCGCAATTCGCTCTCGTTCATAAGAACTTCTTTATCAGCCGCCTTTATCCAACTTAAAATAGTGACTTTCCGCACATTCGCGTCAACGCTCAAATTTTCAATAAGCGTCCAGTGTGCCGCCAAAAGATTGCCGCACTCCTTTTTCGTAATGATTTTTTCTTTCATCAGAAAAGAAAGATACGTCACGCGGTAAGGCTTACAGATAAGTGTAAGCAATTCCTTAATACTTTTGCAAGGCTCTATTATCTTCTTGGCATAAGTATAAAGAAATTCATTGTATTTTTCGGTATTTTCAAGGGCATTAAACATTGTCTTACTGTCATAGTCATACAGGAACGCACTTTCAAAATATGGGTGCTTAACCACAATAGGACTGTATTCAGTAGTCGCTATTGGGATATGCAAAAATGTAATTGATAAAGATTTTGCCCGTTTTAACTGTTCTTCCTTATTCATTGTTCATGCTCCTTTGATTTGATATATACATTGTAGCATAATGTACATATATTGTCAAGTGTTTTATAAGAAAAATATACTCACGGTGATTACATTCAGATAGTCGGAAAAGCGGCTATCAGCGGCAAAAGGAAAAATGCTTCTGTCCTCTGCCCTGCGCTCGGTGCGCAAGGCTCTTATTCGCCTTATTTCCCCTTTTACTGCTTTATATGATAATTTCCCCGATACGCAAGAAAAAAGCGTCCTAACAGTCGTTAAGACGCTCTGAAAAGCATTATGTTCTTACAATGTATTCGTTGCCCTCATTGCCGCCTTTAAGGGCAAGGTCAACGCTTGCATATTCCCTGTATGTTTCATCAATCTGTCTGCTATATTCTTCAAAGGATAGCGGCTTTTCTGCGGCTTTCTTCGCCCATTCCTGCCACTGTACGGAAAAATCGTGTCCCAACCCGATAAGCCGCACTCGGCAAAGTTCCCCTGTTCCTGTGTCTATAAGCAATACAGTTAAAGCCAGTCCTTGCCCGTCCTCAATATCGGGGAAAGTCGTATTTTTCCCGATATTACGGTACAGGGCGGGCGAAAACGGGCAATCAGCCCACGGCATATCTCCAAACATGAAAGTAAAGTAGCATACGTCCCCGATAACCGTATAACGCACCGTCAATTTCTTCTGCGGTGCAAACTGTTCTTTTCCTTCTGCGCTTATACCGTTAAGCATGGCACAAAGGGTAAAGCCCGCGTCGCCCCATTCAAGGCGAAAGCCGTCCTGTTTCGTCTGCCATTCGGGGTAAATCTTCCCAACGGTCAACAGGGTTTCCTGTGGGTTATTTTCCATAAATTCTTGCATACTCCTTTCTCAATTTCATCTGTGTTGCCCCGTCAAGAATTTTATTTACAGCGGCTACGTCGTCCTCGTCCACGTCCCTTAATTCATAGTCCCATATTTCCTTTTCAAACGGGTTTTCGTACTGATAGCGGCAGAATACAACCGTCCCGACAATCGCCTGTACTGGATAATACGGGTTTGTGGTTTCTAAAAAGAAATTAAGCGGCAACTGCTTCGCAAGTCCGTCCTCATCCACCACCATAACAAGTTCATTCGCTTTGATATGGACGTACTCATTTGTGATTTTATCATCACTTATCAGCTTTCCAACCTCATTACGGTATTTAAAATTAACTTCTGTGATTTCGGCGGGTTTCCCCGCCTGTTTTACAATCACTTTCATGTTTTCAGCACTTCCTTTCTTTCATCATCTTCTCATATTCACTCTTGTATATGTATTTCTCTTTACTCTTATATTATAGCAATTTGTACATATGTTGTCAAGTGTTATTTATTTCTTTTTCTTCGTTTTCAAATTCTTCCAAAAGTGCAAGTACCATATTTTTAACAAGGTAACTGTCATACTTTTTGCTTAAAGCGTCCGCTTCCTTGACTATCTTTTCCCATTCTTCATCAGTTCTTTTTCTCTTGTCGGTAATGCGGTTGTGCAAATAAAAAGAATTGTATATTTCAGAAAAGGCAGATTTTATTTCCTCATGTGTCATAGTTTTTTTCATAGATATCACCACTAAAACCTTTCCCCCCGTCAAGCCGCTAGGACAGCTTTTGCAATCAGCCAAATAAAGGCGTATTAAAATTATGTCTTTCCATAAAATCGTCACACTCTTTCTGATTAGGGCATTTTTCACACTCGCTTACTTCGGGTGTTCCATAGTTGGTTATGCACCACTCTCTTAATTCATCATCACTCATTTTGAAAACCTCACTTTCATAAAATATGTATTTCTCTTTACTCTTATATTATAGCAATTTGTACATATATTGTCAAGTGTTTTTCATAAAATCATAACCATAAAAAACAGTACAAACAATTACTGTCTGTACTGTTTACACTTTTTATAAATTGTATTTTGTTATATCTTGTGTGGGGATTGCTCCCCACACTTTTAAATCTGTATGATTACAATGTGATAATGTAGGCTCTATCTGTAAGACGTTCCGTCGGGTCAACACTTGTGTTGTTCACTTCCTCAACCAACGTAGAACACATTTCAATGTCTGTTTTTTCTGTATAAGGTATTAAAATCATTTCGTGTACAGATGACGGCAACACAACAATTTTATCGGTATTGTATTTCTTGGCAAATTCCACAATTACTTCTTTATTCAATACTGCCGACGCTCCCTTAGTTTTACACTTGTTAGAAATAACATACATAGGTATCTTTTCTTCCATATTCTCGTCAAAATCCATTTCCATAATATTAGCTATAACCTTTCCCAAACTTTCAATGATTGTTTCTGCATTGGTGTTACTCTCTGCCCTATTCCAAACTTCAATTTCTGAAACCTCTGCATTTTCCAAAATGTGTTTTGAAACCTTTATAGAGTAGTTACCTTTATCATCTTCTTCCCTCAAATACAAATAACTTTCAATTCCTTCAAAACCACAAGGTCTTTTCAAAATATCTTCTGTGCTATCTTTCTGTAAACCAATGTAAACGTGACTGAAAATAAAGTTTCTGTCAAAAAGTAAATTTACATCAAAGTTTAACGACTTATTGCTTTCATATAACTTAATAATATCAGACATCACATCATCAAGTGTTTTATGTTCTTCCTCGGCTCTTTTAATAAACTCTTCTGTGTAAATTACAGGGGTAATATTTGAATGTGTTAAAATTCTGATACCCTCTAATACCACACCATTTTTAACAGTGTCCTGTGTTTCTGCTCTGTAACCTCTGTTTTTCAGTTCTCTGATAATTGTTTCTCTTGTCATAATAAATGCCTCGCTTTCATAAAATAGATTTCTCTTTACTCTTATATTATAGCAAATTGTACATATATTGTCAAGTGTTTTGTAAAAAAAGATACTCACCGTGATAATGAGAAAACCGCCGCAACTGT
>ADJS01010693.1_pt1 | contig 13217 bp, 16 predicted proteins | sample 268128 | NCBI WGS metagenome assembly ADJS01 (sample SAMN00007486, study PRJNA43253) | human gut metagenome | isolation source: feces sample TS28 | reverse complement strand
CCGAAACCATTCTTGGATAGCCACATGTCGTTTTGAGATACGCCAGCTTCCGTCATCGGTTTCATTGTTTGTGTCCGGCAAAAAGCAGATAAACTGCCGCCATTCCAGCAGCAGTGCAGCAGAATACACAGCAGCTGCTTGTCCGCAGAACCATCTGCGAACCCACTGCACCTGCACTGCAAAAATGATCGGATTCCAATCTGCTTTTTCCGTTTCTCCCGCCCTGTCCGAGCGGGAAACCATTTGACAGAAGAATCATTGGCCTGACACCAGATACTGCTCCGTCCGTGTCAAACAGACCTCATGATATACTATCTTCTGTATTATAACATATTCCGCCTTATTTTGCAAGATAGATTCGCAAATTTTATATGAACAAGCGCAGGGACTTTGCGAAAGCTGCGACTAACATTTCCGAAAATCCGGCGAAACTCCGCAGATTTTTTCTGCATGATATTTCCAGCAAGAACAAAAAGCAACACTTCTGGCAAATGCTGTTGAATTTTTCAGAAACGGACTTGTTTTTTCGCTGCTGATATGGTATAATGCAAATGATTTTATTCTTGAAGAGCACACAGGCTCTCAGACAGGAGGAACGCACGGATGGATACATTCAAAGAACGTCTTGCAAAAGCAATGCGGCGAATGAACATCACTCAAGCCGAACTATGCGCAATGACTGGGATTTCACGTTCTACGATGAGCCAGTACTATTCCGGCGCATTCCGTCCAAAGGAGGACAAGCTGCGCCGTATCGCAAAGGCCTTAGAGGTGAACGAAGCCTGGCTGTTGGGGTACGAGAATCCAAACAGCACTGCGGAGCTCGTCGAAAAGTTCCCAAACATTCGTCCTGTCCACTTGAAACAGTTTCCTATTCTGGGCGAGATTGCTTGCGGAAAGCCGATCTTCGCCGAGGAAGAGCGCGGCAGCTTTCTGATGGCAAGCGACGAGATCCACGCAGACTTTTGCCTGCTCGCCCACGGGGACAGCATGACCGGCGCAAGAATCTATGACGGCGATGCGGTGTTCATCCGCAGTCAACCCATGGTGGAAAACGGCGAGATCGCCGCAGTGATCATCAACGACGAGGCAACGCTGAAACGAGTCTACTTCGACAGAAAGCAGGCACGGCTTCAGCTGGTGGCAGAAAATCCGGCGTACCCGCCTCTGGTGTACGTAGGAGAGGAATTAGAAACCGTGCACATTCTCGGCAAGGCAATCGCCTTTATGAGTCTGCTGTAATAATCCACGAGCACGCAAAAAAGCGGAGAGGATTTCTTGGAAAATCCTCTCCGTTTTCGTTTGCCGCAAATCAAAGCAGCGGACTGATCGTCCGAAGAATGGCGTACCACAGCCGGCTTCTCCGACGCCGTTTGCAGTCCTGCAATGTGACACGATGACTCTGTTCCAGTGTCAAAATGCAGTCCAGTTTCAGCTTTTCCAGTGCGCTGCACTCGATCAGCATTACCGCACATTCCATGTGCAGATAGAGGCTTCGGTAATCCATATTGATGGTTCCGACAATGCCGATTTTATCATCCACCAGATAGCTCTTCGCATGGATGAAGCCCGGCGTGTACTCATAGATTCGCACGCCTGCCCGAATCAGTGTTTCGTAATAGGAGCGTGTCAGCGAATACACGATTTTCTTATCCGGAATTCCCGGCGTTACGATGCGCACATCAACACCGCGCATGGATGTGCGGCAGAGTGCCCGCTGCATCTCGTCATCAATGGCAAGGTATGGCGTAAAGATGTAGACATACCGCTCCGCCTGTGAGAGCAAATCCAGATAGACGTCCTGCGCCAAGGTCTCGTTTTCAAAGGGTGAGTTGCAGTAGGGCTGCACAAATCCATCTGTTGGAAACGGCTCCGGATGATAGCGATGCGGCCGGTAATCTTCCACTTTGTCTGTGGTTTTATGGAAAGCGTTCCACAGCTCCAGTTCCATCACCGTCAGATTGAAAACAGCATCTCCATACAGACGAACTGCTGTGTCCTTCCAGTGGCCAAAACGCTGCTTGCGATTGATATATTCATCTGCAAGGTTGAGTCCGCCGGTATAGGCAATATAGCCGTCAATGACTGTAATTTTCCGGTGACTGCGATTGTTCATCACCGCAGACAGGGCGGGACGGAACGGATTGAATGCCATTACCTGAATTCCAGCCTCTGTCAGTTCCTTTCGAAAATTCTTTGGAATGCAGCCAATGGTGCCAAGGTCGTCGTAGATAAACCGCACCTCAACACCTACTGCTGCTTTCTCCTTAAGGATCTTTTTCATGGAGTTCCACATCACCCCGTCGGAAATGATGAAATACTCCATAAAGATATAATGTTTCGCACGCTGCAAATCCCGCAGCAGCTCCGGAAACATGTCGTCTCCAACAGAGAAATACTGCACTTGGGTATTTTCGCAGACGGGGAATCCGCTTCGTTCCAGATAATAGCTGACCGAGGATACCCGAGGCGGAATCTGCTCCAATGCACTGTCATTCCATGTTCGTTTGGAGGAGATGACGCACTTTCCATGATAGAGATACCGCCGCATCCGTCTGGAGGGACGCTTATCGCCAAACAGCAGGTAGAGCAGCGTTCCCAGCACCGGCAGCGTGCCGATTAGCAGCAGCCAGAGGATTTTATAAGAGGGATTTCCGGATTTGTTGATGATATACAGTTCTACAAACACACTGCAAACAACCAATCCCTTATCAATCCAAGAGGCGTATTTGGTCAGCTGAAAAAACAGAACCAAAAACCAGACCAGCTGCAACAAAATCAGAAATCCAGTCAGAACAACCCGACTCGTCATCATTTTTAGAATTCGTTTTATTGCTCGTTTCACGTGTCGATCCCCCTTTTTCCGCACAGATTAGTCTGTCTACTTCTTTTTCTTTTGCGGCAAGATTCGTTTCCAGCTTCGGTTCTCTGAGGTGAAATGTGTACTCCGATATTGTTCTAATATTTCTCTCAGAGGCTTTCCGGTGTGCATGGAAAAGAAAAAGCGCGGTTTCTTTCGATGATTTCGGAACGCCTCATGGACATCCTCACGAAATTCCTCCAGCAGGACAACGATTCCGCTCTCTGCTGCAAATGCACGAATCTTCACCATAAAATGCGTAGAGTATGCCAAATCCAAGACGAATACACCATAGAAAAAACCAATACAGAAAGAAAACGCCAGATTTTCCGCAAGCCAGTGCAGTGCGCTGAGAATGTGCGGATGAATCAAAAAATAGTAGATTGCACTGAGAATCGCCCAGAAGAAAGAAAACAGCGGACAGATAATCCCCTGAATATTTCCCCATCGTTCCGAGTAGTCCCAGAGTTTGATTTTCATGCCACGAATAAAAATCAGACCGGCAATGTATTCCACCAGCGTAATGGCAAGCGCCATCAGCACAAACAGCAGCAGCTTTCTCCCCCATGCATTCTCCACAGGAATCAGCGGTTCCAACATCGCCAAAAGATAAAGGATGCACAGGCTAGAGCCGTACAGCGGCAGATATGGCCCTACCAGAAAACCGGGGTTCACCCAGTGATGGGCGGAAAAAAATCGGCGAAACAGCACTTCTAAGCCCCAGCCCAGAACACTGCCGATACAAAACAAAAAAGCGAGCGTCAAAAATAAGTTCATAAGTTCACCTGTGATTTTCAGACAATTCCGAACGCTTTCCGCCAGAGAGCCAAATCTTTCCGGCGTTCCGTTCTTCCAGTCGTTTGATAACTTGTTTAATTTCTTCGTAGTGCAGCTGAATGGCACGCAAGCCCATTTGCATGTCGTTCATCAAAAAGCTTTTATAGAGCATCTCGTGGGTATTCTTTTGCTTTTGGTGCAGTTCCTCTGTGCCATCGCACAAAATCAGGTTCATTTGTGTGGAGCAAATCTCCCAGACGGAATCCATCATAAAGATCATCAGCTGGTTACCGGAGGCTTTCATCAGCCACTGATGGGATTTCTGGTCTGCTGCAATGCTGTCCAGCAAGCTCCCCAGCTGAATCTGTTCCAGCAGTTCTCTGAGTTCCTCCAAATCCAATTCGTCACGTCTGGCAAACGCAAGCGGATAAGCAGCAGTGTCCACAGCACAGCGAAGCTGGCACACTTCAATGGGAGAAATTTTTTGCAAGAGCAGCATAACGTGCAGCAAATTGCTCAGGATTTCTGAGACATTCCCTACAAGAAAATCGCCCTTTCCCTTTCTGGTTTCTACCACTCCCATTGTCTTCAGTGATTTGATCACGCTGCGCACCGTACGCTTTCTCAGGGACAGTTCTTTGGCAATGACAGACACAGACGGAAGCGGAGCATCCTGACACAGAGTGCCGGAGCAGATCTGCTTCGCCAGTTCCTCCACGATACAGCGATACGCTGCCTGTTCCTCACGCATGATAACCTTCTCCTTTCTTTTTCAAAATCTGATTTTCATCTATTATACCATACTTTATCCAGCAATGCAACCGATTCTGAAAAGAGAATCCGGCACACATTTTTATTTCAAAGGCAAAAGCGTCAAAAAAACAGCAAATAGCACTTGAAATTCCCGCTGTAATATGATACAATAAATAAGATATCCACAATATTTGCAAAGGAGCGTTTTCAGATATGACACAGAACTTCATTCTGATCGGAATGCCTGGTTCCGGAAAAAGCACACTTGGACAAGCACTGGCGGACGAGCTTTCCTATCATTTCATTGATACCGACGATGTGATCATGGACACCTATCATCACACGCTGATGCAGTTGATCCAAGCTCACGGGACAGAGGGGTTCATCGAACGAGAGGGAAAAGTTCTGATGTCCATCCATACCAATCACGCCATCATCTCAACTGGCGGAAGCGCCATTTACCATGACGAGGCGATGCAGTATCTAAAAAAAACAGGTGCAGTGATCTATCTCAAGCACGCTTACAGCGATTTGACGGCACGTGTCGGAAATATGGTGACTCGCGGAGTTGTCTGCCGTGGCGGATGTCAGACGCTGATGGATCTGTATCAGGAGCGCTGTCCGCTGTACGAGAAATACGCAGACATCACCGTTGATTTGACCAGATGCTCCGTGCAGGAGTGCAACCGGCGCTTGCTGCGTGCTGTCAAGGTGTATTTGGGTCAGCAGAGCAAAAGTTAAAGAATGCAATCAGGGCGTGGCCGGAATTTCCAGCCACGCCCTTTTCTGTGTTATTTTCCCGGACGGAATTGATTCTGCTCCGCACAGTAGTAATATCCGATGGTCTTCATTTTCTCTTCGATTTCTGCTGCATCAGCACCCGCGCTCTTGCAAAGCTCTGCAAAGGAATCATAGTGATCTCGCAGCTGTGTGTTTAAATAGCTCATCAAAATGAACGGATCGTTTGGCATTTCCATTTTTTCTTCACCCTTTCTTCTCACAATGCACTGGTAGGGAAACCCCGTATTTGGCATAAAATGCTTGAATTTCCGCCGGACTTTTCACAAGCTCCGCATAACAGAGCCGTTTTTCTGACAGAGAATAAAAGCCGATGGTGGTTTCTCTGGTACAGATGCTGGACTCCACCCGAATGGAATCCGGTGCAAATCCATCCGGAATCGGCAGCACATTTTTCTTCTTGTGAAAAAATCCCATTTGTTACACCTCTTCATTCAAAAGCGCCGGCGGATTCTGTTTCCGCCAGCGCTTTTTCCAGGGCCTATGCCAGCTCTAAGTTACGAAGCGATAAATGCGCAGAATGCACGATAGGTCATGTAGACATCCAGCTTTGCCACAACCTCATAGGGGGCGTGCATCGAGAGCACCGGAACGCCAACATCAATGGTGTCAATGTCCAGATTTGCAATGTATGCTGCAACCGTTCCGCCACCGCCTGCATCTACCTTGCCAAGCTCGCCGGTCTGCCATACCACGTTGTTCTTGCTTAGCAGATGGTGAATGGTGCCCACAAATTCTGCTGATGCATCCGACGTGCCGGACTTGCCGCGTGCGCCGGTAAACTTTGTCACGCAAACGCCGTGGTTCAGGAATGCACAGTTCTTCTGTTCCATGACATCCGGGAACGTCGGATCAAATGCTGCGTTGACATCAGCCGAGAGACACTGGGATGCGTGCATCACATGGCGACCCTTTGCACCGAAGCAGTCTGCCAGATCTTCCAGAAAATACGGGAGATACGAGGAGCACAGTCCGGTATTGCCGTCGCTTCCTGTTTCCTCCTTATCGGTCAGAATAACCACTGCTGTGTGCTCCGGTGTGCCGCTATCCAGAATTGCACGAAGTGCCGGATAGGAGCAAACACGGTCATCATGGCCATATCCGCCAATCATGCTGCGGTCAAAGCCGAGGTCACGAACCGGAAATGCCGGTACAGCTTCCAGTTCTGCTGAGAGGAAATCTTCTTCCTTCATGCCATACTTCTCATTCAGAATGTTGAGGATGTTCAGCTTGACCTGTTCGCTCTCTTTGTCGTTGTTGAACGGCATCGAACCAACCAAAATGTTCAGCTCTTCTCCTCTGACAATTTCTGTTGCGGGACGCTTCATCTGCTGCGGTGCCAGATGCGGAAGCAGATCTGTCACACAGAAAACCGGATCGCCGGCATCCTCGCCGATGTTGACCTCGACAGAACTGCCGTCTGTCTTGACGATCACACCATGCAGAGAAAGAGGAATTGTAGTCCACTGGTATTTCTTGATACCGCCGTAGTAATGCGTTTTGAGCAGTGCCATCTCGCTGTCCTCGTAAAGAGGATTCTGCTTCAGATCCAGACGGGGAGAGTCGATATGTGCTGCGCAGAGCCGCACGCCATCTGTAATCGGCGCAGTGCCTACAACGGCAGCGATCACTGCCTTGCCACGGTTATTCTGGTAGATCTTGTCGCCAGCTTTCAGCGCCATGCCGGGCTGAAACGGAACGAAGCCGTGCTTTTCCAGTTCCGCAACTGCAAAATGAACGGCTTCCCGCTCGGTTTTAGACACATTCAGAAATGCCATATAGTCCGCAGCAAAGGCATTACTTGCCTCCAGCTCCTGCGGAGAAACACGCTTTGCAGCATGCTCTGTCTGATAAAACAGTGCATCTTTGGCCTTCTTTGCTTCTGACACTTTCTGTTCCTGTTCCATAAATAATTCCTCCTATCGTATTTTGCAGCAAAAGCAGGACGCTTCTACCAATCTATGTCACGGGTGTTTGGCGTGTCCCAGACACCCGTTTCCATCTTATTTCATCTCAGCACAAAAGTGCGCCGTACTGGCTCTCATAATAGCAGATCATTTTCGTCACCAGTTCCTGCGCCGAATCGTAGAGTTCCTGAAGGCTCCCATTGTTCTCCAGCACGGTATCCGAATGGGAACGAAAGAACGACTCCGGCAGCTGCATTTCCATACGCTGGAGCGCAGCTCCTTCCGGAATGGAATCCCGTTGCATGATTCGTTTTTTTCGAATTTCCTCATCTGCCACCACCGAAACAATCAGATCACAGAAGTCATCTGCACGGCTCTCAAACAGCGTCGGCGCATCCAGCAGGATCATCTTGTGGTTCTGCTGGGAAAAGTGGTGGATCATGCGGAGAATCTCTCCTACAATATATGGATACATAATCGTGTTGAGCATCTCAAGTTTGTGGTGATCCGAAAAAACAATTGCTGCCAATGCCTGCCGGTCCAGTTCTCCGTTGGCTTTCAAAATCACATCGGAAAAACACTCCCGCAAATCTGCCAAACAATGCGATCCGCATGCGACAACAAGACGCGCAATGGCATCCGCATCAATCAAACGGAATCCGTTTTCGACAAACACACGAGATACGGTGCTTTTTCCTGCACCTGTCTGGCCGGTAAGCCCGACTACCATCACGCCGTCTAAACTGTTCATACCTGTATCACCTCAAATCCTGCCGCACGAATCAAACGATTATAGACAGCAAGTCCAATTCCATTGGGATTCGGTGCCCGAACGAAAACCCGTTTTGCACCGATGTCATCCAGTTCCCGCAGCTTTGCGAAAACCTGATGTGCCTGTTCTGCATCCCCGGTTCCATAGGTCAGATACGGAACGGAGAGATCAGCACCCTCACCGTCAAACACCAGCGCATAAGTCCCCGCTTCTGCGTGCTGCTGTACCCATGCGGCAAACTCCGGCCACCTCCCCTCAATTAAGGTAACGTGCGCATGGGGAGAATAATGCTGGTATTTCATGCCGGGAGAACGAACGATCTGTCCCTCCTGAAGCTGATGCAGAATCGCCTTGTCCAGCGTGACATGCGGAACGACCGTTTCCAGCATCTCTTTTGTCACATAGCCGGGGCGGAGAATCCGTACAGAATCCTCCCCCTCCAAGGCAATCACGGTGGATTCTACGCCCACACAGCAATCCCCGCCGTCTACCACAGCTGCGATTTTTCCGGCATATCCCGCATCACATGCTGTGCAGTGGTTGGACTGGGATAGCCGGAGATGTTGGCGGAAGGCGCTGCAATTGGAACACCGGAGAGTTCGATCAGCTTTCGTGCCACCAGATGCGAGGGCATCCGCACGCCAACAGTGTCCAATCCGCCCGATGTAATGGTGGGAATTGAAGGGTGCTTCGGCAAAATCATGGTCAGCGGGCCGGGCCAGAATTTTTCTGCCAGCTTCAGCGCCAGTTCCGGTACGGAAACTGCAACGCTCTCCAATTCCTCCAGCTTTGCAATGTGCACAATCAGCGGGTTGTCTGCCGGTCTTCCCTTTGCTGCAAAAATCTGCCGAACCGCCTCCGGATTTCTGGCATCTGCTGCCAGTCCATAGACAGTTTCTGTCGGAATTCCGACGACATTTCCCTCTTTCAGAAGATGCGCTGCTTCCTGCAGGTCTGCTGTGCTATTTGAAAGTAACTTTGTCTCCACGTGTTTTTACGCCTCTTCCTGCTGCCCTGCCAGACGCGCCAACTCATCTGCCGTTGCAAGAGCATCTAATATTTCGTCCAGATTGCCGTTCATAATATCTTCCAGACGATACAAGGTCAATCCGATGCGGTGATCGGTCATCCGTCCCTGCGGAAAATTATAGGTGCGGATTCGTTCCGAACGATCGCCTGTTCCCACCTGCATCTTTCGTTCCGATGCGATTTTTTCGTCTGCTCCTGAAGCATCATCTCGTATAGGCGGGAGCGCAGAATCTTCATTGCCCTATCCTTATTTTTATACTGGCTTCGCTCGTCCTGACATTCCACCACCAATCCCGTTGGAATGTGTGTAATGCGGACGGCAGATTCTGTCTTATTGATATGCTGTCCACCGGCACCGCTTGCCCGAAACACATCAATTCGCAGATCGGCGGGATTGATTTCCAGCTCCACCTCATCCGCTTCTACCAGAACTGCCACAGTTACCGTAGACGTATGAATCCGTCCCTGTGACTCAGTTTCCGGAACACGCTGCACACGGTGCACACCGCTCTCGTATTTCAAGCGGGAATATGCGCCTTCTCCAACGATGGAGAAGCTCACTTCCTTGAAACCGCCCAGCTCTGTGGGGTTGGCACTGAGAAGTTCCTGTTTCCAGCCATGCGCCTCGGCGTACATTGTATACATCCGATAGAGAGAACCGGCAAACAGCGATGCTTCTTCTCCGCCGGCACCGCCACGGATTTCAATGATCACATTGCGGTCATCGTTGGGATCCTTGGGCAGCAGCAGCCGTTTCAGCTTTTCTTTCAGCGCATCCATCTCTTCCCGACTGCTGTCATACTCCAGCTGCGCCATCTCCTGTAGTTCTGCATCCGTTTCTCCGCCGGAGAGAAGTTCCTTTGCCTCTTCGAAATTTTTCTGTGCCTGAAGATACTCATGGTATTTTTCGATGATCGGCTGCATGTGCTTGTACTCCCGCATCAGCTGCACATATGCCTGCTGATCAGATACAACTGCCGGATCCATCAGCTTCTCCCCCATCTGGAGGTATTTCTCTTCCATTTGCTGTAGCTTTTCCAACATAGGTACTTTCTCACCTTTCTTTCTGTTTCAGCAGAAAACTGCCATTCTTGCCCGGAGCGAACTCCTTCTCGTTTGGTATATGCACGAAAACGCAAAACAACTCCTGAAAAATAAAACTTGCACAAAATCGGAAAATCTGGTATCATGAAAGATACGATCACTTTATCGGTACTTCTTTCAGTATATTAGATAGCTTCCTGTCTTTTTATGCAGCTATCCAGCTCGGTTAACAGCACTTTTGTAAATTTCACAACCTCATCTTCTGCTACAGCTGCACTGCCTGGAGCGTATGTGCCAGCTGCTAGATATTCTTTATTGAGTTTGAACGGAATGAAGTCTGCCTGCCATTCTGTATATGCGTCTTCCACCTGAAATAAGTCTGACAATACATCACGATACTCTGCATTTCCATGCTTAACATAGATGAGGCTACCGATCCCTGCTGATGGTTTCTACAGTCACAAATGCTACCTGTGAAGCTCTATTGCAGAAGCTTTCGACAATGCCTAATAACTCATCAAATCCCATACATTTACTACCTGCGGTCGTCTTGTTTAACTTATGTATATATATTATAACATAAGAGCATGCAGTTTTGCAGAACATCCCGTATTCCATGCAATGTAACCGCTTCACATTGGTGCTTAATCTTCTACCGCATCTCTCTGAATCTTTTTGATGTATCGTTCTATTTTATTTCGTGGCACCATGAACTCTCTGCCGCACTTGGTACACTGCAGCTTAAAGTCCATTCCAGATCGGATGACATGCATGGTATTGCATCCGCACGGGTGCGGCTTTTTCATAGTCAGAATATCTCCCGGACGAACATCCATATTCCATTCCATCCTTTCCATCTTACGTGCTCTCAAATAAATCATGAGTACATTCTATTATACCCCATTTTTTTGCATAAGGCAATATTTTCGAGGGATATTTTTTGTATTTGTACAAAAGCAATAAAAGACACGGCACAAATCCGGTGAAGTTCCATAAAAATTTCAGACGTTTTCGAGAACGTCAAAATTGCCGCAAAAACGAAGCCTCTGTTTCTGTGAATGCTCCGAGAATTTGTGATGTCCAATTCTTGTTTTTGGAAGTGCACGTCATAACTTCGGTAGCATACACATACACTGAAAGCAAGTTACATGCGCTTTGCATCCACCTAAATTTTCTGGATTCGATTGATTTGTCAGGAGGTCAAAAATGATCAAATATTTGCCGGAAGGCGCTCTCTTGTATACCGCAGAAAACCGTGCTGCGCTCAGCAGCGTTTCCGCCATGGAACGTGCCATGCGGGACGGAACGATTTTAGAAGCACGGACAACGCTCTGCGACAATGCACACAATCTCATGCTGCAGCTCCCGTGTATGCGGGGATGGATTCCGCGGGAAGAAGGCGCAATCGGAATCTCGGAGGGAACGACACGGGATATTGCGCTGATTGCACGTGCCGGAAAGCCCGTTGCCTTTCGAATTCTCCGCATCGAAACGGACGACAATGGCGAACCCTATGCGGTACTATCCCGCCGTGCAGTACAGGAGGCGTGCTGGGAAAACTATCTCTCCCAGCTGCGTGCAGGAGATATCATTCCGGCAGTGGTAACACATCTGGAGCGGTTCGGCGCATTCGTGGACATCGGCTGCGGAATCCCCTCACTTCTGCCCATTGACATGATCTCGGTTTCCCGCATCTCTCACCCCAGAGATCGCTTTGCAGTCGGGCAGTCCATTCGTGTGATGATTCGGCAGACAGAACCTCGCCGGCTGCACCTGACACATCGGGAGCTGCTGGGAACATGGACGGAAAATGCAGCGCTATTTTCCGCAGGACAGACGGTTGCCGGCATCATTCGCTCGGTTGAGCCGTATGGGGTGTTTGTGGAATTGACTCCGAATCTCTCCGGACTGGCGGAGCCGTTCGAAGGCGCTCATCAGGGGCAGCACGCCAGCGTATACATCAAATCCATTCTGCCGGAAAAGCTGAAAATCAAACTGATTCTGATCGATGTCTTTGACAACAGTGAACCACCGGAACCGCCTCGCTATTACGTATCTTCCACACACCTCGACTGCTGGCGGTACACACCGCCGGAATCACCCCGCATCATTGAAACAAACTTTACCTAAGCATTTCCATATACGCACATATTTAAGATGGCTCCCTGCGCAATTCTGCCAGAGAGCCATTTCTGTATTTTATCACAAATTATTTGCTGTCAAAAAAGCATTCTTAGAGCTTGTGTTCATAGGAAATATATGCGGATTTTCGAGCAAATTTTTTTGCAGACAAGGCAAAAATTTGCAGGCATACTTTCGTATGGCAAGAATTTTTAACGCAGTATGCAACAAAATTTGCCGAAAAGACGTAGATAGACGCCTATGAACACGAGCTCTTACTTTCCGAAGAAGTCATCCGGATTGACATCCTTGCCGGCTGCCTTTGCGGAGTAGTAGGACAGGATTGCAAATGCATCGTCCAAAGTTACATCAACGTCGCCATCTACGTCAGCTGCGCCCTTTTCTTCATCTGTGAAAGATGCGCCACGGCCTGCTGCAATATAGGAGTACTCCTGCAGTACCTTGAAAGCGTCATCGATGGTGATATCACCGTCGCCGTCCACGTCACCCTTGCTGACTTCCAGTGCATCCATGCCAGTGATCGTAAACACGATATTGATGGTATCACCACCAGCCAGTCCGCCTTCCGGTTCGAAGCTGCTCTTGGATTCACTCTGAATATCCCGAACCTTCGGAGAAGTCCGGGTGTTCCAGATGTTGTAGCAAATGGAAGAACCATCGTTAGAGGTGCGGAATGCGCCGGTGCTCGGTCCGATGTAGTCCAGCTTCGTGGTGTCGCCGGAAGCATATACTACCTCAATCGACTCAATGGTTATCTTGATTCTGCCGTTTGCAATGGGGTCATCCGTTCCCTCCGGTGCATAGGCATAAGCGTTCAGTGTTGTTTCCAGGAACAGCAGTTCCACAGTGGAGGAACCATTTTCCATGGTAACAGATGCGGTGTATTTGTCATCGCCAGTGAGCTCTACTGCGGAACCGATTGCATTCTCGGTTTCTTCATCACGATTATCAGCGCCTACCGGATGCCACTGTGTATCGCTGCCTGCCTGAATGCAGATCCATGCAATTGGCGTGGCCTCTGTTGCTGTGTCATCTGCTGCAAATGCAGAAAATCCCATGCATCCTGTTCCCATTGCAACAGCAAGTGCTGCAGAAAGCATTTTTTCCAAAAATTTCATAAGCAATCATATTCCTT
>ADJS01020334.1_pt1 | contig 13221 bp, 7 predicted proteins | sample 268128 | NCBI WGS metagenome assembly ADJS01 (sample SAMN00007486, study PRJNA43253) | human gut metagenome | isolation source: feces sample TS28 | reverse complement strand
AGTCAGTCAACAGTAAAATGAACGTTGCTTTGCGCCGCCGTTGACAACGCGATCTCTGTTTTACCGGAGCAGGCACGGGAAGAAATCCTGCGCTATTACTTTCTGCATCAGTCGCAGCGCGTGATCGGCACGTGTATTGGCCGGTCACGCAGCACAGCAGGGCGGCATATCCAGATTGCCTTGCGGAAACTGCGGGAGGAAATGGAGAGATACCGTCATGAGTAAACTTCTCCCTTACGAAACCATTATCAAAGCGTGTGAGGGCGACCCACCTGTTTCTGCCAGATAGAGAAATCAAAAATATCAAAGCGTATGTCCCGCAGGCTAAGGGATTTTATGAACACATGGGTTTCCATATTTACAAGATGGAAGCGGTAGTGTCGCTGAGAAGATTCGAGAATATGATCAAAAGATTCTTGAAGTATGTGGATGGAAAGAAGGAATGCTACTTCTGTATTCTGAATTTAAACAAACTATCCGAGCCAGTGCCTGCAGCCAGAAGGGACTGTACATAATACATGCACAGTCCCTTAGTAAAATTGGTTTATTTCTCGCATTCCAGAACAATTACTTCACAGCTATCGAGCTTCAGCATTTCTTCTGGACAATCGGTGCGGTTCTGATTGGACAGAAGCACTTTTTTTACCGGATATTCAAGTTTGATGGAAACGGCTTCACGACCGAAGTTGGCGGCGACGAGAACGCGTTGTGATTTCGTCTCACGATAATATGCCATAACTGTTTCGCTGTCCTGATATGCAGGAACTGTTTTGCCGTAAGTAAATACCTCTTTGTATTCTGGAGCCTTGCGGATGGCAGTCAGTTTACGGTAGTAATTTAATACGGAATCCGGATCCTTTTCCTGAGCTGCGACATTGATTTCTTTATAATCAGAGTGAACCTTGAGCCATGGTGTGCCTGTAGTAAATCCGGCATTCGCCTGAGCATTCCACTGTACAGGAGTTCTTGCGTTATCACGGCTCATTTTGCCACATACTTCCAGAGCTTCTGCATCACTTAAACCTGCTTCTCTTGCGAGCTTATACTGATCGATCGTACTGATATCATTGTAATCATGAATGTTGCTCCAGATTTCATTCTGCATTCCGATTTCCTGTCCCTGATAAATGAACGGAATTCCACGAAGCAGGATGTTTACAGTACCGAGCATTTTGGCACCGACAGGCGTTTGGGCATACTTCGGAAGAAAACGGGATACACCGCGGGGTTCATCATGATTTTCGATGATATTTGCTTCCAGTCCATATTTTTGGACATTGATCTGAGAACTCAGAATTGTGTCGCGCCATGTTTTGAAATCTACATGAGGTGCATCGTACCAGCCATGAGCACCATCGCTGAGGGAATGCGCACAGAAATCAAAGATTGTGGAGAAATGTCCGTTATCTCCAATAAATTGACCAAGTTCATCAGCTTTCATATTGAATACTTCACCAACGGTGAAAGCATCATATTTCTGAAAAGTGTTTTTCTTCAGATCTTCAAGGAATTCTCCTACACCGTCAACGTTTTCGACCATTTTCCAGCAGGCGGCCATGCCATCCGGTCCGTCCGGTTCATAGTCAGGAAAAGCAAGGTCTTTTTTGATGTTGATGATCGCATCGATACGGAAACCGGCAAGGCCTTTTTCAAGCCACCAGTTGATCATATTGTAAAGCTCCTGACGAAGCTTTGGGTTCTCCCAGTTCAGATCAGGCTGTTCTTTGGCGAACATATGGAAATAGTATTTGTCTGTTCCCGGAACCGGTTCCCAGCAGCTGCCGCCGAAGTAAGAACGATAGTTGCTTGGCGGGTTACCGTTTTTTCCTTTCCGGAAATAAAAATAATCTGCATATTCACCATCTGGATCAGCCAGAGCTTTTTGGAACCATTCATGTTTGTCAGAGCAGTGGTTGATGACCAGATCCATGATGATATGCATATTACGTTTTTTTGCTTCTGCAAGCAATTCATCAAACTCTTCCATAGTTCCGAATTCTTCTGCAATTGCATAGTAATCTGAAATATCATATCCCTGATCGACAAAAGGCGATTTGTAGATTGGAGAAAGCCAGATGATATCAATGCCCAGTGCTTTTATGTAATCCAGTTTGGAAATGATTCCTCTCAGATCTCCGATGCCGTCCCCGTTACTGTCCAGAAAACTCTTTGGATAGATCTGATATGCGATTTTGTCATGCCACCATTTTTCTGTCATTATTTGTACCTCTTTTATTCATGCATTATATGTTTAGTATAGATGATATTGTGCCTGCATTCTTGCGATATGTCATCATTATATAATACTATCCTGCTTTTGGAAAAGAAAATATCCATCTCTGCCGTTCTGTTTTGTTTCGTACAGGGCAGTATCAGCATTTTTGTAAAGATCCATGTAGCAGGTTCCGTGTTCAGGAGCAAATGCGATGCCAATACTGATCGTTATATGGTGTCCGTTCATTTCTGCAAAGGAAAGATTCTTTATAGTGTCTGCCAGTGCCCGAATGCGTGTTACAGCCCTTTCTTTTGATTCTGTTTTGCACATGTAAATGACAAACTCATCTCCACCGATTCTTCCAATGATATCATTTTCTCTGAAATAATTTCGGAGTGTCTGTCCAAGTGTGCTGAGGACAATATCGCCGACAGCATGCCCATAATGATCATTTACTTCTTTGAATTTATCAACATCCAGAATAATAAAAGTACCTTTTTCATGAGGCCTCTGCTCCAGGATTTCGTTGATGAGTGCCTCTGTCGTGCGTTTGTTGAGAACACCTGTCAGACCGTCTGTCTGTGCATCGTGACGCAGCTCTTCATTGCGGATACGATTGTTGTGGATAATGTAGAAAACAAGTAACAGCACCAGAATGCAGAATACGGACATAAAAATGCCTTCATAACTTTTAATGAAAGAATAGGAGTTTTGGGCATCGGATACAGGAATAACATAGCAGATCATCCAGTCGTTCATGCCAAGCCGGGTATAAGCGATATACTGGTCAGATTTTTTGTTGGAGTCTGTTCGGATCTTAATCAGTCCATCGTTGCCGGCTGAAAAATCTTTTTTGACATTTACAAGAGAATTTTTGGACAGAAGTGTTCTGTCTTTATAAAAATCAAAAAAATTGTCACCATATGTGATTTTATGATATGAAGGTTCACCATCGTAGGCGATGATCTCTCCTTCTTTTGTGACAATCAGACTGTATCCGGCATCATCAAAAATATCATTAAAAAGCATCTGACTAAGGGCGGTCACATTATAAGATCCACCAAGTGCGCCAATGATTCTGTCATTACAGCGTACAGGAACACACAGGATCACACGTGTCTCCTGATCAATACTGCTGTCCAGTGGATCACTGAGAGTTGCCTGGCCTTTCATGGCTTCCAGAAAATATTTTCTCTGGGCTACATTCTTTATGGCACCGTTGTCATAGTATGCTGTACCGTCTGCTTCGATCAGGGCAGTTCTTTCGAAATCCGTGTTTGCTGCCAGGGATACCAGAAGCTCCATATTTTCATCGGAAAGAATATCAGAGGAATCTCCCATTTTGTCAGCGATACTGTTCAGAAATCCGTAATGAATATTGAGAATGGATAACGCATGATCACTTTGTTTTGCTACATTACTGGTCATGGCTTTCTGGGAATTGGTATCAATAGAACGTTGGACATACAGCAAAAAAAGTCCCAGACTGATGACTACGGCGCAGATAAAAATAATAATAGCAGCAACATAATTCGTAGAAATCTTTTTTTCTTTTTCATATTTTGTTTCTCCTGTAGATAGATACAGTTTGGGTATATACAGTATAAAATATTTTATGCGAGAATGCAAAAACGTTTTTGCTTTTTTTGGCCAATTAAAAAGCTCTTGACTATAGCAGATAAGAGTTGTAAAATAAAAAAAGCTTTTAACGAGGTAAAGCATAAGAGCAAATTCTATGAAGGGAATCAGTAAAAGCAGAGAAAATAGCTGTTTACAGAGAGCCGCAGTTGGTGTGATGCGGTAACGGCACTGTTTTGAATATCATCCCTGAGAAGGAAGACCGAACGTTACGTTTGAGATTTATCAGTAGGTTTTCACGGAGGCTCCCCGTTACAGGAGACGCGTATGCCGGTACGTTGCAGAATCGTACTTGTTTCAATGACGAAACAGGGTGGTTGCGGAATTATATATCCGTCCCTGATGGGGCGGATTTTTTTTATGCAGAATTTTCTGAAACCGGAACATCATCATATTTTACAAGGGAGGAAGAGAGGATGAAAGTCTACAAGAAACTCATGAATGCACTTGCAGCAGTAGAAAAAGTTGTACTGGTAGTTACAACATTGCTGATTCTCGTGCTCACTGTGGGAAACGTGTTTTCCCGTAAAGTGATCCACCGCTCATGGTCCTTCACAGAAGAACTTGTTGTAGCGGTCTTTGTACTTATTACACTTCTGGCAGCAGCATTGTCCTGCAGAGAAGGTGGCCTGGTCAGCCTGACACTGGTTACAGACCGTCTTCCAAAAAAACTGAAAAAACCATCTGTGATCCTGATCACAGTACTGAGTATTATTTTTTCAGTGATTCTTTTTAAGTATGGTATGGACAAGGTTATCACCCAGCTTGAAAACGGAAAAAGAACCTTTGTACTGAACTGGCCGGAATGGATCTTCTGGTCCTTTGTACCGATCGGAGCAGGCTGTATGATTCTTCATCTTATTGAGTACTGTCTGGATGTCTGTTTTGGAAATAAAAACGATAAGGAGGGCAAATAAATGATCAGTGCTGTTTTATTTATTTCATTTTTTGTTTTTCTGATCCTGGGTGTGCCGATCGCACTCTGCCTGGGTCTGTCCTCTGTATGTGCGATCCTTTATTCGGGAACCTCACTTACCATCGTTGCAACAAATATGTATTCAGGAATCAGTAAATTCCTTCTTCTTGCGATTCCGTTCTTTGTACTGTCCGGAAATATCATGGCAAAAGCCGGAATTTCACGCAGACTGATCGATTTTGTAGATACCTGTGTCGGACACAAAAAAGGTGGCATCGCGATCGTATGTGTTATTGTTTCCTGTTTCTTCGGAGCAATCTCCGGTTCCGGTCCGGCTACAGTAGCAGCTCTTGGTGCTGTTCTGATCCCGGCAATGGTTGAGCAGGGTGGTTTCTCTGCACCGTTTTCAACAGCTTTGATGGCAACGTCGAGTTCGGTGGCTATCGTTATACCGCCAAGTATCGCTTTCGTTGTATATGCGTCCATTACAGGTGTGTCTATCGCAGATATGTTTATGGCAGGTATCGTACCTGGAATCCTTATGGGTGTGGCACTTGTAATTGTAGTAATTCTTGAAGCAAATAAACATGATATCAAACCGTCCCGTAAAAAAGCATCTGCAAAGGAGAGATGGGCCACTTTTAAAGATGCATTTTGGGGATTCCTGATGCCGGTCATCATCCTTGGCGGAATCTACGGTGGTATCTTTACACCAACAGAAGCTGCGGCAGTATCTGTTGTATATGGACTTTTTGTAGGTATGGTGATCTACCGTGAGGTATCCTTCAGAGATCTGTTTGATATCCTGGTAGATTCCGCAAAGACTACCGGTGGAATCATGCTGATCGTTGCAAGTGCATCTCTGTTTTCATTTGTATGTACCAAGTTTGGTATTGCAGAGGCTGCATCCGGACTGCTTGCATCCATCGCGCACAATCAGTTTGTATTCCTTCTGATCGTAAATATTATCTTCCTGATCGCAGGATGTTTTATTGACGCAAACTCTGCAATGTACATCTTTATCCCAATCATGCTTCCGGTATGTAAAGCATTGGGATACGACGTTGTTGCATTTGGTGTTATGGCAACTGTAAACCTTGCGATCGGACAGGTTACCCCTCCGGTAGGTGTAAACCTTTTTGTTGCGATCAGTATCAAGATCAAAAAAGGTCTGGAGGTTACTCTTCAGCAGATCTCAAAGGCAGTTATGCCAATGATCGCTGCCAGCGTTGTAGTACTTCTGGTTGTAACCTATGTACCGGCAGTTTCAACAGCACTTCCGAAGGCTCTTGCAAAAGATGGTTCTTATACGGGAGAACAGTCTTCATCTGATACAGGAAGTACTTCTTCCAAAGATGCGGGAGATGGAAGTGATTCCTTTAATACAATTGAAGATTACAGCGACCTTGACTGGCCGGAAATGACCTGGAACTTTGCATGCTCCACAACGGAGACAAGTACCTGGGCAGATGGTGGACGTAAGTTCGGCGAACTGATGGAAAAAGCAACCGGAGGCAAGGTTAAAGTTAATGTTTATGCAACTGACCAGCTGACAAACGGAAATCAGTCTGAAGGAATCCAGGCACTGATGAATGGAGACCCGGTACAGATTTCCATGCATTCCAACCTGATCTATTCCGCATTTGATCCGAGATTCAATGTAGTATCTCTTCCATTTATTTATGATTCTTATGATGACGCAGATGCAAAATTTGACGGAGCAGCCGGTGAAAAACTGAAAGAATTGCTTTCCGAATATGGTCTGCACTGCATGGGTATCGCAGAGAATGGTTTCCGTGAGATCACCAACAGCAAACGCGAGATCAAGACTCTGGATGATATGAAGAATCTTAAGATCCGTGTGGCAGGTTCCAATCTTCTTATGGAATGCTATAAGAGATGGGGCGCAGATGCAACAAACCTGAACTGGACAGAGACCTACACGGCTCTGCAGCAGAATACAGTAGAAGGACAGGAGAACCCGCTGCCGGCAATCGATGCGGCAAGTGTGCAGGAGGTTCAGCCATACTGCTCTATGTGGGATGCAATCTATGACTGTCTGTTCTTCTGCATCAACCAGGAGATTTATGACAGTCTGACACCGGAGCAGCAGGCAGTTGTTGACGAGTGTGGTCAGAAAGCTGTTCAATACGAGCGTTATATCAACCGTTCCGGAGATGAAGAGATCATGGAGCGCTGGCAGTCAAAGAATGGCGTGACGATCACAAATAAAGAAGATATGGATATCGATTCCTTCAAGAAAGCCGTAGATGGTGTTGATGAGTGGTTTGTTAAGGAACTTGAGAAAGAAGGATACGATGACGCACAGGAACTGGTAGATCTCTTCACACAGGAATCTACGGATACAGTTGCGGATTACAGTGATCTCAACTGGCCGGAAGCAACCTGGAACTTTGCATGCTCCACAACGGAGACAAGTACTTGGGCAGACGGCGGACGTAAGTTTGGCGAGCTGATGGAAAAAGCAACCGGAGGCAAGATCAAAGTCAACATCTATGCGGCAGACCAGCTGACCAATGGAAATCAGTCTGAAGGAATCCAGGCGCTGATGAACGGAGACCCGGTACAGATTTCCATGCATTCCAACCTGATCTACTCAGCGTTTGATCCAAGATTTAATGTTGTATCGTTACCATTTATTTATGATTCCTATGATGATGCAGATGCGAAATTCGATGGTGAGGCAGGAGAAAAGCTGAAAGAAATTCTTTCCAGTTACGGACTGCACTGCATGGGTATCGCAGAGAACGGCTTCCGTGAGCTGACCAACAGCAAGCATGAAGTAAAAACTCTGGATGACATGAAGAACCTCAAGATCCGTGTAGCAGGCTCCAACCTTCTGATGGAATGTTACAAGAGATGGGGCGCAGATGCAACGAACATGAACTGGTCTGAAACTTATACGGCTCTGCAGCAGAATACTGTAGAAGGCCAGGAAAACCCACTTCCGGCAATCGATGCGGCAAGTGTGCAGGAGGTTCAGCCATACTGCTCCATGTGGGATGCAATCTATGACTGTCTGTTCTTCTGTATCAACCAGGATCTGTACGATACTCTGACACCAGAGCAGCAGGCAGTCGTTGATGAGTGTGGACAGAAAGCTGTTGAGTATGAACGTTACATCAACCGCTCCGGTGATGAAGAAATCATGAACCGCTGGCAGTCAAAGAATGGTGTGACAATCACTAAAAAAGAGGATATGGATATCGATTCCTTCAAAAAAACCGTAGAAGGTGTGGACGAGTGGTTCGTAGAACAGCTGAAAGATGCCGGATATGACGATGGACAGGAACTGGTAGATCTGTTTGAAAAATAGAAGTCAAAAAATTTAAAATTTTTAAATTAAGAAGCTGGCGCTTCGCAGATTGCGGGGCGTCAGCTTTTATAGTATAATAAAACTAATAATGGCTTTTTTTGAAAAAGGTTATGAGGAAAGTATGTGGAGATTTTGGAAAAATCTATAAAGTATTTTACAGGAGTTTAAGCGGTCGATATGAATGAATTCAATCTAAATTTTTATAAAGGGAAGAAAGTTCTGGTGACAGGACATACCGGATTTAAGGGGACATGGCTCTGCAGGATACTTCAGGAGTTGGGAGCGGAAGTGACCGGATATTCTCAGAAGCCACCGACAGATCCATCAATATTCACGCTGACAGATCTGGAAAGTCAGATCCATTCTGTGATCGGAGACATTCGTGATCTGGAGCATATGATACAGGTGTTTAAAGAAACACAGCCGGAGATTGTCTTTCATCTGGCGGCACAGCCGATCGTAAGGGAATCTTACAAAAATCCGGTAAATACTTATGAGACAAATGTTATGGGGACGGTCAATGTACTGGAAGCAGTAAGGCAGTGTGGAAGCGTCCGCTCTTTTTTGAATGTAACAACAGATAAAGTTTATAAGAATAATGAATGGGAATGGGGGTATCGCGAAACGGATGAACTGGATGGCTACGATCCGTATTCCAATAGCAAATCCTGCTCAGAACTTGTAACACACAGTTATGAGAAATCTTTCTTGAAAGACATGGATATTGCAGTATCAACTGCGCGTGCCGGTAATGTGATCGGAGGCGGTGATTTTGCAGCAGACCGTATCATTCCGGACTGTGTGCGTGCTGTTTCCGGTGGAAAAAAGATTGCAGTTCGGAATCCACATTCTACCAGACCATATCAGCATGTACTGGAACCATTGGGCGCGTATCTTCTGATCGCGGAAGAACAGTATCAGGACAGCCGGAAGGCAGGATCTTATAATGTAGGACCAGATGACAGAAGCTGTCTGACCACCGGGGAACTTGCAGATCTGTTCTGCGCAGCATGGGGAAACGGGGCAGCATGGGAAAATCTCTGTCAGGGAGGTCCTCATGAGGCAAATTTCCTCAAACTGGATTGTTCCCGTATTCGAAACCGGCTGGGCTGGAAACCTCGCTGGCAGGTGGATGAAGCAGTAGTCAACACTGCAAAATGGTATCAGGCATGGCTTGCCGGTCAGAATATGGCAGAATATACGGACTGTCAGATCAAAGAATATTTTGGAATATAAAAAGTATAAAAGGATAGAAGAAAAGAAAATATGAAAAAGAATAGAGAGGTTATCTGCGCTTTTGCAGCGTGGGTTTTATCGGCATGCTTTTTTATGAGCTGTTTTATGATTCCGGGACTGGCAGAAAAAATCAACAGTCTGGGAAACAGTAACATGCTTGTATATGGAATGTCTCTGATCCTGTTTTGTCTGCTCTTTGCAGCTGGAATGGGAATCGCACACAGGCATGAAGTTGCGGGAAAAACTTTTCCGGAGAATGTCAAAGCCAGAAAAACAGCATTTTGGCTGATGCTGTTTATACAGATTCCGTTCTGGCTGCTTTGTATCTCAGGAGAGACGGAACAGCTTGGATCTGTGGCGGCGAAATACGGATGGCACACACAGCCGGCAGTGATCGCAGCATTTTTGTTTTTTGGCAGAACTTGCAATCTTTTTCTGGGCATGTCAAAATGTCTGCTTTCCGGAAAAAGACGGTGAGTGGATTATCCGGCTGGTATATGCAGCGTTGGTGCTCCTCGTTTTTTACAGTATGTACACACCGAATATTTTTGGAAGAGGAGAACTGAGCGATGCTTACCATGGGCACGCATATTTCAATTCTGTCTACAATATTTATCAGGGAATGCCATATACGCATAATGTTACGAGTATTTATGGACATTACGGACTTTTCTTTAAGATTCCAATGGAACTTGTTCATGGTGATTTCAAAGCCTTTGTTGCCATGGTTGCCGGAATTGGAGCCTTTGCACATATCTGTGCATTTCTTATCCTGGAACTGCTGGTCAAAAGCCGTGTGTTGAGGGTACTTGGTGCTTTGGCAGTTACATTCCCTGTACTTGGTATGCGAGGTGGCTTTTACTGGCAGGTTTGGCCGCATCGGGTAATTTTTCCGATGCTGCTGTTTCTGTATGGAGCATGGATCCTCAAAAAAGAGCTGTGCAATTTCTGGACAGCAGTGGGTGGGTATCTGATCTGTCTGCTGGCAATCCTCTGGAATACAGAGACCGGACTGATTCTTACTGTGGCGTGGGCAGGAATGCTTATTTCACGTTTTCTGTCTGTGGGAAAAATAAAGATCCGTAGACTATTGTGGTTAAGCTTTGCACAGTTTGCCGGAATGGCTGGGGCGGTGTTTGGAGCGTATGGAACAGTAAATCTCTATAATATCCTGAAACACAGTCCGGCAAATTCGTTTGAGGACTTTCTGATCCCATTGCTGTCAGGCAGTTATATGACGGGAGTTCTTCATCTGGATATGCCTACAGAACCCAATGCATATATGGCAGTGATCACACTGTTTCTGACCGGAACGGCTCTGGGAATGACCAGCTGGTTCAGTGGAAAAGAGAGACATTGCTGGCAAAAAGAATTTTTGTTTCTTCTGAGTGTCGGATCACTGGGATGTCTGGTGTATTATATTAACCGTCCGGCATATCACAATCTGGACTGTATTACCATGCCGGCTGCGATCATGGCTGCATACTGGGGGCAGAAGGGAATCGAATTTATCAAAAATGAAGAATGGAAAAGATTTGACAGCCTTTCGCTCAGACATGTGACCGTCAGTGGTGTAGGGCTGATCTGTATAGTTGCGGTTCTTGCAATGGCTACCGGAACGGTTCTTCAGTTTGCACAGAACAGCAAGATTAAAGAAAATTATCATAATGTGCAGGAATTTGAGGATTTCGCAGAGCAGATCGCAGCAGTTGTTCCTGAGAATACACCGTCATTTGGTATCAATGTTCCCGAAATCTGCAGCATGCTTCATCGGCGGACAGAATGTTTTACAATGGATTTCAGTGATATGCTCGTTCGCTCGGACAGTTTGAAAGAGCTGAAAGACCAGCTGGAACATGCGGAAGTGCCAGGGGCATTTACCGGAAAATCATCCATGAATATCTGGAAACGGAATGATCCGGAAACATATCGGTGGTTCATGGATCATTATGAACTAAAAGAGACGATTCCTTTTTATGGGGAAAAGTTTCTGTACTATATAAAAAAATAAAATACAGAAGGAGACTATTATGTTTGAAGAAATGACAGAACAGCAGGCCAGAGAGCAGATTCTGGAAATGACAAGAAATTATTGTGAAAAATACCATAACAAAAAGAAACCATATCAGAAAGGTGACCGTATCCCGTATGCGTCCAGAGTTTATGATGCAGAAGAAATGGTAAATCTTGTGGATAGTTCCCTTGAATTCTGGTTGACCGCAGGACGTTATACAGATGAATTTGAACATGCATTTGCAAAATATCTCGGTGTTCGTTACTGTTCCCTGGTAAATTCCGGTTCCTCTGCAAATCTGCTTGCATTTATGACACTGACATCTCCGCTTCTGAAAGAACGGCAGATTCTTCCGGGGGATGAAGTGATCACAGTTGCGGCCGGTTTTCCGACTACAGTTTCTCCGATGATCCAGTACGGTGCGGTACCGGTATTTGTTGATGTAACGATTCCACAGTACAATATTGATCCATCTCTTCTGGAAGCTGCATGGTCTCCAAAGACAAAAGCGGTCATGCTTGCGCATACACTTGGAAATCCATTTGACCTGAAAGCAGTCAGAGAATTCTGTGGTCGTCATAATCTGTGGCTGATCGAAGATAACTGTGATGCACTTGGATCTGTTTATACGATCAACGGGGAAGAGAAACTGACCGGAACGATCGGAGATATCGGAACTTCCAGTTTTTATCCACCGCATCATATGACAATGGGAGAAGGCGGCGCTGTTTATACAGATGATCCGCTCCTGAACAGAATCGCACGTTCGTTCAGAGACTGGGGAAGAGACTGTATTTGTGCACCGGGACAGGATAATCTCTGCGGACATCGTTTTGACCGTCAGTATGGAGAACTTCCGGTTGGGTATGATCACAAATATGTATACTCTCATTTTGGATATAACCTCAAGGCAACAGATATGCAGGCTGCTGTCGGATGTGCGCAGCTCAGAAAATTCCCGTCTTTTGTGGAAAGAAGAATCCACAACTTTAATTATCTGAAAGAAGCACTGAAAGGTACAGAGGATAAACTGATCCTTCCGGAGGCATGTGCAAATTCAAAACCGAGCTGGTTTGGATTCCTGATCACATGCAAGGAAGGCGTAGACAGAAACAAACTGGTACAGGAGATTGAATCCAGAGGTGTACAGACACGTATGCTGTTTGCCGGTAATCTGACAAAACATCCATGCTTTGATCAGATGCGTGCTTCCGGAAAAGGATATCGTATTGCGGGAAGTCTGGAAAATACGGACCGTATTATGAAAGATACCTTCTGGATCGGTGTATATCCGGGAATGACAGATGAAATGCTGCAGGCGATGGCAGATGCGATCAAGGATGCATTAAACTGATTTACAGCAGAAAGCAGGATGGAAAATAATGATTTTAGATGAAAGACTTCGCTGGATGGGGTTCTGGATGCTGGACAAAATGAAAGGTGGAAAGACCAGAGAATATTATGACCAGATTCGTTATGCCTGGAAAGAAGGCAGCTCTGTTGAGGAGACAGAGAAGAGAATCCAGAATCTGATCGCGCATGCAGTTAAGACTACTGATTTTTATAAAGATTATCCGGAAACCTGTTCTCTTGAGGATCTTCCGGTGGTAAATAAAGATACCTTCCGACAGCAGTATGACCGTTTTGTATCTTCCACATATAAAGATGCACCAGATAACCGGGTAATGTGTACCAGTGGATCGACAGGAACTCCACTCAGAATGATCCAGAATCGTGACAAGATCCGTCATAATACAGCGGGTGGGATTTTTCTCGGAGCGGCAGCCGGATATTATATTGGAATGAAGGAAGCATTTATCCGGGTATGGGTAAATAATGTACGCAAAAGCAAATTTCAGCTTCTG
>ADJS01014985.1_pt1 | contig 13253 bp, 12 predicted proteins | sample 268128 | NCBI WGS metagenome assembly ADJS01 (sample SAMN00007486, study PRJNA43253) | human gut metagenome | isolation source: feces sample TS28 | reverse complement strand
ATAAGTTATATGTTTCCATTTAACATAAACATGCTTAAAAAAAGATAACTGTTCCAGATAAATGCGACGGCGATTATCGGATTTATTCCAGACTTTTTTCTCCTGTTTAGAAAATAAAAACTTGATTTTCAGTCTGCGGGAATCCATATCATCATATTCATCAACAGACAAAGGATATGACAGACTGTTGAACATTTCCCGAAATTCCTTAATTTCCTTATTGAGTCTAACTTCAGTTAAGTAATATTCATTATCCTGTCTTTTTTTAAAAGATTTGAACTTCCTGGTTTTTGGCATAGTCCAAAACTTCTTTTTGGTTTTTTTACCCATTTACAAACACACCAATAAAACAAAACTTAGTTATTTTTCCGAATATTGAACTTCCTGTAAAGATTTTTTATTGTCTGATTATTGTAAAGTGAAGTATAAAGTTTGGAAATGAAAATAGCCTGTTTAAACTGTTTATTTAAAACTTTATTGTTTAAAACAGCAATTTCTCTTCTATGAATATCTATTTTGCAGTTTAAATACTTTTCAAACTTGTAAATTTCTTTAACCGCATACATCTTATGACTTTTATCCAAATTAGAAAATATTAAAAGCAAGCTTCCGATATTTTCCCCGATTGTTACATGGTGAGACAATTTAACCGGTTCCAGAAGATCATTGACATTATACATGCCCTTTAGAAATCTGTTGAATTTTTTTAATATCATGACCATGAATGGCTGTTTTTTTATGTTCAAATGTGTTATACATATAAACTTGAGTATTTGGTAAAACAGAAATCTTGTTTGAATTTATCAGTGCCTTAAAATAAAAATAAGTGTCTTCACACAGAGTATCTTCCGGGAATGAGATATTGTTATCTAAAATTAATTCTTTTTTAAAGATTTTACCCCATGGAGCTACAAAATAATTCAAACTTAAGCTGTCAAATATTTCCTGAGATTCCAAAGGATTTAAATTCACTAATCTTTCATCACTTTGGAGGAATTTAACCTTAACCTTATCTCCATCCAGATTAATGATATGTGATCCGATTACAAAATCAGAGTCTTGAGTTAAAATAGTATTGTACAAATTTTCAAGACCTTCCTTAAGATATTCATCATCAGAATCTAAAAAGGAAATGTAATCGGCACTGGCATATTTAATACCTAAACTGCGTGGCTTGCCTGGAAGCCCTGAGTTTTCATCTAAAAAAACAGGAACAATATTATCATATTCATTAGCATAATCACTTATAATGTTTCTGGAATTATCAGTTGAACAGTCATCAACTATTATCAGCTCAATATTTTCAAAACCTAAAGACTGGTTGATTATTGAATCAATAGCTGCATTCAATTCCTTTTCAGCATTATAAACAGGCATTACTACACTAATTTTAAAAGTCATATTTTTCCTATCCAATTGTATAACTATAAATTATACCAAACATAATTAATAAAAATTTCCATTAGAAAAGTTATATATGTATATTAATTATAAATAATAATTTAACAAGTTTTTTAAAAAGGGAAAATGATGCATTATACTGATTATTCTGATGAAACTATTCACAAACTGCAGGAATTGGAGCTTATGATTCTAAAGGATTTTATAGCTATTTGTGAAGAAAACAACATTGAGTATTTTATTTACGGAGGCAGTGCATTAGGTGCCGTCAGACATGGCGGTTTTATTCCATGGGATGATGACATAGACATTATTATGTTTAGAAAAGACTATGAAAAGTTTAAAAAAGTCGCATTATCCGAACCCAACAATAAATATAATTTTTTAACAAGCAAAACAAAGGATTACTTCTTTTTATTTTCAAAAATCATGCTCAAAAACACTATTTTTGAAGAATGGTGGGTCAATCAGGTAGATTTTGATTTGGGAATTGACATTGACATATTTGTATTGGACAAAGTTCCGGACAATAAATTAAAAAGATTCTTCCATGTAAAACGTTGCCGTGTCTTAGACAGATTACTTGCAATGTCTGTTATAAAATTTAAAGGATATCCTCCATTAGTTCAGGCATTAGCCAATACAGGACATGCATTTTTAAAGCTGTTTAATATTTCAAGAGAATCCCTATTTGATAAAACCCATAAATTATTGGACAAATACAATGATAAAGACTGTGAATGTGTCTGTGATATTTCAGCTCTTCACCATCCCCAAATTTATAAAATAAGTGATTTCAAACCTGGAAAAACAATAATGTTTGAAGATGTTGAAGTCCACTGCCCGAATAATCTTGACAGCATCCTTACACAAATTTATGGAGATTATATGAAATTACCTCCAGAATCTGAAAGATATAATCATATAACTCAAAAAATAGATTTTGGCCCTTATGAAGACTGATTTACAATTTCCCTTATTTTTTTAGCATTTTTTTCATAAATTGACCTGTTGTCTTTGGTTTTAGATGTGGATGACTTGTTTTTAATAGCGGACTTGATAACAGCAGGAATTAATTTCGGGACATCAAGAGACCTTTTAATAATAAACTTCAATCTGTGGAATCTTGACGGATTCGGATAGAAATCATGCTTAAACGAATCATCATTAATCATCTTTTCTGCATAATCACAAATTCTCTCATAAGCCAACTTATCTCCAAAATCATAATACTGACCAATCATTTCACGAGAAACCGGGAATTCATCAGTGTTTTTATCCGTGTTTAACTTTTCAAATTCATCATAAGTGCTGACAGTCTTAGCTCCAACAAGCAACGGATTATCAAAGTCAGGATTTAATTCAACAGGTCTTAAAATATTGCACTGTTTTTCCAGCAAGTAAACATCAATAATAGAAGTACTTATAACAGTGTTTAAATAATCGCATGGTCTAATCCATTCCTGAATTGCATATTTATTGATATAATGGAAATTAGGATATTTTTCATCTAAAATACTGATTGTAGAGTCTTCATCAAGGACATTGAATTCAACAGGATGTGGACGGTAAATAAATTCCTTTTCAGGATGCGTTTTTAGGAATTTCTCAAACCATTCCATTACGATAGCTTTTGATTCAACATTCCATTTTTGCATATATTTACCATCATCCAGATTATGATTCATACTCATTAAACGTTTAGAATCTTTTTCATTAAATGTGAAACTTGAAATAAATAAAATCCATTCCTTGGATGAATCCAAATTAAATTCACTTGCCAGCTGACTTTAGTTTTGAAAAATGAATCAAAGCGGTGATTTGAGAAATCTGTTTTAATATCACCAGTAACAGGTTAAATTTTTTTCATCAATTCCTTCAGCTATCATATCCTGTTTTATCTTTTCACTCCAGCAAACATGACTGGCTTTTTTCATATACTCTTTTGGATAATGAGCTTTAGAATCAAGAATTCTTTTAGCTATTACCTGTTCATATCTTAAATTAAGTATTTTATCGATTTTAGGTTTGAATCTGACAGTATATCTTTCAATGTCATTATTGTTATAACCTGCCTGACCAATCAATAATTTAGGTTTATATTTTCTTGGAAAAATAAGTTCCCTGTAATTATAATAACCTAATATATCAACAGAATATCCTCTTTTTTCAAATTCTGCTTTTAAAAGATTAGCATTATTTAATTCCCTTTCCGGAAGTTCATAAAAGATTACAATATCCGCCATTATTTATCCCCTTAACATCGCATTAGCTATTTTAAATCTGATGGTCTTGTAACTTTAAAATTGATTCTATCTCCTTCAAATAAACCAATTTCATGACCTCTCATGTGAAACAAAATCATAGCTTCATCTAATTTGTCAATTTCTTCATCGGACAAATCACTGTAAATTTCAAGGTAATGATTTATGTTAAATGACTGTGGCGTTTGAGACTGCAGCAAATACTGTCTGTCTGGAACATCAGTTAATATTCCGTCTTTTTTAGATTCAAATATGACGTCTGTAGCCGGAATAACTGCACTGGCTGCACCATACTGTTTTGCATACTGGATACTGTCTTTAATTAATTTTGGAGTTACAAATATCCTTGCAGCATCATGAGTAACCATTATTGAATCTTTAGGATAATTATTTTCAAGAGTGTAGTTAATGGAATTTAAAATTGTATCACTACGTCTTTTTCCACCTTCTATAACAGTGATTCTTTGGTCTGTTAAGTCATATTCTTTTATTACATCTTTAGTTTTATTAACACATTCTTTCGGTGAAGATACTATAATTTCATCCATTTCTTCAACTTTTAAGAAAGCTTCCAGAGAATGTATTAAAATCGGTTTACCCGCTATTAAATAAAATTGCTTAGGCATTCCAACATCCAAACGGGTTCCTATACCTCCAGCAAGTAGTGCAGCACATATCATTAAAATTAGATTTTGTTATTTTTTATATTTATAATAATGTATTTCCAAACATTCATTTTACAATTACTATGATTAAGCTTTAAAATATGCAAAACTATAAATTACATCTGAAAATCAGTGCCTAATCTTAAAATTGATTTAAAATAGAAAAATTGCTTTGAAACTGAAAAAAAGAAAGATAATAATGAGTTATTAAGAAATAAAATTTAAAAATTGCTGAAAAACATGACATCCATTATTTATTATTATTTAAATAAAAATATTCAAAAATTAGTAAAAATCAATGATAAAAAAAATCAAATTTAATGCCTTATTGCAGAGAAAAATCTCCACAATATTCCGCATTAGACATTAAAATTCTAATCAAATTTATTTTCCCATAGAGACTTACTTCAAAAGTAATTCTCTTGTATTTATCATATTATTAAAATATTATATAAACTTAACTATTAATTTAAAAAAATAGGTAATTAAACAGTTTCCATCTCAAGGAAAAGACCTCACGAAAACTAAATTTTCAAAGCCCATCATTGAATTGTTTATATTTAATTACCCGTTAAATGGAAGTGAAAATTGAGCTATTATCTTTCACCATTAATCAGAATCATTAATGATTTAATAAATGAATCAATATTAAACCAATATGTTCCAATTATGAAGATAATTAACTCCACCATCTCACCTCCCAAGGAAAAATGGAAAGAACACCAATGCAGTATGCGGAAAAAACTGAACTGATAATTAAATAAACACTACTTAAAAATAATAATTTCATGTTTATCCACCTCCCTTATTGATTAGAATTGAGGCCTTTACTTGGAAAATATTGTTTAAATATTATTTAAAGCTTGTTGAAGACATTTTAAAAAATTGTAGCCATTAAAATATACTATATAAAGATTTTAGAATTATAACTCCAAATTAACAGAAAAATCTGCTACAGTAGCAGACACAACTTCAGACAATATCTGATCCATCGATTGTGAAGACGGATATCTAATAGCCTACGATTAACAATTGGATATTCACAGATTTGTACAGCAGTTAATATTAACTCTTTTTTTACATTAACATCACCCATTAGCTATTGAAAAACTATTTTACTGCCATTAATTTAGAAATAAAATAATAACATATCCTATTTAACACTGACGAACACATATAAAAACATATTCTACAACCAGCAATATATGTTTAAAATATATAAATCTGTTGATTACACATTAAAAATAGCTATAAAAAACAGTTTAACCTTAAATTGACTTAAAATAGAAAAATTGCTTTAAAACTGAAAAAATAAATATAAAATATGCATATTATGAGATTAATTATAATTTTTCCCATAATGCATAAAATGCTTTTTTAGGACTTTTTTTCAAAATAATAACATCATAAACAAAATTAACAGTTAAACATTCAATATTTAACTTATCACAGATTTCCTTAAGAACAATAGCAGTGTTTTTTCCTTCAAAAAGCACTCCCGTCTGCTCATCCAGGTACACTCCCTGACCGTACCAGATACCTAAAGTATGATTTCTACTTACATTTAATGTAGAAGCAGTTATAATATCTCCAAATCCGCAATAATCATCTACTGTTGATCTGTTTCCACCTAATTTCTCAATAATACATTTAGTTTCATTATAACTTTTAGTAAAAACTGCAAATTTAGCATTGTCATTAATGCCCATTCCTTTACAGATTCCCTGAGAAATAGCTAAAATATTTTTAATGATACCGCAAAATTCAGTTCCTATAACATCATGATTAGTGTTAACTTTAAGTTTGGGAGTTGACAATACACTTTTGACTATTTTCAAATCTTTTTTCTCTATACTGGCTATTGTAGTTGCAGAAGGCAGGTTTTTCATCATTTCAGAAGCTATGTTCGGTCCGGATAACACTACTGCAGATCTTCCGGTTTCCTCTTCAATAACTTCACTCATTCTTTTATTTGTCTTGTTTTCAATTCCTTTAGCTGTGCTTACAAAAATACACTTATCTGAAACTATTTCATTTAACTGAACCATTGTCTGGCGCATAACTGATGAAGGAATACATAAAAATATAACATCAACATCCTTCAGGTCACATAAATCATTGACAGCCCTAATATTTTCATGCAGTTTAACACTTGGATGATACTCGCAGTTAATATGTCCTTCATTTATATCATCACAGATTTCTTTTCTTCTGGCATACAATAACAATTTATTAGTATTTGGTGCAATACACTGAGAAATAGCTGTTCCCATTGCTCCAGCACCTATAACTCCAACATTCAATGACATTAAGCACCTCTTAAAATTATATATTAATCCTTTTTTAATTTAAATTTATTTGTTTACAAATTCCAGTTTAAAAGGAGTTCCTCTTTCAATATCTTCAGAAGCCCTGCATCCGACAATTTCTGAGAGATATTTAGGATGCAATCCAAAACCCGGCCTGATTGATTTGACATTGTCTTTTGTTATGAGTTCTCCTTTTTTAATGTCTTTAACTGCAAATAATGATCTTGAAAACTCCCTGTTTGCCTTCATTTTATCAGATAATTCATAGTTAACTTTGCCCAGAGCTTTTTCAACATTTCTTATTGAATCAACCATCTGCTTAAATTCATCAGGTTCCATTGAAAAGTCTGAATCAGGACCTTCCATAGTTCTGTCTAAAATAAAGTGTTTTTCAATTATTTTAGCTCCCATAGCTACAGATGCAACAGCTACATCACTGCCTAAAGTATGGTCTGAAAGTCCGACAACTGTTTTGAAGTTTTCTTTTAAATCAGGAATTGTCTTAAGATTTATTTCTTCCAATGGAGCAGGATAAGATGAAGTGCATTTTAAAACAGCTATTTTATCATTCCCTGCATCCTTACATGTTTTAATGGCCAAATCAATGTCTTCTTTTGAAGCTATTCCTGTTGAGATTATAACAGGTTTATTTTTGCTTGCTACATATTCAATTAATGGAATATCTGTAATTTCAAAAGATGCAATTTTATATGCTCCCATATCCATATCTTCTAAAAAATCAACTGAAGTTTCATCAAAGGGTGAAGAAAATACAATTAACCCCAAATCTTCAGCTACCTTTTTCAGTTTAGGCTGCCAATCCCATGGCATAAATGCATCCTCATAGAGGTTATACAATACCTGACCGTCCCATATTGTTCCCTGTTTTATCTGAAAATACTCATTGTCACAATCTAAAGTTATGGTATCCGGAGTGTAGGTCTGAAATTTAACTGCATCTGCACCAGATTTTGCCATTGCTTCTATAGTTTTAACAGCTATGTCATAATCATTCATATGGTTTGCTGAAAGCTCAGCTATTATAAATGTAGGATGCCCATCACCAATTAATCTGTCTTCAATTCTAAATTCCATAATTTAGCCTCTGTAAATAAATCTTAAAGCACTGCCGTTTCTGATTTCATATTCTTTTTTAAATCCCATAGCCTCAAAAAATGAAATTGATCTTGCATTGCTTTTTTTAATGTCAGCAATTAAAGTATTCTGATTATAATTCTCTTTAATATAATTTATTCCATTATTCAACAAGTATTTGGATAATCCCAACCCTCTATATTTTTTATTTATGCTGATACTGATAACAGGATACTTTTCATCAAAATCAAATCTCAGCTGACCTATAATATCCTGACCGTATTCCAAAACCATAAATCCTGTTGTATCATCATTTAATATCCTATTAAACCATTTTTTATGGGTTTCCAAATCTATTTTATCGCAATTAAATGAGCTTTTTCTTACTTCCTCATCATTAGCTATTTCAAATATTTTAAGACAGTCCTCTTTTTTAATTTCTCTAAAAACAGAATTTTTCCTGTAATACTTGTTTAGAGCAGTTTTAGCTATTCTCAGTGAACCTTTACCATCAACGGCACTTATTGCTCTATTCTGTTTTTCTTTTCTTAAATCAGAATCTTTAAGCAACTCGAGTTTGGCTAAAATATTTTCCCCCAAATCTTCATCATCCCAAAATCCTGCAAACTCAATGAAACCCTGCTTCTGCCAGTTTTTAATATTGTTTATCTGATTATCAACAACTCCGACAGCAATTGTCGGAACACCTACTCTTGCAAGTTCATATAATGTCTGACCTGCTGATGAAATAGCCAAATCTGTGCTTTCCATAGCCTCAAGCATTTGCCTGCTGTCTGGAGAATAAATCAGTTCATCATCAAACTCCTCGATTTCACCAACATTATCAAAGCTATTTCCTATAATGACCTTTTTTGTAAAATCCTCATTTTTCAGCAAATTTAGGATTTTCGGAGTCAGATTTCTTAAATCATTTCCACCTAAAGTAATTAAAACATTTCTTATTTCATCATTAACATCAATTATTTTTGTGTTCCAGAAATCCTGTCTAAGCGGAATGTATTTTGAACCGTACAGTGCATCTTTTCTTTTGGTTGTTGCAAGGATTGTTCCGTTTACAACTGTTCCGTCAGGATAATCTATACGATTATTGTCATCAATATAAATGGCCAGTGCAGTTGTTTTAGCTATTTTCTGGTAAAATTCGAGTGGTGCATGATATGAATCTATAATAACAATATCATCATCAGCAAATTCCATATTCTGCCAGTCATAAATAGTATAATCAATATTTTGCAAAATCGCATCAATTGATTTGCTCCATTAACAATAAATTGAGGTGTTATGCAGAATTTTCTAAAAGCCTGATATATTGAGCTGCATCTTGCTACATGACCAAAACCGTAGTCTTTTCCACCTTCAGTTAATATTATTACATTCATATTATCTTTTCAATGTATTGTTTGGCTCTGTCCAAATCCTGTTTTTTGCATAAATTTATAACTTCAGCCAATTCCTCTTCCAAACTATTGCAAACCTTTTTTTGAGTAATTTCGGAGTTTATATCTTTTAAATAAGGTTTATTGTTAAATAATTCTATAATATCCTCCAGAGAGAAGAATTCATTTTTATCATATAAATTATCATAAACACTGCAGAGCAGAGCATAATCCTGAGGAGTGTCTAAGGTAATCCTAATATCAGAGTTGTCGTTTTTTGTTTCATATTGCACTATTTTAAAGTCTTCAGGATGTGTTTTGTAGATAAATGGAGTTACATGTTCCTTTTCAAATTTGTCAGTGGCATTTTCATATGCCTTTTCCAAAACACTGAAATTAATTACTTCAGCATCGATTCCTCTTGGAAATCCTCTAGTTAATGTATTGGAAGTATAATCTGCATCGGAGTCTATATGTTTTTTAATAATTTCATCAATTATATTTGCATCGGCACATGGACAGTCACTGGTTATCCTGACAACAACATCCAAACTGTTTTCCAAAGCAGCATTATAATATCGTTCCAGAACATTTTCCAGACTGCCTTTGTAAAACTTAATGTTTTCTTTTTTAGCTACTTCAACTATTTTTTCATCTTCATCATGTATTGTTGTAGCTATTATTATTTCATCAATAAGTTCAGATTTGGATACTCTTCTTATAACCTGCTGCAATACATTGGTTTTGCTATTGAAAGGTAGTGGTTTTAAAACTTTTTGCGGAAGTCTTGTTGAAGAGGTTCTGGCCTGAATAATTGCTCCAATTTTCATTTTTTTAATACTCACTAAATACTTTGTAAAGTTTTTCTTGTACAAACTCTAAATCTTCATCAGTTAATGTAGGATACATTGGTATACTAAGTTCTCTTTTGTAAAACTCTTCATCTACTGGACAAAGTCCTTTATTAAATCCAAGGTTTTGATAGTAAGGTTGTAAATAAACAGGTATATAATGCACCTGAACACCTAATCCTTCAGAGCGTAATTTTGAAAATATTTCCTTTTTATGATTTGCATATTTTTCTTTTAACAAAATCGGATATAAATGATATGCAGACTCACCGTCCGGATTTTCTTTAACAACATCAAAATATGGATTGTCTTCAAACATTCCATTATATTTTTCAGCTATTTTTCTTCTGTTTTCAACAAAGGAATCTAATTTTTTAAGCTGTGATAAACCTAAAGCACATTGAATATCAGTTATTCTGTAATTAAATCCTAAATGCTGCATTTCATAATACCAGTCGCCGTCACGAGGATTTACCAAGTTATTTTTAGTAATTCCATGGGATCTGAATAACTGAAGTCTTTCATAGTACTCCTCATCATTTGTAACAATAATTCCACCTTCACCTGTTGTAATATGTTTAACAGGATGAAAACTAAACATTGCCATTTCAGAGTATTTTAAAGAGCCTATTTTTTTGCCGTTATACTTTGCACCAAGTGCATGTGCTCCGTCTTCAATAATTCTGGCATCATTATCCTCAGCAATATCAGCTATTTCCTTTAAGTTAACAGGATTTCCACTATAATGTACAGGAGTTATTAACTTAGTATTTTCATTAGCCTCCAATTTGGATGCATCAATATTTCCTGTTTGTTTTTCCACATCACAGAAATTAACTTTAGCTCCCAAATATAGCCCAGCATTAGCAGTAGCTACAAAAGTATTGGGAGTTGTAATCATTTCATCTCCCTTATCAAGACCTAATGCAAAATAAGCACCGTGCAGAGCTGAAGTTCCGGAATTGAAGGCAACTCCATATTTAGCTCCAACATATTTAGCTATTTCTTCTTCAAATTCTGTTATTTTTGGCCCCTGAGTAATGAAATCCTCACTTAAAACATCAGCAACTGCATCAATATCTTCCTGATCTATACATTGTTTTCCATAGGGTAAAAATTTAGAAATAAAAATCACCTAGTATACAATATCTATATCTTTTAAAGCTTCCCTAATCTCTTCAACAGATAACCAAACTGGATTATTGTCAGATGCATAGTAGAATCTGTCTTCTACCTTTTTTCCACCTTCTTTTATATTAACATCTTCCCACCATTCCAAATCAGGGTAAATTATATAATAATCATCATATTCATAAGCTGACCTTGAATCTTCTTTGGTTATCATTACTTCATGGAGCTTTTCACCTGGCCTGATACCCACATCTTCAAATTCACAATCCGGAAGCATGGCTTTTGCCAAATCAGTTACTTTAAATGAAGGACATTTATGGATAAATAATTCTCCACCTTTAGCATCTCCAATAGCCTTAATTACCAAATCAACAGCCTCATCAAGAGTAATCCAAAATCTTGTCATTCTCATGTCAGTAATTGGTATTTTAGTTTGACCTTCATCAATTAAAGTTTTGAAAAATGGAATTACAGATCCACGACTGCCTGAAACATTACCATAACGAACTACTGAAAACTGAGTGTTTTTAGCACCCACATAAGCATTTGCTGCTATGAACAATTTATCTGAAACCATTTTAGTAGCACCATACAAGTTAACCGGATTAACTGCCTTGTCAGTGGATAATGCCACTACCTTTTCAACATGCTTGTCAATAGCAACATCCACAATGTTTCTAGCACCATCAATATTGGTTTTAATAGCTTCCAACGGATTGTATTCAGCAGCCGGAACTTGTTTTAATGCAGCTGCATGAACAATAATATCTACACCATCACAAGCACGTGCAAATCTTTCTTTGTCTCTAACGTCCCCAATAAAGTAACGCATTACTTTTTTTATGTTGGGCAAATTGTCTTTGCATTAAATATTGCTTGTATTCATCTCTTGAATATATAATAATTTTTTTAGGATTGTACTGTTCCAATACTCTTTTTGTAAACTTTTTACCAAAAGAACCTGTTCCTCCAGTAATTAAAATAGTTTTATCATTTAACATAAACAAAACTCCGATATTAAATTATTTATAAATTTATTTTTGAAAATATATAAATATTGTTAGAAGCAAGTTTATATCTTTACAGGAAAATTGTATTTGATAAATAGAAGATTATATAATTGTTAATTTTTTATTTGATGACAAAATTAATTTAAAATAAAAAAATAACTATTTAAAATTAGTTTAAAATAAAAAAAAGAAAAAAGAAGGATTTATAAAAATCCCTTAAATTTATTTTTTCCTTCTGGAAACTCCAAATCCAAATATTCCGAAGATTAAAACAACCAATAAAGCAAGTATTGGATTTCCTGTTTTTGCCATTGCATCAACACCCATTGCAACTTCATCAGAATCCATAATATCTTTATCAGCAGGATGTACTGGAGCAGGAACCGGAATTACAGTAACTGAAACATTACCATAATTGTTAGTCATATTCAAGTCAACTGTACTTCCATTTACAAATACTTCATTAGATATTACGCCGGTTTTTAAAACAATACATGTAATTTCCAATGTAGCATTGCTTTTGTTAGTTAAATTACCGATTGTCCAAATACCAGTTACCGGATCATATACTCCTACACTTGCTTTATATGAAACAAATTTAAGAGCATCTGATAATTTATCTACTACATAAACATCTAATGCTGTGTCAGGACCATTATTTTTAACAACAATAGTGTATGTGATTCTATTTCCAACACTTACCCTATCAACATTAACTATTTTTACAACAGACAAATCTGCTGTTTGAGGAACAGTAATATTCACAGTAGCATTGTTGTTAGTTACGTTAGGATCAAAACCTGTTCCATTTACACTTACATTGTTTTGAATAAATCCTGTTTTAACTATTTTTACAGTAATAACTAATTTAGCTGTTTCATTATTAGTTAAATTACCGACTGCCCAAACACCATTTGTTAAATCATAATATCCTTTAGAAGCATTAGCTGAAATGAATTTGAAATTATCTGCCAATACTTCAGATACTTTAATATTGGTTGAGTTATCCGGACCGTTGTTTCTTACAGTTATTGTGTAAGTTATTTCGTCTCCATAATTTGGAGTAGCATTATTTACTATTTTAATAATTTCTAAATCAGCAATATTTACATGTATTGTAGTATTTGAAG
>ADJS01010658.1_pt1 | contig 13305 bp, 11 predicted proteins | sample 268128 | NCBI WGS metagenome assembly ADJS01 (sample SAMN00007486, study PRJNA43253) | human gut metagenome | isolation source: feces sample TS28 | reverse complement strand
CAGCCGCGGAAAACGCACCCCTCATCAGTCCGCTTCGCGGACAGCTTCTCCCTCGGGAAAAGCCTTTACACTCATCATACCACACCCGGCGGATTTTTTCCATTGCCAACCGGGCAAAATTATGGTATTGTGGATATACTAAGTAAAAAGGAGGCCACCCGCCATGCCGGAACAGCCGCTCGTCAGTGTCATTGTGCCGATCTACAATGCCCAGGATCATATTGCACGCTGCGTGGAAAGCATCCGCCGCCAGACCTACAAAAACCTGGAAATCCTGCTGCTGAACGATGGCAGCAAGGACGTCAGCCTGGAAGTCTGCAAAATGTACGCCAACGTTGACCCGCGCATCGTCCTTATCGACAAGGCCAACAGCGGAGTGGCCGCCACCCGCAACATGGGCCTGCGGGAGGCCAAGGGAAAGTACCTGCAATTTGTGGATGCGGATGACACCATCCAGCCCTACGCGACGGAAATGCTGGTGCAGCGCGCCGAGGAAAACGGGGCTGACCTGGTCATTGCCCACTATAACCGCATCACGCCGCCCCGCCCCCGGGCCGAGGATGACCCCCGCCCCGAGCGCCCCACCAAGGTGCAGACCTACGGCTTTTTGCTGGAAGGCCCCATGACCAAGGAGGAGTTCGCCGCGGGCCTGATGCAGGAACCGGCCAGCTTTTATTATGGTGTTATGTGGAATAAGCTCTACCGCGCCGATATCGTGCGCGCCCACGATGATATCATCTGCGCCGAGGATATGGACTGGTCGGAAGATCTGTATTTCAATTTGAGCTACATCCGCTATGCGGAAAAGTTCTACGCCCTCTCCACGCCGATTTACAATTATTTTAATACGCCCGGCAGTGCGGTCCACACAGCGCTGAACCCGGTCAACGTTGTTGCCACACGCGCCACGCTGTTTGCCTACTATAAGGAACTGTACGAGCACCTGGGCCTGTACGAGGAATACAAGCCGCAGATTTACAAATACCTGGTGGCCGTGGCGGAAGCGTAAAAGAATACCGTGTGTAGGGGCTGGACATACCCAGCCCTCGGCCACAAAATAAAAGCGAGCAGCCGATGATGGGCTGCTCGCTTTTGTTATACCTTTTGCTCAAATAATCCGTGCCGGTTGCAGTACCAGTACAGCTTCCCATGGCCCCGGCGGCTCCAACAGGATGATGTCGGGCAGGCTGCGGGCAGTCTCCCACTTGGAGACGATCTTGTCGCTGACGCAAAGCTGTACGGTACAACCTGCGGAGCGTAGAGTTGTTACCAGTTGAAGGGCGCGGTGGCGATGTCGTACCACTCGCTGCGGTTGTTGACTTCCTTGGCCAGGAAAGCGTCCATGTCAGTGTAGTAACTGGTCGTGCCGGTGGAAACTTCGCTCAGATCATAGCTGCCGTCCGCGTTGACCTTGACGTTCAGCAGGTAGATACCGCCGACCGCCGTGCCGGAACCCTCGCCGGAGAAAACGTTGTAGGCAATCTCGTAGGGGAAAACCAGCATATTGTCACCGTAGTAGCTGCCGTTGTAGATGTCGCTGTCCTTGTCCACCAGCAGCGAGGCTGTGTCGGTCCAGCGGGGACCGCTGGCGCTGGACTCGCTGGAAACCGGAGAGTTGCCGTCGGCGGCCCAGATGCTGGTATAGGTCATGCCGTAGTCGACGCTGCTGTTCAGCTCGTTCTCGACCAGGGGCTTCAGCTGGGCCAGCAGGTCGGGGGTCACTTCGTCGGCAGAGTTGAGGTAGTGGGGAACGTTTTCCAGGGAAACTTCAAGGCTGTCGCGGGAGAGAATGTAGTTATTGGTGAAGTCGCTGCTGAACTTGGGCGTGGCCGTGATGGTGACGACATCGCCCTGGGCATAACCGCCCTCGGGCTTTCGGTCGCGACGGAGTAGGTCAGCGCCGAACGAGGGTCATCGGCGGGCAGGTCGCTGGAGACCGTGACACCCAGGTGCGGGGCACAGCCGCGGATGAGGATGTTGAGCTTGCCGCTCACGGTTTCACCTTCAACGGCGATGTTCAGCAGACTGTCCTCGAACGGGTCGATCGTCTCAGGCTCCTTCAGGCCGGAGACGGTCAGGGTCTTGCTGGTCTCGCTCAAGGTGATTTCGTGGTTCTTCAGGAAGGTGTCGTCGGCGCTTACGGTCAGGGTCACGGTGTCGCCGTTAGACAGCCCGGTCTGCGGGGTGACGGTGTAGTTGACGTGGCCCATCAGGCTCAGCTCGGTCTGGGCTTCGTCCCAAATGTCCTGGTCCTTGCCTTTGCCAAACAACTCTTTGCCCAAGCCGTTGTAGTCGAGTGTTACGGTGGCTGTGGCGTTGCCGCTGGCACCGTCGAAGGTGACGTCGGCGTATTGCAGCAGGTCCACGGATTTGGTGCAGCCGGTCAGCAGAGCCATGACCGCCGCCAGGAACAGCGCAGGGAGCAGATGTTTGAGTGTCTTTTTCATGATTATCCATCCTTTTCTTTGTGGTGGGGGAGTGGAGAAGTTTTGCTTGAACTGTACACAGTATAGCACGGGTGGGGTCATTGCGGGGGAAAGTAGGATGAGTGGTCATCGAAAGCGTATGAATGGCAGAAATGGCAGAAAACCTTGGCGGATGATTGACAACCGGGCGGGGAGTTGGTATAATACTATAAGTATCCCTGTGTGGGTGCGGTAAAGTACACAGGCAGATGTACTCAAGTGGTCGTAAGAGGGAGCACTCGAAATCGCACCTTGCGGGAAGTTCCTTGCAACAAAATTCAATATGCAGATGTACTCAAGTGGTCGTAAGAGGGAGCACTCGAAATGCTTTAGGACAGGAGACTGTCGCGTGGGTTCGACTCCCACCATCTGCGCCATATCCGCCGTAGAATCGAAAGATTTTACGGCGGATATTTTTGTTTACGGCTTTGAAATGTGATGCTGTAAGTTTACGCAATGACTATTACAAGCCAAAATCCACTTGCAACAATAATCTGTTGCAAAAAGCCATTTGTTGCCCGAATTGTTGCCCACAGTTCATGGTTTCCTGCGAGAAGGGATAATAACTTATAAAGAGTTATCTCCAACAGCAGCGTTTTTCGGTGTTGCGAATACTGCTTGGTGGTATGCCGTCAGCACACTGAGTTTGCGCTGCTCCTGTACTTGTACATAGCGGGTCGTGACGGTGTTGATTTTCAGATTTACGCCCATTTGCTGGGAAAAATCGTCCACTGAATGTCCGAGAATTTGGCTAACTGCATAAAAATCACCTGTCAAATTGTACATATTGGTGCCCGCTGTGCCGCGTAGATCGTGAAATCGGATTTTCGGCATCCCAGTGCTACGCATAAATCCGTTAAACTTGACCGAAATACGCTTTTGTAAGTATGGCGAACCGTCCGGCTTGCACACAACAAGATCGTTATCGTAATACTTGACCCCGCCGAGCTTGCACAACCGCCGCTGGTCGGCTTGTTCCTGTCTAAGCCGTAAAAAGATTGGCAGTGCTTCTTCTGTAATGGGAAATGAACGTGTTTCGCCTTCGTCACGGTCTTTCAATGGTTCCAAGTGCGGCACAATTTTAGCATCTTTCGGCAGGTCACAGGGAATTTGGCCTCGCAAGGTAATTTGCCTGTGCGTCAAATCAACATCACGCCAGCGTAACCCCAGCGCTTCGCTGAGTCGCAGCCCAAACAGAACAGCGAGCAGCACCACGGTCTCAAGTGCATTACCATGTACAAACGCCAAAAGCTGCTGCACCTGTTCCACGGTGTACTTGTCATATTTGCGCCCGGCGTTCTTACTAAACCGTGTCATAATGTTCTTGGCTGGGTTGTTTGGAATGTAGCCATACTTTACCGCCGAGGACAGCGCAGAGCTTAAAATTCGATGGCAATAACGCACTGAATTCTCCGCCAGTCCCTTCTCACGCAGTTGCGCAATCATATCGTCAATCATTTGGGGTGTCAGTTTATTCAGAGGTACTTCGCCCAGCATGGGAATTAGATGTATGCTTATGCCGCTCCAATAGCTGTATCGTGTACTTTTTGCAAGGTTATGGTGGTAGCTTTCGTACCACTTGGGCAGATACTCTTTTAGCTTTTGCTTGCTTTCCGGTCCGTAGCCGACCATAGCGGCGCTGCCAGTCTGTAACTCCAGCTTGATCTGTGCCTCATACAATTCTGCTTCCCTGCGCGTTGCAAAACCACGTTTAGCAATGCTTTTCTGCCTGCCGTTCTCGTAGACTTTCACATTGACATCGTAGACGATGCCCGATCTGCCTGTTAAAATTCCTTGGCTGTTTCGCTTGTTTTTGACTTTTCTCTCGCGGATCGCCATATCAATACCCGCCGACGGCCTTTGCCGGGGTCTTGGCGCGGTTGTAGTAATCCCAAATCGCTTGGTCGGAAATCAGACGCCGATTGCCGTTCTGGATAAACTCCAGTTCACCGTCAGCCATCAGTTGACGCAGCTTGTTTTCTCCGATGCCGGAAATAAGCGCCATCTGCTCCACGGTTTTGAGCATAGGCACGAACGCTGGATGTTCATCCCTGTTCATACGAGATTTTTGCTTGCTGTATCTTGCCATAACTATCCCTCCTGCGGTATAATTTAATAAATAAGTGTTTATCTGTTCAGCGCTGTGCACAGGAACACAAACATTTGCAAAAATTGAAGACTTGGTATATTCAGTTTTCAAGGTGCATAGTCAAGAAATACTTTTTGTATGTCTTGGCTATGCACTCATTATAGCACACACTTTTTGTATGTCAACTATTTGTGCTATTATTTCTTATTTTTTTCATATTTTGGGGGAAATATTATGGATACCCAAGGCAGACGAATAAAAAAGCTCCGTATGGAAAATGGCTTTTCTCAAAAAAAGCTGGCCGACATGGTGGGAATTGTGACGACCCACCTTCAGGCTTATGAATATGGCACACGTCACCCCAAAGAGGAGATTCTCGACCGTCTGGCGCTCGCGCTTGAGGTGGTTCCAAGTATGCTGCAGCCCTTGGATGTTGATACCGTAGAGGGTCTTTTGGGTATCATCTATGAAATGCATACCAGCTATCACGGACTGGAAATCGTAGAAGATGAAGATGGTCGTGTTTCGATCCGCCTGCCTGACACCCTGCAGGCTATGCCGGCCAAGAAATCTCTGCTTAGAATCAAGCATATTCTGGATCAAAGCACACGCAACCTGCCTGAACCGGAATATCAGTCGGAGGAGCAACTTGCCGAGGACGCGGAGATTTTGCCGGACACGAGTGTTTCCGTCGGGCAGGAGCGCAGATGGCAGAAAGAGCATAGGGGATTACTGATGCACGCCACTGACTTGTACAAGCCGGAAATTAATTATAATCAGCTTTTTGCAGATAAAGAAGCGATTCAGAACAGTGAAGATGATACCGATAGTGAGGACATTCCTTTATGAACGATTATCCTTTTAATCCATTTATGGACGATTATTCATTAAAAGAAAATCAGCATAAGATTGCTGAGGCTATTTATAATGATTATAGCGTGCTGAAATTTGGCGCTTTCGGTGAGAAGTATCTCTATGCCGTCTGTGATTATGACGTCCGTAAATACAATAGCTTGCGTCGCCGCCCGGATTTCCGGCAGTTTATCGCAGACAAGGATAAACACTACCGCCGTTTGATGAGCATTTTGATGGTAAAAAGCGAATCCTCAAGAGATTCTGTCGTTGATTACAAGACCAAGTATCCTCATATGTGGGACTTTATTACCGACCGAATGCGCAGAAAGAGCGAGCCATGGATTGACGCGCAGATATTATTTGACGTGAAAAAAAGGCGATAATGCGTTTTTGAAATATAGTGTGCGTTTATGTTTCTGAAGGTCGTGCTTTCATGGATGAAAATGCCGCTTATAAGCCAAAGGAAAAGACCGAAGCTGCAAAGTAAAATGCTTTGCAGCTTCGGTCTTTTTTTGAGCCTATGCGGTGATTGGTCTCAATTTTTATGTCTCTACCTTTTTATAATAGGACTGCTGTTCCAAAAGGACATCCAATATTTTATTCACGCTTAAAAGTGTCTGCCGGTCGCAGCGTGCCAGCTTTTGGCTGATTTCGTTATCGATCAGGGCGTCCCGCCTTGCATAAGGGGTGTCCAGCAAGAAAAAGTCCAAGGATGTATCCAATGCGTAAGACAATTTCAAAAGCAGGGAGAGCGACACTTTTGTCTGTCCGCTTTCAATATGGCTCATATGGTTGTTAGAGCAGTCCACAAGTTCGCTAAGCTCTGCTTGCGTCAGACCTCGTCGTTGGCGGGCCATGCGGACACGATGCCCCACTTTGTCGAAGTCGATTTCCGGCTGCATAGAGTTCCTCCGTTATGTTTGACAGATATACATAAAACGAACAATCATATTATATATCGCAAAAAAATCAAATAAAATTATCTACAACGGCATATTGCATCTATAGTTTTACAGTGATATAATTATTGATGAGAAATTGCATCTACAGTTTGAATTACTTTGACTTTTAACAGTTCGCCAAACAGTACCGCGTTTAGGAGAAAGTTATGAATTGCAAAAGAATGTGCCGAATAACTGCATTTTCACTGCTTGCGGCGTGTCTGCTTTCGAGTTGCGGAACATCAAGCAACGATACACTTAGTTCTGCAAACCCCAGCGCTGAGACAGAAATAAGTGAAAGTCAGGATTCATCCTCGCCCACTGATACTATGACAAGTCACGGCGATGACACCACAACAAGCATTGGCGTCAAAAAGGTTGAGGTCAACAAAGAAAGACACCTGATTTTGACATTGAATGACAACAGCACAAAGGACTACGGCTATATCGGCGGAGAAGATTCTGACGGCAGTTACGCAGTCTGCTTTGTGGACTATAATGACCGCGTTCTCAAGGTTGAACTGGCCACGCCTGACGGCCAAGTGACGCCGCCGACAACCCCCAGCCGTGAAGGTTATGATTTTGTCGGATGGGACGGGAGTTACACTAACGTCAAATCGGATACAGTTTTAACGGCAACCTATGTCCCTAAGCAACAGGACGATGCTTCCTATACAGTAACTTTCAAGGACTTTGACGGCAGTGTTTTGAAAACCGAGACTGTAGATGCAGGCAATAGCGCCACCCCACCGGAAAATCCTACCCGCGATGGATATCTCTTTGCGGGATGGGATGGGAACTATAGCACAATCCTTGGCGAGACGGTAATCACGGCTCAATACGAAGATGCCAATGATGATGCACGCTTTGTTGTGGTTGGCGCAACGGCCAAACGCGGTGAAACCGTTGCGGTGCAAATCGAACTGGATAACAATCCGGGGCTCACCTCGACGGCAATGAACATCAGCTTTGACAAAGACCTGACGCTTACAAAATTTGAGGTTAACGATTCGACTTTCCCAGGGCAGTTTGTCGGCCCGCAGAATGTACCGGCGACAGATCAAATCAAACTGGTATGGGCAGACGGTACCGCTGAAATTGCGGAAAGCGGTAAATTTGCAACACTTTATTTCGAAGTATCCGACACAGCCGCGCTTGGTGCGCACATGGTCGTATTAAATTACGATCCAGAAGATGTATTTAACCTGGATGGAGACAATGTGTCGTTCAAGATCATAAACGGCTCCGTTCTGGTGGAAGAATAAAAACAAAGTGCTGAGGTGGACACAAATGAGTAAACTTATGCGTAGGATCTGGTCAGTCCTGATTGCGGTAGCAATGTGCGTGACCATGCTTCCACTGAATGCGTTTGCGCTTGACGGAAATGCAAACACAATGGTTGCCACTTTTGATCAGATATCCGCCCTTGTCGGTGAGACGGTAAAAGTGAATGTCACATTGAAAAACAACCCCGGCATCACGTCCTTTAAGCTCGCCGTGAAATGGGACGCAGACTTTTTGACCTTGGAGGGGATTGATTACAATTCCTCTTTGGGCGGCATGAGCATTCCCCCTGCAAGCTCAAAAAGTCCTGCTTATATTCAATGGGTACACGGAACCCAAAATGTCGATTTGAACGATGTATTTGCAACCCTGAATTTCAAGGTTGCTGATGATGCACCGGCAAACGCAGTGGCTACGATTACCGCTGATTTTGACCCTGATGATATTTGTAAAATTGTCAGCAAAGACGGGAAATACGATGAAGAGAACGTACCTCTGACCATTGTCAACGGCTCTGTCAAGGCCATGGTTGGCATTCCTGGTGACATTAACATGGACAGCAAGGTCAACAACAAGGATTTGGTGCGCCTTGCCCAGTATTTGGCCTCTTGGCAAGTAGCTGTAAATGAGGTTGCTCTGGATGTAAACGGAGATGGAAAAGCCAACAACAAGGACTTGGTTCGTCTTGCGCAATATCTGGCCAACTGGAATGTTGAAATTTATTGCGGGCAGGTTTCCAACCAGAAGTGCAGTCACAATCTGGAAAGCATTGCGGGAAAAGCCGCAGGCTGTGAGACCGAAGGCAATATTCCGTACTGGCATTGCACAAAGTGCGGCAAGTATTACGACAGTGCCGATGCAACAAAAGAAATCACCTTGAAGGAAACCGTAATTCCGTCCTTGGGTGGCCACACCCCGGTTGTTGACCCGGCGGTTCCGGCTACTTCTACCTCTACCGGCTTGACCGAGGGTTCGCACTGCGGCGTCTGCGGCAAGGTTCTTGTGGCACAGCAGGTGACCCCCATCCTGCAGTCGAAAGAGTACACGATTACTTATAACATTGCCGGTAATGACTCGTATCTGCAGCAGCAGAAAATCCAGATGCCGGAAGCCAACCAGTCCACCTTTACCGCTGACGAGGAAGTCGTTTTCGAGGATCTTGTCTGCCCGGGCTATACGTTCCTTGGCTGGTACGATGCCTACGGCAACCCTATGCCGAAGGTATCTGCCGGAACCAAGCGCAATGTTACAGTTTACGCAAAATGGCAGGTTCAGACCTATCCCGTTGTCTTTAAGTACGATAACGAACTGGCGGGTCTGATTGATACAAGTTCGCTGGAAAATGTACAGTATACCGTCAACAAGACGAAGGCACTGCCCGTGCTGTCTCTGCCTGGTTATACTTTTATTGGTTGGTCGGATGAAAGCGGAAACCTGTGCAGCCAAATCAAGCCCGGATCTACCGGTGAAAAGATTTTCTACGCCAACTGGCTCAGTGACCGTAACAAGGCGTGGAAGGCCAAGGATATTGGCAAGCCGTATATCTACGAAGACGATGACATGATTCTGTTCACATATGAAATCGGCAAAGTAGAGAACGTTCCTGTCTATGAGATTGAAGACTTTGGCAAAATTATTGCCGGTGGTGTTGCGGAAACCCGAACCAAAAAGGTATCCGCACAGATGACAGAGGGCCTTATCAATGCGTATTCCAGCGCAGTTGAGAAGGCAACCACCGGAAATGCAACGTGGACACTTTCTGACGGCTGGACAGACAGCATGAGCGTTTCCGAGGAATGGGCACAGGAGCACGGAACCACAGCAGAAAAGGTCAAGGAGGAATCCACCACTGAAACAGGAAACTGGTTTGTAAACAAATCCTCCGGTGGTTCTCAGACAAGTACCACGATAGATACAACGGATACTTACAATCTGGCAACCACAACAAACAACACAAAGACTTACGGCTCCAAAGACGAAACAGCATATGACAATCATACAAAAGAGGGGGCCTGGAATATAAATGGTTCTCTAGAACTAGGCGCAAAAGAAAGTATAAAAACGTCTGCTTCTGTACATGCCAAGGCTGCGGCCGGAGGCGCTGAAGTTGGTGGAGAGGCTGGCGTAGAAAACAGTGCCGAATTTGAGCAGAAGCTAACCGTATCCGGTGGGTACGAACAAAAAACAACCGATAAAACCGGCAAAGATACAGTAACCAAATCTGGCTCTGACACTGACTCGGGCGGCGGGACGCAGACCGGCACTGTAAACAATCACACTTCAAATTCGTCAAGCACGTCCAACTGGAACAACGAATCCGGGTTTGGCGGCAGCAATTCCACTTCCTCCAGCACGAAGGTGGCGCAGGCAGTATCAGAGCTCATCAGCAACAAAACCGGCTACGGTAAATCTTATATAAAAACCGGTAGCTCTACCAATACGCAGGGCCTGTCTACCACCAATTCGAACAAGGATACCTTTTCCTCTCAGGTCACCTACTCCAAGGTGACAGGAACCGAAGAAACTGTGACCTATTCGACCGCGGCTACCGTGACAGGCTACCACAGATGGGTTATGGCTACCACCGCGCACGTCTTTGGTGTTGTAGGCTATGACAAAGAAAAGGAAAGCTACTTTACCACAACCTACTCCATCATGGATGATAAGCTGCAAAAGTATCAGGACTACTCTTATAAGACAAGCTCTTATAATGACAATCAGTCCGGTATCATTGATTTTACAATTCCCGATGCAGTTACTGAATATGTGAAGGGCAGAACTTTTGCAACGGAAGGCCTTGAATTTGACCTCAACGGCTATGTCACTGCATATCACGGAACGGATAGCGCGGTCATTATCCCTGACTATAAGGTAATTGATAACCTTGACGGCACCAAAAAACTCGTCAAAGTGGTTGGGATTAAAGACGACGTCTTTAAGGGGAATACCAATATTACAGGTGTTGCGCTTTCCTCTTTTATGACGGAAATCCCGGACAGTGAGTTTGAAGGCTGCAGTGAGCTGTGGGATGTCTTTGGTGTCAACATCAAGAAAATTGGAGCGAATGCGTTTGCAGGCTGCAACAAGTTGCGCAGCTTTACGCTGTCCAAAGATATTACTGAACTTGGAAACGGCGCATTCTCTTCTACGGACTTCCTAGAAGTCACAGCTGCCAACAATTCCATGGTGAAGTCTGCTTTAAGCTCCGGCGCAAAGAATATTGTTATCAATCTGAACGAAATGACCGACACCGTAGACGGCGAAACATTGGAAGTACCTGAAGGCACCAAGTCGTTTGTCTTGCGCGGATACGGCAAGGAATACAATAACTTGACCATCATCTCCCATGCAGAAGATACGAAGCTAGTTCGCCTGACAATCAACTCGGATTCTGGCACACCGCTGCAGTTGGACTCCAAGGACGTTGTTTTGAATCAGGTCACAGTAAATGCCAAGGGAATCTGCGCTGTGATGAACAGTGCAGCCGCAAACCTTGGCCTGTACGGCACAGTGAACTTGAACTCCGAAGGCGTGTACGGCGCGTTCTGCAAGTATCCCAACATTTACAAGGTTGACGGCGATTTGTATACGATTCTCAACGTCAATGGCAATCTTGTCACCTGCGGCGACATTGGGAACAACAGCTTCCTGAACATCACCAACGGCGAAGTTATCAAGGTCAGCGAAAGCGACTTCGATAAGATGCTGCATTCGTTCACGCTGCACTTTGACGCCAACGGCGGCACCTGCGATACGGAATCTAAGGAGGTTCCGAATGGTACAGCCGTGGGTACGCTACCCACCCCGCAGAGAGAGTACTACGACTTCGACGGTTGGTACACAGAAGCCGAAGGTGGAAACCGTGTGGATGAAAACACACCGCTTTCCTCCGGCGGCGATATGACCTTGTATGCACACTGGAATCGTCAGACCTATACCATCACATTCGATGCCAACGGCGGCACTGTTGACCCTGCCACAAAAGCCGTGAACCGCGGTGAGGCAGTCGGTGAACTTCCGATTCCGATGCGTGAATATTATACGTTTGACGGCTGGTACGGCGAGAGGGAAGGTGGCACGCTGCTGGACAGCAGCTCTATCCCCGCTGAGCAAGTTGACCAGACTGTGTATGCGCACTGGACGCAAAATGGTGTATCCGACTGGGTCGCACCGTCTGATGTTCCGGAGGGTGCGGAGGTTACGGGCCATAAATGGACTTACACGCAGCGCAGCTACACAACAAGCGGCAACGCCGATGAAACAGGTTGGGTAAAATACGATACGCAGCGCACCGGGTGGGGCGCAACGCAGGGACCTGTTTACTCTGATCCCAACGATGGCGTAAAAAATGTCTGGTCTGAGCAGTATGTAGCATCCTCGAATTATCGAGATGTTTACGTCTACTACCGTTGGACTTCCGGTGACGCAGACACCGGCTCCACTTACAGCTACGATACCGGGCACACGCAGTGGTATCGCTGCGATGCACCGCTGGAGTTGTACAGCAGCAACTGGTATGGCCATGCTATTTACAAGTACTGGCACACATCGTCAAACTATCGTCTTGTTATGTACAGCGGTACAGAACAGGAATGGGTATCTGACAATTACGCAACCCGCTGGTATTATCAAGATCCGGTATATACCTACTATTATTATCAAGACAACAATTTGGAATCCGATGCCTACCCCAACGGTGACAACATTTCCAACATTGTCGAGTGGGTTCAGTATCGCGCAAAGTAAGATTTGTTTTCCCGATTAATTTCTTTAGTTTCTTTAGATCTCGGCACATCATAGGGTAAGCAGATGTGTCGAGTCTGTATAATGAGGAGGTCAATAAAAACATGGAACCTTGGTTATCTATAAAGAAGCACTTAAAAAGGCCGCTGAGTCTTTTTACAGCGGTTGCTATGATGTTGACAACAACATTTAGCGCTTTGCCGGTTATGGCGGAGGGTGTTCCCACCTTTGCAGCATCTTCTACGAGCGCAAACCCGGGGGATGCCGTTGAAATCACGATCAGCATTGAGAACAACCCCGGAATCACTTCTGCCGCAATGGATGTAAGCTTTCCGGATGAGTTGACATTGACAGGTGTATCCCTTAAAAGGGATGTCTATACCGGTCAGTTTAATGGACCGCAAAGTTTACCCGTAACAAAGAAGGTGAGACTGAACTGGGCAAACGGCTTGGCAGACAATTAGCACCAGCGGTCTGTTTGCCACATTGAACTTTAGTGTAAGCGAAAGTGCTGGGGAAGGCACATATCCTATCTCAATCACCTATGATCCTGATGATGTTTTTAATCTTGAAGAAACCAATATTGACTTCCAGATAAGCAACGGTAGTGTGACCATTGGCCACAAGCTGACAAAAACCAATGCAAAGGTCGCCACATGTACAGAACCTGGTAACAGCGCATACTGGAGCTGCTCCAACTGCGGCAAGTTCTTCTCCGATGAAGCAGGTAACAACGAAATTACCGAAAATAGCTGGGTGATTTCTGCAGCGCATACATTGGTTAAAACCGAAGCTAAAGCTGCCACCTGCACCGAAGCCGGTAGCAGCGCCTACTGGACCTGCACTACCTGCGGTAAGTATTTCTCCGATGAAGCGGGCAAGAATGAAATTGCCAAAGATAGCTGGGTAATTTCTGCTGGGCATAATC
>ADJS01003799.1_pt1 | contig 13373 bp, 10 predicted proteins | sample 268128 | NCBI WGS metagenome assembly ADJS01 (sample SAMN00007486, study PRJNA43253) | human gut metagenome | isolation source: feces sample TS28 | reverse complement strand
GGCACCGGCATGGTTGGCCAAGAAGAAGCTAAGCACCAAGCCCAGCCATTACCGGAACCTCGAAGGCGCATGGGAGAAGTGGGTGAAACCGGAATGGGGCAACACCCCGGTATCCGCCGTCACCCGCGAGACGGCGCAACAATGGGTCACCGGAATCAGCCAGGGCAAGACCGTCAAGGACGAGCGGGGCAACGAGATTGTGCTCGCCAAACCCCGAAGCGCCAGCGTCGTCCTCCGCGCCCACGGCGTGCTCGCCGGAATATTGGACGACGCGAAGAAAGACCGGCGTATTCCGGACAATCCAGCGAGGGGCATCGAACTGCCACGCAAGCGCAGGAAGAAGCATGTGTATCTCACCGCCGAACAGCTTGACCGGCTGGCAGGCAGCGTCACCCCATGGAGACGAGACCTCGTCCTCGTGCTTGGACTATGCGGCATGCGATGGGGCGAACTCATACCCCTGAGAGTGATGGACGTCGATCTTGAAAAGCATCGTATATATATAGGAGTGAGCGCGCCGATGGTGGGCGGCGTCATCATCCCCGATGACACCAAGACCTACAAGGCCCGCGCCATCATGTACCCGGTCGTGCTGGACCCGATTATGCGCAGACTGTGCGCAGACCGGAAACCCGGCGACCTGTTATTTGAACAGCCGGGACGCGAGGGCATGATGATACGCGAGTGGGGTAATGCGAGCCGCGATGACGGTTGGCTGTCGGTCGGCCTGCGGCGTGCCGGCATACCCGGCCACCTCACAATCCATGACCTGAGGCATACGGCCGCGAGTCTCATGGTCAGAGCGGGCGCGAACGTGAAGGCCGTGCAACGGCAGTTGGGGCACAAGAGCGCGGCCATGACGTTGGACGTGTACGCCGACCTTTTCGATGATGATCTGGACGAGCTGTCGGAGCGCATGGGTGAGATGCTGGCGCGCGAGAATGTGGGCAAAATGTGGGCAAATGAGGTTTCGAGAGCCGCATAATCGAGACGGGAGTAGGTCTAAGCGGCTTTTCTCCGTAGGGTTCGAGTCCCACCGGAGGCACCTTGAAATCGGCCTGTGGCCGATGCCGTTTTTGCGGCTGTGCCGTGGTCTCTCCCCAGTCGGCTTCGCCGACAGCCCCCCTCGTCAGAGGGGGCTCGCAGCTCACTATGTGGAGAGCTTATAAGGCCGAAACAAAAGGCCGTTAGGCTATGTGGCGTTGTGACGATGTACCTGATGAAACGAGGAATCCACATGGCTTCACGCTGGACCGATGTCGAACGAGTCGAACAAGGCGCACTGCCCACCATGCTTGCCCAAGCCGTCATTGCGGGCACTGCACTCACCGTTGGTGCCATCGCCTGCTCGGGATTCTATCTGTCCATGATCGGCAATGTGGCCGCACTCCTGCCATGGGCGACTATCGTGATACTGATCGCCGTGGCGTTCACCTACATCGTCGGCTTCGCCCTGTTGTGGTGTGCCGAAGCCCTGACCCTGCGTGCCAACGACAAACTCAAGCCATGGCTGTACGGCGTCGTCGGATTAATCGGCTACGGCGTGTGGGGCATGTTCGTGATGAGCGCGATGATGAACACGCTGAACCAGCCGCTGAACGGCGTGGTGTTGTCGAACGGCGATGTGATGGCCCTGACCGTCAACTACGCGGTGTTCGGCTTCATCGCCTTCCTGTTGGCACAGGCGTACGCGCCCAAAATCGCCACCAAGAAGGGACTGACCATCGGGCTGATGGTGGTGCAGATCGTATTGGCCATCATCGGTATCATCGTACTGGTCATGATGTTCTCCGCACTGTCTCACTGACTGACTTATCGCTCGCCGGCATGACGCGCGCGGCCATCATCGCACAAGGCGAAAGCGATTCCGGGCGCTGGGCTGGGATACGATATCGTGATGGTATGACGCCTGGTAACACCGGCATGCCGAACCAGCAGGGGAGAAGGAGCCAAATGTTCAGTGTGCTTGACATGTTCACCATCGGCGTCGGACCTTCATCCTCGCACACCGTAGGCCCGATGGTCGCGGCACATGCTTTCGCCTCCTCGTTGCAGGCCGACCATTTGGTCGATCGCACCGCACGTGTCAAAATCACGCTTTATGGTTCTCTGGCGCTGACCGGTCTCGGCCACGGCACCGATCGTGCTGCGATGGCTGGGCTCGAAGGCAATCTGCCGGCCACCGTGGATACCGACCACATGATGCACATCCGCGAGATCTGCGCGTTGGATGATACTCTGAACCTCGCCGGCCTCAAACGCATCCATTTCGACTACGACCGTGACGTGGTGTTCGAACAATGGAAGCGCATGGCCGCGCACCCCAATGGCATGCGATTCCAGGCGTTCGACGCCGCCGCAAGCTTGGTCGACGAACAGGTCTGGTATTCCATCGGCGGCGGATTCGTGCGCAAAGGCGCTCCCGAAGACCCGATGATCGGCATTCATGAACGCCCTTCGGAAGGCGTCTCCTTTGCCGATGCGGACGAGTCATCATCCACTGATTTCGGCGTCGAGGCACCCTACCCGTTCTCATCATGCACCGAACTGGTGTCGTTATGCCGGGAACATCATCTCAGCATCGCCGAACTTGTATGGGCCAACGAAACCGCTTCACGCTCGGGCATCCAGGTCCGATCCGATATTGATGCCATCTGGCGTGTTATGCGCGCCTGTGTGGACCACGGATGCACCTCGGCGGAACCCACATTGCCCGGTGGCCTTGACGTACCCCGCCGCGCGCCGAAAATGTATCGGCGTCTCGCCTCGAATTCCGATGTGCTGCGCCGCGACAGCCGGCGCAAAGACGCCGTGCTCGAGTCTTCCGACGCCGCATGGGTGGATCTCTTCGCCTTGGCCGTCTCTGAGGAGAATGCCGGAGGCGGGCGCATCGTAACCGCTCCGACCAACGGTTCCGCCGGCATCATTCCCGCCGTGCTTCACTATTACTGGCATTTCGTGGACAACGCCAATGAACAGGGCGTGGTCACGTTTCTGCTGACCGCCGGTGCCATCGGATACCTGTTCAAACGCAACGCCTCAATTTCCGGTGCGGAAGTCGGTTGCCAGGGCGAAGTCGGCTCGGCCTGTTCGATGGCGGCGGCCGGACTTGCCGCAGTCGTAGGCGGCACGCCGGAACAGGTGGAAAATGCTGCTGAGATCGGCATCGAACACAACTTGGGTCTGACTTGCGATCCGGTGGGCGGATTGGTGCAGATTCCATGCATCGAGCGCAATGCCATGGCCGCCAACACCGCCATCAACGCCGTGCGTATGGCCATGCTCGGCGACGGCTCACACATCGTGACCCTTGATCAGGCCATCGAAACCATGAAGCAGACCGGTGAAGACATGATGGCCAAATACAAGGAGACCTCCAAGGGTGGACTTGCCGTCAATGTCGTCGAATGCTGATTGACATGTCCGGTATTCACCAGCATGATGACCGGAATTGACGTATACGGCCAGCGTGTCGTATCGCACAGGGATGAAGGACTACCGCCGATTCGCCGATGGTGCTAAGGTAGGGCGCATTGTGTCTTTGAAGGAGGACTAATGACAGATCAGATGCCTCAGGTGAACGCCGAATTTGGCACCACGCCCGTTATCGAGTTCCCGACGCCCGAAGCCCCGAAGGGCCTCAAGGTTGTGGAGCTGACCGAGGGAGACGGCCCGATCGTGCGTCGCGGCGACACCGTCACCGTGAACTACCACGGCGTGGTGTGGGGTAAGGACACCCCATTCGACTCCAGCTTCGACCGTCATCAGCCCGCCAGTTCGGCATCGGCGTGGGACAGGTCATCAAGGGCTGGGACCAGACTGTGCCGGGCCATAACGTGGGTTCGCGTCTGGTGGTTTCCATTCCGCCGGAATACGGCTACGGTTCCCGCGGCATCCCGCAGGCCGGCATCGGCGGCGAGGACACGCTGGTGTTCGTCATCGACATCATTTCCACCCGCTGACCATAGGTCAGCACATGACGAACGCCGGGGTCATAGCCGGCGTTTTGTCATAAATAACGAAGATTGTTTCAGCATCGACAACGGTTCAGGAGGACGATATGGCTGAGGACAAGGTCTACCTGCTGACGCAGGAAGCATACAACAAGATGAAGGAAGAGCTCGCCCATCGTGAAGGTGAGCTGCGTGAGGAAATCGCGCACAAGATCGCCGTGGCGCGTGCCGAGGGCGACTTGTCCGAGAACGGCGGCTACCAGGCCGCCCGTGAGGCGCAGAGCAAGAACGAGGGCCGCATCACCGAGCTCACCGTCAAGCTGCGCGATTCCAAGATCATCGAGAATGCTCCGGAAGGCACCGTGGGCGAGGGCTCTGTGGTGACCATCGAGCTCAACGGCAACGAGATGACCTACGTGCTCGGCAGCCGTGACATCGTGGCCGGCACTGACTACGACATCATGACCCCGGATTCCCCGATTGGCAAGGCCATCGAGGGCGCCAAGGTGGGCGACGTCGTTTCCTACACCGCACCGAACGGCCGCGAGCTGTCCGTGACTGTCAAGGCCGCCAAGCCGCTGGCCTGAGTTAAGTGACTGGTATGCCCCCGTAGGCGGGGGCATACTTATATGTCGTAGCGCTTATTGCCACAGCGAGACGATCACCATGTAGATGGCCACCATATGGCAGGCATATCCGGCCACCGTTCCGCAGTGGAAAATCTCATGGAATCCGAAGACGCGAGGCCAAGGGTCGGGCTTGCGCAAGGCGTAGACGATGGCGCCGAGGATGTAGCAGGCACCGCCGGCGCACAGCAGCACCACCACGGCTGGCCCCGCATATGGCGAATTCCAGAACATCACCATATAAGCCAGGCCGTAGATGCCGAAGATGATGTACACCACCGTATACAGCCAGCGTGGTGCATTGATCCAGATCACATGAATCACGATGGCGATGGCCGTGCACGCCCACATCGATATGATGATCACATTGCGCCAGAACGGTTCCAGCGCAAACGAAACCGGGGTATACGTGCCGGCAATGAGCAGGAAGATGTTGACATGATCGATACGCCGCAGCACATCGGTGACGCGCGGGCTCCAATCGCCCAGATGGTAGCAGGCCGAATTGGTGAACAGAATCAGCGACGCTGTCATGAACACGGCACACGCCCACTTCAGACTCGCGCCATGTGCCAAGCATATAAGCACGATGCCTGCCGCCAATGACAGGGGAGCGGCAATCGCGTGAATCCAGCCGCGCATCAACGGCTTTGGCCGTCCGTGCACGTCGAGACGAATCTTGCGTTCCACTTCCGCAGGGGCAATGCCCTCGATTTTCAGCGCACGGTTCTCCGCTTTGGCGAGCTTGTGCCGGGCCTTCTCCTCGGCTTTGGCTCGAATGGCCTCGGCCTTGAACTGGGCCTTGGCCCGTACGGCATCAGCCTTGGCCTGCAACGCCTGTTCGCGCGCCTCGATAGCCGCCTGACGCTTGGATGCGATGGTGGCATCCTCTGCAATCGTCGCGCTGTTATGAGCGTCGTGATGCATCGTCTTTTCCGAGTCGCCGGTTGTTGATGCCATGGTGATGCCCCCGTTTCACGAGTTGACGATACGCTTCTTACGCTGCCGTAACCTACGTTAGCGTAACTTTTATGCTTGTCAATACCGACTCGCGCGAACACTATCACCCAATGGCGGCGATACTATGGAATCCGAAGATGAGAACGTCGCAGCAATAAAGGGCTCGGCGATGGTGCATTGCACGGAGTGTGGGTTTGCCAACGAGCAAGGAAATGCCTTCTGTTCGCAGTGCGGAAGCCCATTGGAGCAGCCCGAGGCCAATCCGGCGGCACTTGCTTCTCCTGAATCTCCCGCCGGGCGTCCTGGCGTCGATCACACCAAAGCGCAGGCAAACGCGATGATGGGTTCCATGGACACAGCAATGCCGGCAATATGGTGGCGGCTTCGGATATCAAACTGTACGTGATGCTTGCCGTGTACGATAAGCAACATGCCGGCACCTTGGCCACGGACGGGAAGCCGCGCAACGCGATTGGCGCGGTATTGAAGATGCGATGTCGTCATAGTCGTCGTACTTGCCCGTGTGGCTTGCCGCGATGGCGGCGACGTGTCTGCGTATGATAGGGGCATGGCTGATTTTTCACACATCCTTGCAACGCGCCCCGACTTCGACGACGAGGACCGCGAGTGGCTGCATCATCTCGTTGCCGATTGGCAGGTGATCGCCGATTTGAGTTTCGCCGATCTGCTGCTGCTGGTACAGGATGGCGATGGCAAATACGTGGTGGCCGAGCAATGCCGTCCATCCACCGTTATGACGCTGCGGGCGGAAGACGTGGTGGGAAACGTCATGCCGGACGACATGGTCGGCGAATTGGACGCCGCCATGCTCTCCAGCGTGGTGTTCCGCTCCACGGTATTGAGAACCGTGGGCAAGGCGACCGTCTGCAACGTGTACGCGCCGGTTCGGCACAATGGCAAGACCTTGGGCTTGGTCGTGCGTGAGACCAATATGGCCACACGAGAATCCAACGGCCGATATGAGTCGGAAAGCATCAACGCCGGCAAGCATCTGTACGAGATGATTCCGCGAGGCCAATTCCCCTACAAGGATTCGGTGATGAGCCAACGCCATATCGCTCGCGTGGCGGACGGCTTCATCATCCTGACCATGGACGGTGTGGTTCGATACGCAGCCCCGAACGCCATCAGCTGCTTTAGGCGTCTCGGTTTGCTGACCACCATGCCTGGCCATTACCTCAGCGAACTTGGCACACAGCTATTGAAGGAGAACGACCCTGTTCCGGAAAGCCTGCCGTTGGTGTTGACAGGCAAAGCCGCGGTCGACTCCGAACTCAACGCCAACCGTTCCGCCGTCTCGATGCGCTCGTTGCCCTTGTATGACAACAACGGCCGTATCGGAGCGATTCTGCTATGCCGTGACGTTACCGAGCTGCGCCGTCGTGAGCAGGAGCTGCAGACCAAGGACGCTACGATTTCCGAGATTCACCATCGTGTCAAGAACAACCTGCAGGCCGTCTCCGCATTGCTGAGGCTTCAGGCTCGTAAGACCAAGTCGGATGAGGTCAAGAAGGAATTGCAGGAGGCGCAACGCCGCGTGCAGACCATTGCCATGGTGCATGAGGGATTGAGCCAGACCGCCGACGAGGTCGTCGACTTCGACAAGGTGATCGCCAACCTGCTGCGCATGGCCGTGGACCTAGCCACGATGAAAGACCAGCACATCGATATCAACTACATGGGCAAGTTCGGCATGATGCCCGCTCAGGATGCCACGCCGCTGTCCCTCGTGCTGACCGAGCTCATCACCAATTCGGTGGAGCATGGGTTCGAAGGCCGCAAGGATGGCCATATCACGATTTCCGTGGGCCGCTCCGGCCCGAACCTCAATGTGGTGGTCGAGGATGACGGTTCCGGTCTCGGCTCCGAAGAACAGGGTGGATTGGCTCGTTCTTCCGGTTCCGGTTTGGGCACGCAGATCATCAACACCTTTGTGACCAATGATTTCGGTGGTTCCGTGCATTGGGAGCCGCGCCGCGAAGGCGGCACCCGCGTGGTGCTTGATATGAAGCTCAGGGCTGCTCAGGACGAGTGATGCGCAGCCCGAAATGAGGAAACCCTCCCAAGCGGGAGGGTTTCCTAGTATGACGAAGCGATAATCAAAACATCAGATTTGCATCTGCATGGCCTGAGAACGGCGGGCGCGCATGGCGCGGCGCTTCAGCGCACGACGCTCATCTTCGCTCAAGCCGCCCCACACGCCGTAATCCTGATTGGTGTCCAGTGCGCACTTCAGGCATGCGTCAATCACTTTGCAGGTGCGGCACACGGCCTTGGCCTCCTCAATCTGCTGATAGGCTGCACCGGTGTTGCCCACCGGGAAGAAGAGTTCCGGATCCTTGTCACGACATGCGGCCTTGGCTCGCCAATCAAAAGCGCTGCTCATTGCTTGCCTCCCTTAAAAGCCCCGTGGCTGGTGTTGTTCCTTAAGTCCAGTACCAAGGTAACCACGAACCGTGGTGATTTTCAAGAGGTTTTGCCGAGAAAAAACCGAAGTTTTCACGAAGCGCACTGCACCAGACATGCCGATGTGCCCTCGATGAGCACGGCCCGGCCCGCGTTGTCGGCATCGATATGACTCATCATATCCAATAGGCGAGCGGGGACTCCGGCCATAAGATCGGACGTTCTCTCCCCGCACGGGAACACGATTCTGGTATTGCAATGCTCCGGTATACGTATCGGGCGAATCGTGCTGACGGCGAATACCACGCTGACGGACTCATCGGCCAACGCATGTGTGAAAGACAGCGCCTGCTCGTCGGTGCGGAATGGGTCGAACAACTCATCGGCGTCGTCGACGAACCACACGATATGCGGAGGCGGTGGTGCATCCGAGCTGGCATACGGCGTGCGACGGCCGCCATGAAGCCATTGCGAGCTCCATACCCGACGATGCGGGGAACTGACACGTACCGCCAAGCCATCAGCCATGCTGGCGTGTCGAGCCAATGTTTTCAGCAACGTGGTTTTGCCGCGCCCCTGCGGGCCGATGACACCGATATTGCCACCGGTGAGGGATACCGTCGCCTCTCGCAGGTTGATGCCATCGTCGGCAAGTCCAAATCGAATGCGTTGCGGTGCGTGGTCGGCCACAGTCCGGTCTTTTACGTGCCGGGGGAGTGGCGCGGTAAACAGGGACGGTTGCGGCGGGCTTCCGACGAACCGCGATGCGAACGCGATCTGGCGGCACACCGCATCGATATCGCGTGCCGTTGCACAGCGGAATGCCGTCACCTGTTCGGAATCGTTGCAGAACGCCGCACCGGGCATTGCCGGACTGAGGTCGGCGGCACGACCATCGCCAAGCAGCTCGCATGATTGCAGACGGTCCCGAACCCGTAAACAAATGCTGACGGACATATTCGCCTTCATATCGGCACTGACCTGACCCATGGGATTCTGCGTACAGGCGATCAGATACATGCCCAGTGACCTGCCGAGCGAGGCAATACGCACCAGACGATTCACATAATCCGGGAGCTGGTCCTTCAGGGCATGGAATTCGTCAATGACCACGATCAGGCGCGGTGGCGGATTGACCATATCGCGGATATCGGAAGCATGGACAGCGGCGGACAGCTGTTCACGGCGTGTCAGTTCGGCTTCCAGCGCACGCAACGCGCGTACGGCATGCGCCAGATCCAGATCGCATACGCTGCCCACGGTATGCGGCAACCGTTCGAGTTTGCGGAACGCGGAACCGCCTTTGAAATCCAAGAACACGAAATTCAGATGCTCAGGCCCGTTCATCGAGGCGAGCGCCAGACACCAGCTTTGCAGCAACACGGATTTTCCGGAACCAGTGGTGCCGGCCACCAGAGCATGCGGCCCCTGACGGTTCAGATCGAGCATCAGCGGCTCGCTTCCGGTCATGCCGATCGGCACCGCAAGGTCAAGGGGTTCAAGCCAGCGGCCCACAATGGCGCGCCATGGCAGGCGTGCGAAGTGCAGCAGCGATTCTATCGGCTGCGACGGCGCATGACGGAGGTCTGCGGCGCGGTCATCGGCGTCGCCCGTGATACCGACATCGATCGTTGCCTGTTGCGGATCGGGAGCCTTCTCCGGGCCTGGAGGCGAGGGGAGCGTCAGCAGCAGGGACACGAGACAGGCGAATATGCCCGGTGCGATCATGGCGGCGAACAGCCATTGCCCGTGCAACAGCAGTATGACCATCATCAATGCCTGCGCGATCATCGGGCATGCCGCGGCAAACATGGTCAGGCGGGCGCGCAATGGCGGCGCGCCCAAACGGTGCTTCGCCCGGGATACGGCGGATGCCGTATGGACGGAATGTCGCTTCGAATCGTTCTGCTGTGATGTCATGCTTCCAGCGTGGGGGAACGCATGCCGAAAGCGCAAGCCGAATCAAGGTATGTGGTTCTAGCTTGCCGAGTTATCCACATGACATTTTGCCCGTGCATGATTGGCGGTGTAGGCAACGGTGACGATCATGCGCCGATGATGAAGCCGATGGGCTCCGGGAAAGCGTCGGTCAGCCTTCCGCCAGATTGCCCACGGTGCCGGCCTTATACGTGCCGTCGGCAAGTTGATTGAACAGTTCGGTGTTCTTGGCGTCGTCAAGCAGCACCGAGGAACCAACGCCATCAACGTAATAATCGGGGTCGGACCAGTACACGCTGCCGGAGATGCCATTCGAGCCGGTGGCGCTTTTGAACGCCAACGCCATGGTGAGCAACGTGTAAGGGTTGGTCTTCTCGTCCACGGTGAGTGCGCTCATCGCGGCATTGGACACTGCCACGATTTTGGACGGATTGGTCAGGGTCTCACTGCTGGAAGCCTTCTTGACGATGGCCGAGATGACCTGTCGCTGGCGTTCGTTGCGTCCGAAGTCTCCTCGCGCGTCGGCATATCGCATACGAGAGAAGGACAATGCGGTGGAACCATCCGCCGTATGGCATCCCGCCTTCCAGTTCAGTCCGGAATAGGAATCCTGAACATCCTCGTCATAGCACAGTTCGATACCGCCCAAGGCGTTCACCACGTTCTGCAGACCGCCGAACTTGATCTGTGCCACATGATCGATTTTCTGGCCGGTGATCTGCTCGACGTTGCTTACCAAAGCCTTCTTGCCCGCAATCAGCGCCACCGCATTGATTTTCATGTACTGGTTATCGACGTTCATGAGCGAATCGCGGGGAATGGAAACCAACGAACTCGGCCCGCTTTTGGGCTTGATCAGCACCAGAATCGTATCGGTCCTGAAGCCAGAGATATTGTCTACGCCGCCGTAATCGGTGGAACCGTCACGCTCATCGGAGCCAAGAATCAGCCAAGTCGAGGCCGGCGTGTTGGGGGTGTCGGTCAGCCAGTCGCTCCGATTCAGTTTGCTGTCCACCCATTGCCAGGCACCGAAAACGGAAAGAATCAACGCCGCCACCAGTACCGCGATTGCGCATAGGGTGATGCGTAAGGCTCGCGGACGGCGTGCCGTTACCGTTTTCGCCGTTGCCGCCGCCGGCCGGCCAAGATGGCTGAACTTCGTGGACACGTTTGCTGCTGGCGATGAGGGCCGGGAAACCGGCATATCCGACGGATTGCGCACGGCGTTGCGGGATGAGCCGGAAGACATCCGCGCTCGCGACGGCGGAATGCTGCGCGGTGCGGCGGCATCCGGAGCCGTGCTGCGAGTGGCGCGTCCGGTTTTCGGAGAAAAACTGGGCGGAGTCCGTCTGCCGTTGTCCGCGACGTTGGCGCTTGCCGTGGCGTTGGCGTTCAGTTGAGGCTCTTCGATGTCATTTCCCGTGACGGACGGACGGGCCGATGGAGCCTGACCTGACTGGCGCGAGGTTCGGGCGGGGGCGAAGGAGCGTGGCACCTGCCCGGAAGGCCGGGTGCGTCGATTTCCCGCAGGAATGAAGCTTGGCGGGTTGATATGCGGATCCGCCCCACCTGATTCCTGCGTCATAACCCCTCCTGAAACTGTCGATTGTCTGAATGACACTTTGACACAGCATCCGCCGGGTGTTCCTGCGCTATGGTGTTCCTGCGCAGGAACGGCACAATATCATGTGCAACGGCGTCAGGGCATCGCGTTCACGCCATAGCACACAGTTCCATAAAAATGATGTAATGACACGAGAAAGAATTTGACAAAACCGAAATTGCATGTGTGTAATTTAGTCCGTATGAAAAGCTCAATAGGCAAGGAGAATCGCATGTGGGGTGTGGTCGACGATTCAGCCGAAGAGCCATGGCACGAATTGTGGGGACTATTCCGACCTGATGGCGATGTATCTTGGCAGCACAAGGCGTTGTGCGCGCAAACCGATCCGGAGGCGTTCTTCCCGGAAAAGGGGGGCTCGACCCGTGATGCCAAACGTGTGTGCGCAAAATGCGAAGTGCGTGAGCAATGCCTGAAATGGGCCATCGACCATGATGAGCGATTCGGTATTTGGGGTGGCATGAGCGAGCGCGAACGCCGTCGATATAAGCGAGAGCACCGGGAGCGGGCGTAGCTCCACACACCCCCTTCAAGTCTGGTGCGTACACTGGGAGTTTATGAGTCCGACAGGTAATAGCGATATTCATGAGGCGTTGGCCGACGCCATGTCTTCTCGACCATATACGCATAGGCAGGATGTGGATACCGGCATTACGGCTGTGATCACCGTTGAGGAGGATATGCGTTTCCTCCGGTCTACATTGCGTTCGGTATTGACGCAGAATGTTCTTCCGGGAGTCGTCATCATCGCCGACGCGACCGGGCGCACCAGTTCGAGGATAACCACCTCGTTCGAGGTCATCCCCTCGCCATCGGGGCCGGTGATGGAGGTGCCGCAGTCCAAGCATGTGATTATTCACATCGTCTCGGCCAAGGGCGCACGCTCCTTCGGCGATGCGGTCAGCCGGGCATTGGATCGTGCCGATCTGGATGACGCTCCCCGCGCATTGTGGCTGCTCCATGATGATTCCCGCCCTTCGGATGACTCATGCCTTGAACGATTGCTTGAGGCGTGGCGCAATACGCCGGGCGCCAGTGTGCTCGGGTGCAAACAGTGCGATTGGGAAGGCTCCCATCTGCATGATGTCGGTATGTATGCAGGTCACCACGCCGTGCATTCCCTGGTGGTCGATGGAGAACCCGATCAGGAGCAGTATGACGGGCGGCAGGATGTGTTTGCGGTGTCGCTGGCAGGCGCGCTGGTGTCCATGTCGCAATTCACGCGACTGCGGGGCATCAATGCCTGGCTGACCACCTACAGCGAATCGGTTGATTTCTGCCGCCGTGTCTGCCTGAGCGGCGGACGCGTGGTGGTTGTCCCGCAAGCGGAGATATCACATCGTCGCGCACGGTATGAGGGCATTCGTACGCGAGGCGGGGAACCGCTTAAGGACGATCACACGGTCAATCATGCGATGACGGTGCATCGCTCCCAACAGCGGTATCTGTACACGGACCTGGCCATGTCGTCCTGGTTTATCGTCTGGCTGTGGAGGCTGCTCCGCAGTTTTGGCATGGCCATAGCCATGATGTTCGGCAAGGAGCCGTATGAAGCATGGGTGCAATTGTGCCTGCCATGGCTGGCCTTGGCCGATATCGCGGGAAACATGAAATCACGCAGTCTGGTGGCCAGACAATCGAAGGTCGCCGCATCGTCCCTGCATGTCTTGTTCGCAGACAGTCAGCAGATCAAGCAGTTCCATGATCGTCGGGATGCATTCCAATCCCAGCAGGGCAGAGTGCTGCTCAGTCCGCTGGAACGTGCCCATCTGCGGACACGCACCATATATCGCTGGAGTGCGGCCGTGGTGATGGCGCTGGTGTGCTTTGCGGCCATCGCGGTGATGT
>ADJS01003595.1_pt1 | contig 13395 bp, 13 predicted proteins | sample 268128 | NCBI WGS metagenome assembly ADJS01 (sample SAMN00007486, study PRJNA43253) | human gut metagenome | isolation source: feces sample TS28 | reverse complement strand
ATGATCGCCTCCGAAAACTTCGTGCCGCGTGCCGTGCTTCAGGCTCAGGGTTCCGTGCTGACCAACAAGTATGCCGAAGGCTATCCGGGACGCCGCTACTATGGTGGCTGCGAGCAGGTTGACAAGATCGAAACCATTGCCCGTGAGCGTGCCAAGAGCCTGTTTGGCGCCGAATACGTCAACGTGCAGCCTCACTCCGGCGCACAGGCCAATGCAGCCGTCTACCAGGCGCTCGTCAAGCCGGGCGACACCGTGCTCGGTCTTGCCCTCGATCATGGCGGACATCTCACCCACGGCATGAAAATCAACTTCTCCGGACGTTTCTACCATGCCGAAGCCTACGGAGTCAATCCTGAAACCTTCCGCATCGATCCTGAAATCATCCGCCAGCGCGCGCTTGAAACCCACCCGGCCATGATCATCGGCGGCTGGAGCGCCTACCCGCGTATCGAAGACTTCAAGGCCATGAAGGAAATCGCCGACGAAGTCGGAGCCAAGTTCTGGGTTGATATGGCACACTTCGCGGGCCTTGTCGCGGCCGGACTGCACCCGAGCCCGGTCCCGTACGCCGATGTCGTATCCTCCACGGCTCACAAGACTCTTGGCGGTCCGCGTTCCGGTTTCATTCTCGCCAAGCAGGACTATGCCAAGAAGCTCAACTCCGCGGTCTTCCCGGGTCAGCAGGGCGGTCCGCTCATGCACGTCATCGCAGGCAAGGCCGTCGCGTTCAAGGTCGCAGCCTCTCCGGAGTTCAAGGACCGCATGCAGCGCACCCTCGACGGTGCCAAGATCCTCGCCGAACGCCTCATGTCCGACGATGTCAAGAACAACGGCATCAGCGTCCTCACCGGCGGCACCGACGTCCACCTCGTCATGGTTGATCTGCGCAACAGCGAAATGGACGGCCAGCAGGGCGAAGACCTCCTCGCCCAGTGCGGCATCACCATCAACCGCAACACCGTTCCGTTCGATCCGCGTCCGGCAAGCGTGGCTTCCGGTCTGCGCATCGGCACCAGCGCCCTCGCCACCCGCGGCTTCGGCAACAAGGAATACGAAGAGGTCGCCGACATCATCGGAACCGCACTCGCAGCAGGCAAGGATGCCGACGTGGAAGCCCTCAGGGCTCGCGTCGACAAGCTCGCCGAAGACTTCCCGCTGTATCCGGGTCTCGATCAGATCCACTGATTCCATGTCGAATAACGGTTGATCGAGAACGGTTTCGGATATAAATCTCTGAGGACACGTGACGTGCGAAATCGCGCCCTGTTTCCGATGCTACGACGAAATAATGGTCGAAGCTACGGAACAAGGCGCGATTTCGCGCTAATCTAGGAAATTATGACGAACCCACAGACCCAATCCAACGCCATGGAGCCCGATGTGCTCAACGAGGTGTGCGCCAAAGCCGACGCCGCCCGAATCGCGCAAGCGCAACTTGCCCAAACCAACACGCAGCGTAAAAACGAACTTCTCAACGCCATCGCTGACGCACTCGACGCGCGCGCCAATGAAATCGCGGAAGCCAACGCCATCGACATGCAGAAATCCGCCGAACATGGCATGGACGCAGGCAAACTCGACCGGCTCAAATTTGACGTACCCCGCGTCAACGCAGCCGCACAAGGTGTGCGCCACGTAGCCACCCTACAGGATCCGATCGGTGAAATCGTGCGCGGATACCACCTCGACAACGGTCTGCGACTCGAACAAACCCGCGTGCCCATCGGCGTGCTCGGCATGATCTACGAAGCACGACCCAACGTCACCGTCGACGTCGCGTCACTCTGCATCAAATCAGGCAACGCGGCACTCCTCAGAGGAGGACACGCGGCCGAACGCACCAACGCAGCCACCCTCAACATCATCGCCGACGTATTGCACGAACACGGATATGATGCCGCACTCATCGCTTCCGTCGACGAATACGGGCGTCAAGGCGCCAACGCCATGATGCAGGCCCAAGGCCACATCGACCTGCTTATTCCACGAGGGGGAGCGGGCCTCATCCAAGCCGTCGTGCAAAACTCCAAAGTACCCGTCATCGAAACCGGAGCGGGCAACGTACACATCTACGTCGACCGAACCGGCGACCAAAACAAAGCCATCCCCATCATTCTCAACGCCAAAACGCAACGCGTCGGCGTCTGCAACGCCACTGAAAAACTCCTCGTGCACAGTGACATCGCCGAAGCGTTCCTTCCGCAAATCGCCACAGCGCTTGCCGCAGCCGACGTCGAAGTGCATGCCGACGAACAGGCCTACGAGATCATCGACAAAACCGGTATTGACGGGGTGAAACTGATACATGCCACTGAGGAAGACTGGGATACCGAGTATCTCGCGTTGAAGATCGGCGTCAAAGTGGTCGACTCACTCGACGAGGCCATCAGCCACATTAACCGCCACTCCACAGGGCATACCGAATCCATTATCGCCGAAGACTATTCGGCCATTGAGGAATTCACCTCACGCATCGACTCGGCGGTGGTGATGGTCAACGCGTCCACGCGTTTCACAGATGGGGGAGTGTTCGGCTTCGGCGCGGAACTTGGTATCTCCACGCAAAAAATGCATGCACGCGGGCCCATGGGACTACGCGAAATGACCACGACCAAGTGGATCGGCTACGGAACAGGCCAGGTACGGGCATGAACGAACACAACAATAATGACGGCCAGATGGAGGAAACAATGACTGACGCTAAGAACCCATGGAATGTGGATCTCAATGACCCCTATCTGGGATTGAAGCTCGCATCCGAACGATTAAGCATCGTACGATACGTGTTTCTCGTGCAGATCGAGGACGGCATCGCATCGGCGGCACAGCGTGCTTCACTCGAATACGCCGACGCGGTGCTGATCGGTTGGCCGGAAGTCGATGCCGAAGACGTGGTGGAACTCGACGAAGAGAAGCTTAAAAGCGTCGATGAGCAGATGCGGCTCATGGAACAGTACATCGCCAAATTCAGCGCCATGGAGCGCGAACAGGATATTGACGGCATGACCGATACGCTGATTCGCGTCACCGAACGTGTGGCGGAAGTGCGTCGCGCCTATCAGCCGGACTTCCCTCTGCCGACTTTCGCGGAGATCAGGCGCGTCGTGCAGGACGAGTGGGATGAGGATATGGGCAAAATCGACCCGGACAACGCATCGCCAACGGCAGACAGCATCGGCCGTGAGACCGCGGACGCCGATCAGGAACAAAAAAACGAGGATGCCTCATGACCGGCCCGAAACGCATGCGGCCCGAATCCGCCGAAGCCGATTCCGAACTTGCCATCAGCTATGTGGTGGAACCGGAACGGCGCATGTCCGACCTTTCCGTGGAATCAGCAGGTTCCGCGGTGGCCACAGGCCGACGTTCAGCACGCGGCAACTGGCATAGCAGGCCTCGCATCGGCATCATGGGCGGCACGTTCGACCCCATCCACAACGGCCACTTGGTGGCGGCCTCAGAAGTGTCGTGGGTGTACGACCTCGACGAAGTGATCTTCGTGCCGACGGGACGCCCCGTATTCAAACTCGACAAGAACGTCACCAACGCGGAAGACCGGTATCTCATGACGGTCATCGCCACCGCGTCCAATCCGAAATTCACCGTATCACGCGTGGACATCGACCGTCCGGGAGTCACCTATACCATCGACACGTTGCGAGACATCCGTGCGCAACATCCCGACGCGGAACTCTTCTTCATCACCGGAGCTGACGCGGTCGCGGAAATCATGCAATGGAAAGACGCCGACAAAATGTGGGATCTGGCCCACTTCGTGGCCGTGACCCGCCCCGGGTACTCATCGCCGGAAGGGGTGAAACTGCCGGAAGGCAAGGTCGATACGTTGGAAATACCGGCACTGGCGATTTCCTCGACCGATGTGCGGCGACGTGCGGAGCATGGGGAGCCTGTTTGGTACCTCGTACCGGACGGCGTGGTGCAATATATTGGCAAGCACGGACTGTACCGGTAAATTTCAGGTGAACACGCGCGGGTGAGACGGTCTGCGCAGATGGTTAATATGGGTCACGTCCACTTGACGCGAAAACAGACGTTTGGAGACATGGTGAGCGCAATCCTTGAAGGAAAGCCGGATAAAAACCTTATCCTTGTCACAGGCAGAACACATCCGAAACTGGCGGCGGAAGTCGCCGAACAACTTGGCATTGATGTTCTGGAAACCACAGCATACGACTTCGCCAACGGCGAAATGTACGTGCGCTACACCGAATCCGTGCGTGGCGCGGACGTGTTCGTACTGCAAAGCCACGCAGCCCCGATCAACCAATCGATTATGGAACAGCTCATCATGATTGATGCGCTCAAGCGTGCATCCGCGCGTTCCATCACCGCGGTCTGCCCACTGCTTGGCTACTCGCGCCAAGACAAGAAGCATCGCGGCCGCGAGCCCATTTCCTGCCGTCTCATGTTCGACCTGCTGAAGACCGCAGGTGCCGACCGCATCATGAGTGTCGACCTGCATGCGGCGCAGTCCCAAGGCTTCTTCGACGGTCCTGTCGACCACCTTATCGCTATGCCGGTGCTGGTCGACTACATTCGCGACCGTTTCTCCAACCAGCTTGACAATGTTGCCGTCGTCTCTCCGGATGCGGGCCGCATTCGTGTTGCGGAGCAGTGGGCGCAGCGTCTTGGCGGTGGTCCGCTCGCATTCGTCCACAAGACGCGTGACATCACCCGTCCGAACCAAGCGGTCGCCAACCGAGTCGTGGGCGATGTCGAAGGTAAGGACTGCGTGCTCGTCGACGATCTCATCGATACCGCCGGAACCATTGCCGGTGCATGCAGCGTGCTTAAGGATGCCGGTGCCAAGTCGGTGACTGTCGTCGCCACACATGGCGTGCTGTCTGGTCCCGCCGTCGAACGTTTGAAGAACAGCGGAGCCCGCGAAGTCGTGCTTACCGACACCGTGCCGATTCCTGAAGAGAAGCGTTGGGACGGTTTGACCGTGCTGTCGATCGCGCCGCTGCTGGCCAGCGCCATCCGTGCTGTGTTCGAAGACGGCTCTGTGGCTGAGTTGTTCGACACATATCCGGAGCATCACGGACAGGGCTTCTTGTTCGCCTGATGACGCGTTGTGCGGGCATGCTTAGCGTACGTTCCGCATGTTTGTGGGGTAACTCCCATATCAGTGAAGCGAGTACCGTTGTTTAAGGTGCGCATAACACTTTTTGTGCACCTTAAACAACGTTTTTAATTAGTGCGACACGTCGAGACACGCGGTGTTGGCGACATGTGGCATAATAGACACTTGGCGGTAACCGCAAGGTTTTCCGCCATTCCCCCATGGTGTAATGGCAGCACACGGGTCTTTGGAACCCTTTGTCTTGGTTCGAGTCCAGGTGGGGGAGCTTGAAACGGGTCCTCGCGGAGAAGCGGGGACCCAAGTTCATTTGGTCCGCATCCATCAATGGCATGACGAACGCGCGCGGTCCGATTGCGCCATGCGGCCTGTCTTCGTTCTCGTCCGGCTTACGCAGGTAACGCGCACCGGCCGGAGCGGAAAGCTCACGACGGGAAATATCAACCGGGGCATTTTGCCCCGGTTGATATTCCGCGCTAGGTTCGATGAAGTTGTCCGTCACTAAGTATGAGACGGGTACTTTAAAGAAAACAGCGGCTTTTGCCAAATCATTAATAGTCCACGCAATGGTTCTGCTGTACTTTTGGCTAAGCGTAGGCTGACTGATGCCGAGGCTCTTAGCCAGATCCGCCTGTCTGACCATGGATCGTCTTTTCAGCCAAAACATATTGTCTGTGATGATTTGCTGGAGTTCGTCTGAGATATCCATCTCAACGACATTGTTCACACCCTGATCTGTGTTTGTTTCTTTGGTCATATATTAAATTCTGCCACGATTTTATTGCTTTGTCCAATACTATGTTATTATATTGGTATGCACAATAAAAAAGGTTTGAAACCAATCAATGATGTTGCGAGACATCGTATTGACGAGTTGAGAAAGGAGGCGGGAATGACGCAGGATGTTTATGGGCGTGAGGTTTTGCATTGCAGTCAGGGAACTGCATCGCAAAAACTATCTGGGCAATTGGCTTTGAGCGCAGTGGATATTTGGCGTACAGCTCTCGTCTTCAATGTTTCTACTGATTATCTGTATGGCCTTACCGACATACGTACGAGAGATATGACACCTGTATAAAACATTTAGAGTCCGTGGACGAATTGCAGTTCGCATCCGAGCGGCGGATGAAACCATCCAGCACTACCAAGCTGAATAACAGAAAAGAGACAGGCACCAGACCGGTAATATGCACCGTCAACCGCGGTGAGCCCGGTAGCCATTCACCACGGCAACCACGGAACGTATGAACCGGCAGGAACCACCATCATCGAACAACACAGTCGACAACAAACGACCAAGCAGGTCGTCGTCCGAAAGTTCCAAATCCGAAAGACCGAAACGACGGAAGTCATGACCCGGATGAAGCGTATCCAACACTCCAAGCCAACAGTCATAAGCCGCCACGACTCGATTCAATGGAACGGAATCGTCAAGACTGCAATCTTCGAAGGACACGGCCGCAAGAGCAATCTCCAACACGGAGACCTCATGTTCCAACAAGAACTTCGGCATGACGGAAAGATCTGGTCCGAGAACATCATCCTCATCCATATCCATTCCAATCTTTCGCCGGGCTTCATACCAACCACTCAACGATGGGTCGATATCGAAAATAATAATGCCCGCACATGAGTTGCAGCTCACATACGGGCGGCGAGTCAATCCCATCCAGCACTACCAAATACCTCGGCCCCACGGTAACCAGCCGGAGGGTCAAACAGAAAGAAGGAACCGAAATGAACGATTTCACATTCAATCCAATCAATTCCAATTCTGAGGAAAGGACCAGCTCAATGTCTGATTATTCCACATCCACCACACCGGATGAAACCCAATATCAGGAAAACACGCCGATAATCACCCCCGAAATCGTGGACGCCGGGAGTGAACTGAATATTTCAGAAGCTGATGATGAGAATAATCCGATCGTTCTTCTCTCCGAGAAATTGCCAGCAACGGTAGAACATCCGCTGTCCGACGATGAATGCGCGTTCACCCGCGAAGAGGCCGAGGCTCTGACCCAAGATCTCCAGCTGAAGTACCGTGACACAATCGAGGCCCATTACAACCTGATCGCCGGTGTGCGTAAAGCGCATGATGGTCACATTTGGCTTGCTCTTGGTTATCCGCAAGGCGCAGCGGGCTGGAAGGCCTATTGCAAGGACTACTTCAAGGCTTCCGCAGTCAAATTGACAAGAGAACAGCGCGATAACCTGATCCTGGGCCTTGTTGAGCCAAATGCCGATGGAACCGGAGATATCAGCAACACTGACATCGCCATCCTTCTTGGAGTTGATCGCAGAACCGTGGATCGCGTCAAGACCAAGGCTGGTATCACTCAGACAGGCAGGGTTCGTGGCGCGGATGGCAAGCTCCGCCACGTTGACACCGGCAGCATGTCGAGCGAGGAACGCCGCAAGAAGATCGTGGAGCTCTCCGAGGAAGGCGCCAAGCAGACCGACATCGCCGACATGCTCGACGTATCCCAATCCACCGTGTCCGAAACCTTGCGCAAGGACAAGATGCGTCGCATCAGCGAAGGCCTCGAACCCGCGGTCGTCGACAACACCGAATTCGATCAGGCCTCCGACGACCAGCCATTGGACCTTGACATGGGCAACGCGGACGCCAAGATCCGCAGTTACATCGACGCGTTCGGCGTCACGGTAACGCAGGCGAGCGACGGTATCGAAGGCATCGTGCGACAGCTTGAGAGCGATTACTGGAAGCCGGGTTCCAGCGTCGTGGACGAAATCATCGGCAACAACGCTTCGATGATTTTCGACATCATCAGCAACACGGGCAAGATGCTCCGTCTGCTGAACATCGACCTCGACAACGTGTTCGACGGCGCGGACGAGGACGATCCCGACAACGATTGGAGCCGTTTCGTCGATGGTTGCGAAGAGCTCGGCAAGGTCTGCGAGGAAGTCGTGGGCTGACCTTGCCCCGCACGTGTCGGAGTGGATAGGGGCATGGATCCACTCCGACGCCACGTTTCATTGAATCTTCCCGGGACGCCGCAGTCCCGGGATCGAATACCGGTTTTTGGAGAAGAAAAGACTGAATCATGAAATACACCAAGGACGAAGAGGAAAAGGCCGAAAGGTCCAGCGTCAAAATGTGGCCCGGTATCACCGCCGGCATCATCATCGGCCTGATCGCGTTCGTATTGAGCTTCGACGCCTTGCGTCTCGTGTTCGTCTCATGCGGCATCAACCCCTGGCTGAGCTGGGGCGGTCCCGTGTGCGTGGACGGCACGATCCTCCTGTGCACATGGGCCACGTGGGGCTTCAAGAAGGGACACATCCGCGGCAGCGCCTACCCATGGGTGGGACTCGTCCTGTTCAGCGGTTTTTCCATCGCGGGCAACGCGTTGCACGCGATGATCAACACCGGGTTCCGACTGCCGTCATGGGTGCCGCCGGTCATCATGAGCATTCCACCTGTCGCGCTCCTGTACGCGACCCACTTGATCGTCATCATCGCCGGGGACCGGCTCGACAAGATCAACACCTTCTCCCCCGCCACTAACGCCACACGAGTGCCGGAAGCCGCACCGCGGGAGACCCGCGTGCCGGTTGAGCCCGTGAAAGCCCAGCCTGTGCAACCCACGCCCGTTCCCATGCCTACGCCGGTCGTCGAAACCAAACCCGAGCCCGAGACCGAACCGATGATTCCCGACCTGTTCGACTTCCAGACGATCGTGCCCGACATGGAGGACGATGCTGACCCAAAAGCCGAAGAGGCTGAAGCGCCCGTCGCCGACGCCTCCATTCCGACCATCACGACCTCCGACTCCAACGTTCCACAGCCGGTGATGGAATCCCACGTTACCATTCCAACCTTGGTCGAGGCCTCCACGGTCACCCCGGACATTCCAACGGAAACCACGCCGGAACCGGAAGCGGAACCAGTCGAGGACACTACTCCATCGGAGACGCCGGTCACAGCCGTGGAAACGGAAGAGGAAAAGGATCCGGCGGACGCTCAGACTGAAACGGAAGCCGGAAACGAACCGGCTACGGACGATGCCGTCAAGACCAAGCCTAAGAAGACACGTCGGAACAAGGCCGGCGCCGATGACGAGGAATGGCTCGCATGGCTCGACGAATTCAAAGCCCAGAACGAGACTCCGACCTCGACGAAGGCGGTGGAGGCTGGATTGGCTTCGAGCAGTAGCACCGCCAAAAGGTATCTCGCACGCATCAGGAAAGAGCATCCGGAAAGGTTCTGAACATGGAACACCACAGCATGAGCGCCGGTGAATTCGAGGACCGGTACGGCGTCACCCCGCAGGAGGTGCAGGACGCTTTGGACGAGAACCGTCGCAGGGTCGCGCGCAAGCTTTCCGAATGGGGATACGGTTGGGCGGTGGACGAGGTCATGTGCGATGTGGCCGTGGAACTGCTCAAGGGCGGTCTGCGCCGGTGGGCGTCCTATGAGGACCGTAAGCCCTTGGGCGCTTTCGTGAACACTCTGCTCGGCAATCGTCTGGGTGAATGGATGCGGACGGAACGCCCCAAATACCGTGGCGGCATGACCCATGCTCCCCAGACCCGCCGCAAGCGGTCCGCCCACACGTCGTCGCAGAGCGAGGCGTTGGACGCGGACGAGGCAAGGAGTCTGATTCGCAGGGAAGATCATGCGGCGTCGGAGGGACGCCTGTGCGAGGAGGACGACGTGTTCGGCGATCCGGATTCCAATGTTCTCGCCGCTCCCGCGGGCGACAGGTCCAGCTATCAGGAATGGCTCACCGACGGAGACCAGCCACAGGGGCTGGCGAGCGACGAATACAAGGACGACATGAAATACCTGGAAAACGAATGCGTGCGACAGGATCGGGATGGTCGGACATTGTGGCGGATGCTGGTACGCCAATGCCTCACCGTGACACGTGGCGCCGACGCATTGCGCGGCGACATCCGTCGTTTTTTGGAGAACTCGCATCGCGGACGCAACCCACGAATCGAGGATTACCCGTACATCCTCGCCGCCATCAACAAATACAAGACGGGCAGGAGGACAAGATGATCCTTCATCGGCTGTTACCGGATCCCGGTGACGTGGAGATAAGGCCGGGACGGTTCTGTTTTCTCTCTCCAACGCCGTTCCGGTCCATGACGGCCGTAACGCGTCGTCTATCGATGATGACGGACACGCGTGGACGGCACCCCCTCAAGACTTTGGAAAACCTAAACATTTTGGAAGCAAGGAGCCGTAATGAAGACCGTTGAATGGGCTTGGAACTCTGATCCCGACACGCCGGACGAGAAACTCGTGCTGATCGCCATGGCGAGGGACACGTATCGGACCCCATTGGAGGCTTTGGCCATCGTGGGTTCCCGCGTGTTGCGGCATGCTGTGTGCGATATGACTCCGGCCGAACTCGACGCGGTCCTCGCGAGCCTGGAACGTCAGGGATACATCACGCCGTACGAGGATACGGACGGTCCGGTCGGACGCCGGATCGGCATCCTGAACCGTGAGCACGCGCAGGAAGGCCCGTGGAAGGCATGGCGTCTCAACATCGACGGCAAGGAGACGGGACGATGAGCGTCAGAGCGATCTCATGGGCGTATGGCCAGAATCTTGGTTCCGCATCGCAAAAGGCAGTGCTGCTCCATCTCGCATATCTGGCCCGTGAAGAGGACAACTGCGCGTGGCCGCACGTAACGCGTATCCAGGCAGAGACCGAATTAAGCGAACGTACCGTACACAAGGCATTGAAAGCACTGCAGGACAAGGGACTGATCGCATTGGGAGACCAGAACCTCGCCGCGGTTCACGGCAACGGCGACATCGTGCCAGCGAACCGTCGACCCAAGGTCTGGATCCTGCGATTGGACCATAGCGGAAAGGCTGACAGATCATGACGGTAGTGACCATGGTATGGGTCCAGGAACACGTGCACGAGGTACGCAATGCGACCAAAGCGGTCTTGTCATATCTCGCATTCAAAGCCCGTTACGACGACGGGACGGCCGCATGGCCGGCGATAGGCACCATCGCTGGAGCATGCGGGTTGAGCGAGAAGACCGTGCAACGCAGCATCGACCAGCTTCTCGACCTCGGACTGATCGAACCCGGACAACAGAACTTCAGCGCCATCAACCCGAAGACCGGCGAACCGGTCAGGAGAAACTACCAGACCATCGTATGGAACGTGATCTGCAAGGAATCGAACCTGCCGACCGAACCATGCGAAGACCCGTCCGCATCCAAGGTCAGAGCCGCCATGAAACGCGCGGAAAGAGCGAAAGCCAAAATGTCGCCCCTGAACCAAACGGACCAGAACGACGGTGAAAGCTCGGACAAAATGTCCGGAACGGCGGACAGGAAACAAACAAAAAGAGCGAAAGCCAAAATGTCGCCCCTGAAGAATGGCGAAAACAAGCCGATTCTCACAGAGTCTGACAAAATGTCGCCCCTGGAAACGCAGAGTGGGAAAAACGACGGAAACGAAGACAAAATGTCCAAAAATCTGGACAAAATGTCGCCCAATAATACATTGAAATACAATTACCCCTCTCTCCCTACGGGAGAGCTCCCCGCAAGCGGGAAGCGCCCCACCGGGGAGGACGGGAAAAACGATGAGACGGGACGATCCTCCGAAGCCGTGACCGTGATGGACCATCTCACGGCCATCCGCTCCAAGCTGTCGCTGACGACCTCAACGCCGACCAAACGTGACCACGCCAAGATCGGGAACCTCGTCAACCGGGTCGCCAAGGCCCATGACGGCGACCATGCGGTAGCCCTGCCGCTCATCCTCGCGGTCATCGACTGGCTGCCCGCGAACACGTACTGGCTCCGTCGCATCGACTCCGCCCGCCGACTGGCCGACAACTGGGATCAGATCGCCAACGACTGGACCGTCAGCCAACTCGAAAACCAACGCGAACGCGACACGGAAGCCCGGACCCGCGACCGCAAGCCCATCTCCAAGCCCACACCCATACCGGACCACCACTCGGAACGCCACGTGCACACGCTCATGTGCGAACACGTCCTGAACGACATGAAGCCACACGAGGCGGAATACGACCACGAGGGCAGCCTTCGATCTGGGCAGCCATCCGAATGGCATCTCGCATGCATGCGCCACGCGGACGAACTCAACCAGCGTGACGGACTCGACAAGGCCGCCTGAGATGGCTCTTCCAATGATCGACGCCGAATTCACAGACGGTATCCGTCACCGGTTCAATCCCGAAACACGACTCGAATATCCACGTCCAAACCAAAAACGGTAGTCGTAAAACCAGTAGAACGAAAGGAAAACACGATGAACGGGAAACGAGAGAAAACCAACGCGCACGGTGCAGGACGCATCCTGTCCTACGAACCGTTGAAAGTGCACTGCGACGCTTGCGACCAGGATTTCAACTCATGGGAATCGTTCGGCAGACATGTGGACGAGATCGTCGACAAACCCGCCGACACCAGACGCGAGGCCGTCATGGACGTCCTCGCCGACCATCTGGGAGACATCGGCATGGAGGACGGGTGGGACGATCCACAAGTCACACCCGACGGGTCCATCAAATGCGGATGCCTCGCCGAATTCCCGGACATCACCGCATGGCGCGCGCACCTCGCCCAAGCCATCATCGACAACATTGACGCCAGCAAGGAAGCCTACGAAGCCCTGAACCGCGTGGACGTGGAAGCCACGCGCGAGGCCGGCGAGATGAACGACGAGCCCATGGGGCAGGACTGGCGGATCCGCCACGACCGTCTCCTGGCCGCCTCGCCGATCGTCCTGGACGCGGCGGAAAACCGCGACGGGGATGGCTCTGACATGACATGCGCTCCATCCAATCCGACAGCTGGAACAACAGGAAACATGTCCGAATAATCCGACCGGTTCCTGGCCGATGACGCGGACATCCGTCCTCACAAGCCGAGGCGTCTGAAAACCCTCTCCCAAAATGAGACCGGGTTTTATGCTGCCATGATGATTGACTCCGAAGCCAAAACGCTTCAGCCCTCCGTCGTACATGCTTGCATCGCCGACAGCATTGAAAGATTACTTATTCGCCGATTCGGAAGCAGAATATCTGATGCGGCATAATGCCGCATCAGATATTTCCCGTCGTGAGCTTTCCGCTCCGGCCGGCGCACGATACCTGCGCAAGCCGGACGACGACGAGAGCAGGTCACATGGCGCGGTCGGGCCGCGCGCGTTCGTCATGCCATTGGATGTGGATCAAATGAATTTGGGTCCCCGCTTCTCCGCGAGGACCCGTTTCAAGCTCCCCAACACCTGGACTCGAAAGATCTCATGCTG
>ADJS01020303.1_pt1 | contig 13452 bp, 13 predicted proteins | sample 268128 | NCBI WGS metagenome assembly ADJS01 (sample SAMN00007486, study PRJNA43253) | human gut metagenome | isolation source: feces sample TS28 | reverse complement strand
GAAAATCGCAATCAGCAATCCAAGAATTTTGCGCCATTCAAATGGCTCTTTGTCTACTCCAAACAACCCGGCCAATTCAATTACATAAGCAACTGCCAGCTGCGAAATAACAATCAGCATTGCTGCCTTTGCCGGTCCAAGTGCTCCCATGCTCTGGATTACTGTAATTGTAATAAACGCTCCGATTACACCACCAAGGAGTGTATATTTATTGTCCACCTGCCAGAGTGCAGCCACACTTTCCCGTCCTGTGAAAAGCCAGGCCAGAACACAGACTGCAAAAGCTGACAGCTGCACCCAGCCGGTTGATACCCAGAGACTGGTCTGCTTTGTCACCTCCGTGTTAAAAACACCCTGAATACTCATCAGTGCCCCTGAAATCAATGCCACTATAAATCCCCACATAAATCTGCCCTCCTGAATAATATGTTCATTCTGCTTACTCCGATAATCATTCTTATGCCGAAAAGAGGCACCGCTGTTTAGCAGTACCTCTTTTATTCTTTATTATTAGTTTATTCGTTCTGCGCAAAATCATGCACACAGTATAAATCCTGTTTTTATTTTTCTTTCATATAATCCATACAGTTTCTCACATTCCATGCATATCCATCCTGCTTCGCCTGTATATAGCGGATATTTTCCCATAAGAAAAAGATACATACCAAGATACCCGTCTTCGGAATCAGCCTTTTCTTTATAAATAAGTTTCCCACTCTCTTTCCTGTAGATTCCCATTTTCCCATCTGTTTCCAGCAAAATCCCGGTATGCCAGTCCAGATATCTGCCAACAGCTTTTTTCTCTGTTTCAGTCATGGGGCAATTCTTTATTTCTGGCCTCACTCATCCTTCTGTAAATCTCCGGCTCTGTAAGAAGCCTCCTGCATTCTCTGTAAATATCCTCCATCTTCGTGCCTGCAAGCTTTAAGGTTCCGGCTTCCACACCTTCCGGACGTTCTGTTGTATCTCTCATGACCAGTACAGGTTTTCCCAGTGCAGGAGCTTCTTCCTGGATTCCGCCACTGTCTGTCATGATCAGATAACTGGCTTTCATCAGATTATGGAATTCTACCACATCCAACGGTTCGATCAGATGTATTCTCTCACATCCACCGAATTCCTCATCTGCGATTTTTCTGACCTGCGGATTCAAATGTACAGGATAAATAACCTTCACATCTGTAAATTCCTCCACGATCCTGCGTATAGCCCGGAACATATCACGCATGGGTTCTCCCAGATTCTCCCTTCTGTGTGCTGTCACAGCAATCAGTCTGCTGCCTTTTGCCCATTCTATCTCCGGATGATAAAAATCATTTCTCACCGTATAGTGCAAAGCATCAATTCCTGTATTTCCTGTGATAAAAATCTGCGCAATAGCCTTGGCAGGCCATTGCGCAGCGATTTGGTGCAATCCAATTTATAACATTTCACTTCCAGAACAAAAATTATTTTCTAATAGTAATTTCATCAAAAACACTCATATCCGTGGTACGCACAGTTTTGATTGTAAGTGTCTTTCCCTGTATTGTAATAGCAGAAATCAGAGGTGTTTTTTCTGTTTCTCCATCATAAAAGGCAATATAGCCTTTTTTTCCACTCTCCTTCTCATAAAACTTGCTTCCAGTAGAAGATGTTCCGGACAGATATAGCGTTTCCCCCTGTTTTTTTAGTCCGGACGCATTTCCGGTGGACTTCATTCCTTTCATTAGGTATGTTCTCGCATACAGATGATCATGACCGGACAATACAAGGTCTACGTCCAATTCAGAAAATGCCTCGTTATACACTTTTCGGAGATTCAGTATTTTTTCCTCATCTGAATGCGGTCCTGCGCTAAACATTGAATAATGCATAGTAACAATAATCCATTCCGGATTTGTATTTTGAATCGCCTTTTTTAAATATTCTATCTGAGTTGCGTAACTGCCGCTGTTTGAATTCAATGCGAAAAACAGAACTCCGTCACGGGCAAAATAGTAGTTCGCATCATCCCATACACCTGGAGGCATAAACTGCTCTTCATAAATCTCCTTTACGGTGTCATGATTCCCTTTGTTTACCGCCACTGGTATTATTTTTCAGTTCATCCGGCTTCTAAATTCATAGTATTCTTCTATTGCTATATCCGTTTTCGAACTGTCACTTTGGTCGCCTGCCGATATCAGAAATTCTGCATTCGGCAGAATGTGCTTTCCCACCTCCAGCGTCCTCTTCCACGCTTCTCCATCCTGCTGTACGCTTTCGCCGGCACCAATCTGGGGATCTCCGACAAATAAAAACTTTACTCCCTCTCCCTGTTTTGCAGTCGTAAAATTAAAAACTTCTGAATGTGCACCATTTTTTCTGTTACATAATCGATAGCTGTAAGTTTCACCAGCTCGAAGATTCGATAATCTTGCCTTATAACAATACTGCCCTTCTATCTCAACTCGTTCCATTTCCAACTCTGTATAATTGTAGAAGTCATCTACTTTTCTACAGTATTGTACATTATAACCTCCTTTTTGAGGCGTAAGCCAATTAACCAGCATCTGGTTGTTTGTATCACCCGGCTGAAGGATAAGACCATCGGCATCCAGTTTCCACTTCATTCCATTCCGGCGTTCCTTTAAACTCCTTAAAGTCAAAATAGACATCAGAGCTGTCTTCATGTATCTGATGAACCTCAACTGCAATGCAGTTTGTTCCGTTTTTTAGTGCAGTAGTATTTTCTACTGAAAAACCCCTGTTCCAAGATGTTTCTACTCCCTCTTTCGCTCCATACCCGGTTCCTGGGTCATAACCTTCTGTCGGTTCATTATCTTTGTATATTTCTTTTCCATTCAGATATATGATTACAGAATCATCAAACTGTATTTCTCCTGAAAGCTGAAATATCTCTCTGGCATCGTCCACCTCAAATTCTGTTCTAAAATAATATACTGGCAGAGCCTTCTTTTTAGCAGAATAATAGTTCAGCAGATTCGAGGGATATTTTCCTCCCACACGATCATTCAGTTCTCCATAATAACTCCCAAAACTTCCCTTGGCCTCTTTCCAGTCTTCTGTCAGATATCCAGCTTCGTTCCAGCGTTTTCCGTTGCTATCAATCGACGGTTCTCCTTCCGTATCCTTATACTGCCAATATGTTATACCGGTTTCTACATAATGAAATTTTTCATCTCCTTGAATTTCCAACAGTTCATCTTCAAGTATATTTTCATCAGCATAACGGTTCTGAACGAAAGCAATACCCATTACTGCCACTAAAATAAAAAACGCAAAAGTTGTTCCTACTGCCAGTTTAAATTTCTCGTATTTCTTGTTCATACCGTGTCCTTCATTTCCATCTTTCATATAACCTTCTCCACCGATATCATACTATTCTCTATTAAGCTTCTTTCTTTCAAGAGTTCCCCATGTATCTTTGTATTTCCGATACCCGATCAGCGCGTTCATCCTCACAATCATAAGAATAAATCGCAGTCCTATCAGTTCAAATCCACTTAAAAGTATAGCTTTCAACACATCCTTCCATGATATGCGCATTTTTCTCATATACAGTCGACTGAAAAATGATATAAGCGTAAGAATGCACCCAAATGCTGCATATACCAAAAAAAACAATATCATAAAAGGTTCGTTAACCAGATTTACCACATATGAAAGGATAATCGTCAGTATTCCAAAGACTTCAATATACGGCGAAAGCAGTTCATAAATCCAAAAATATAGAAACGAAACCGCCCCTAAAAGTCCGTACTCTTTTTTCCCTACTGCATTTTTATACTTTGTCAGACTTTCAAAAAGCCCGATATGCCATCGTCTCCTTTGTTTTATCAAATCTTTGAGATTTCTCGGTACCTGGCTCCAGCAGATTGCGTCTGGCGCATACTGTATAGAATAATCAATATGATTTGATCTGCAGAAAACATGAAGCTTCACAACAAGTTCCATATCCTCTCCCATTGTGGAATCGTCATATCCACCTGCAAGAAGAACTGTTTCTTTTTTAAATATGCCAAATGCCCCTGATATAATCAGGTTTCCGTTATAGCGGTTCATAAAGATTCTGGAAGCAAGAAACGAACGCTCATATTCAAGCACCTGCATTGCTACGATCAACTTTTTAGGCATACTATAGTCACTTACTTCGCCTTTTACTAATCGGATACCATTAGATACAGCAATCTGCCCGCCACAGGCTACTACTTTATCATCTTCCAGTATCGGTTTTGCGATTTCATAAAGAGAATTACGTTGCAACATCGAATCCGCATCCATACAAATAAAATAGGGATAATTTGATATATTAATTCCCATATTCAGGCTGTCTGCCTTACCTCCATTTTCTTTTTGAACCAAAGTAATGAAAATCCCATTATAGACTGTTTCATAAATTGCCTGCTCCTTCTTGCAGTGAACTCTTTTTCTGATGGGCCTATTTATTCTTTTCATGTGGAAAGAATCCACCAGATATTCTACTGTTCGATCTGTTGATCCATCATCTACAACGATAATTTCATAAAGTTTATAATCCTGTTCCAAAAGTGAAAAAACCGTATCTACAACTGTCATTTCTTCGTTGTGTGCAGGAACAATTATACTGATGGGAATATAAAAATCATGACGGAGTGTTCCTTTCATCTTTTCGTCCATTCGTTTCTCGTAAAGTTCCGATGCTCCTACAACAACTGACAAAAAAAGGAAGTGCTATAACCAATCAAATAAATAACAAAAAAAACGTCAACAAAAAACAAAAATAGTTTAATCGCATCCATCATCTGTACTTTCCTCCGTTCCCATAAATTTATATGCCATCATTTCTTTTGCATATATATCTTTTTCGTTCTGTATGAGCTTTCCTTTTTGTTCGTGATCAATTAATTTTCCAAGAGACTGAGCACTATTATAGCGAATATACCAGTTTCGACTTTCACAGCCTTTTTTCAACGCGTCTATAGTCCTTTTCCCTGGATACGATTCAAGGGCCAGTGCACTAAGCGCAGCATATTCCCAATCTGATTCACGCCACTCCTCAACCAGACAGCACAGATATTCCCACACCTTGTCATACTTATACTTTCGAAAATAACGAATTACTGCCAGTCGAAGCTCTCTGTCATTTTCTTCATCTTTAAGAACAATAAGTAGTCGTTCGGTAAAGTTTCCGGATATCATTCGGAAAAAGTTTACAAAACATATTTTGTAATATGTTGAATAATGAGTCCAGTTTTTCCATAATTCTTCAGCCAGCAATTCCCTGTCTCCTTGAAAAGAAAGCAAGCCATCTGTTACCATTTTTGAGCTGTGTTCTATCCGCATTCTAGTCAAAATATGATATGCTTTTATCACGTGTTCAGGCTGTCCGCCAGCATACAAGGCATAGAGTGCATTTTCGCGGCAGTAGATAGAATGATCCGATACAAGCCATTCCATCTGAAGTGCAAACGGGTCTCTGGCTCCCGGACCACACAGATGATGCTGCTCTATGATGTATGCCATAAGTGCTTTCTCCATGCCTCTTTTTTTCATATAAGCACTACTGAGCTTATAGAACAGATCTCTGTTATTTCTGACCCATTTTTCTATATCTTCCTGTTTTCCCTTCGCTTCCAGTTCTTCTACTGCCTGTTGGAATAAAATAAGTCCAGAGCTTTTGCTCAATTTTCTAGTCCAGAATTTTTCTTCTTTTTGGGATATCTTTTCGACTCCTGATGTTTCAAGCATTTCACAAAGTTTGTTCATATACTTTCTTACCATTTCAGGATCTCTTTTTCTCTTAAAAAAGTCTCTGGCGAAATAAACCAAATTAAACAATAAAAGACATATACATATGGTCATATATAAATAAATTAACAAATTTACTTGAAATACCATGAAAACTATCGCCCTTTCATATATTAACCACCCTTTAGGATTTAATCCTTATCCTTCCACAATTCCTGCAGATCGTAATATCCTTGTTTTAATCGTTCATGCCATGTGGGATTTGTGCCCCATCCTTTCAATTCAACCGTTCCCATTTTAATAGGAAACTGCACATTTGCATCTGTCCCTACACCGGCATACATCTCTGAAATTTCTATTCCTTCTATTCCATAATTTTCATAGTAATCATCATGGATCACCATCTCCGAAGGATTATAGAAGTTCAACAAAGACCATGGTAATCTGATCTCAATCTCATCCCCATTTACAATAAAATCAGATAATGAGTTGAAATCCGCCGAATCCGGATTCCCATTTCCATACGTAAGTGTTCCTGTATCAAAAGTTTCTGCACTTTCAAACCCTTCAGGGGTGATTTCAAAACTTGGATCATTTGCAACCTGCAGCATCAGATGTATCGGAACAAATTTTCCAGTATCTTTTTCAGGGACATTTAGATATGCGTCTTCACCATAAACTCTCTGAGAATACATCGCTCTTAGCGCTTCATATCTTTCCTGTACAAGAATTTTGGTATCCTCCCGCCCTGAAATAATCAGTACAAAATCCGCCTCTTGTTCAAATAGCGGCACTATACCGTCGCATGCTGTGCTTCCTGATTTTGGTGTCGTATCAATCGGAACATAAAGTGTTTCATTTCCAAAGTGAAAATCATCCTTGTGAACTCTGAAATAAACATATTTTTCATCATACTTGCAACTAAGCGACATGGTATCCGTCTCCATCACTATATCTGTTTCTTCCCATTCCGAAACATCTCCGTCAACATAGCAGACACTCTCTACTTCACCCGGATCAAAAGACAGAATACCAAAATACTGTTCATTCGTCTGATAGTCACTCCAGTAACACGTCTTTGTCAAATCCGTATAAGCCATAGTGTTCCACGTTCGCTTGAACCATTCATCCTGCCAGGTAAACGCTACAGATCCTGCGCACCCTGATGCCATGATATCCTTGTAGCACTGTACTAGTGCTTTTCCTTGTTCCTCCTCGCTCATCCCACCTTGTGAACGCCCTGTATTTCGATCCGACTGCGCTCTTCCTCTCGATGAAGGAACTCCATATTCCGAGATAATAACCGGCATGGTATGATGTGCGTTTATTGCAGTTAGATATGCCCTATATGAGTTAAACGTCCCGTCTTCGTCTGTAAATTTTTCTCTGCTTTCAATCTTCATTCCCAGAACATCCATGAATCCGAGATAATCCGGGAAATACGGATAGATATGGTAAGACGCAAACTGTCCTGATAGAAACTCATCTGTCGTTTTTATATGCTCTACATCCACCTGTTCAAATTTTCTAAAATACCATTCTACAGTCTGATTCCACTCAAGCGGATCTGTTGTTGGCCAGTTAGAAAAAGCAATCAGACGCTGACTTGAATATTTTTCCGTTTCGTATTCTATAATTTTATCCCCTACCTGCGCAAGCATTGTTTCAAAAGGCGTTGCTTCTTCTGTCGTGCGCATATATTTCCCCTCATACGAATCCCTTTCCTCCTGCATATGATCCGTAAAAGCAACTGTTGTATCTTCCCACTCCACACCTAGGATATATCCCAACACCCATGGAGAAATATCTTTTGTATAACTCCCGCTCCCAAGATCTTCTCCTAGTGAAAACCTCTTATTTCCATGTATCATATCCACCAGAATCCTGGAATCCCTCAGAAACTCATTAAGAAAATCTTTGCTGTAAGCATCTCTGTGTGAGTAAAGAACATAATCATCGATCCATACTCCATGGATAATATAAAGTGGATCGGGATTATCATGATTAAATTCCCAGACAGCATCATAAAAATCATCCTGTAACAGGGTGTACACCCTCACACAGTTGGCTCCCATATCCTTAATCATTCGGAACCATCTCAGATAGGTTTCCTTATCAATAGCATAATCCGTGGCAAAATGACCTGGAATTCCCACTCCCATATCAACACCGCGTATTTCAAATGGTTCCATTCCGTTCCCAGTATCTACAAGAATCTCCTTGTCTGAAACTGTTGTAAACGTTTTAACCTCTTTATTCATGTTAAAACTAAGGGTACTCCCTATCCTGTCAGAAACAAACATCCAGCAGGTCACCGCTATAATGACTGCTGTACATGCTATAATAAACTTTTTCATATGTATCTCCTGTAATCTTAAACGGCTCATCTTTTTCCGTTAAAACTGATCAGTGGTTAAATTTTTTTAACGGCAGATTCATGACAGTATTGTTTTAATACCTCAATATTCTCATCCAACCACTCCAACCTCCCGATCAGCTCATCCGTCATCTGACCCACAGCCTCCTCGTAGCTTTCCGGATTTCTTTCATCTGGATGAAGCTTGTTTCGACTGTCGAGATTCTCGGAATTAAAGCTATATCCCCATACAGCATAATTCCGGTCCACAGCTTCTCCCTGATATTCTGTTACATCCTGTATATACTGCAAAATATTTTCATTGCTTAATATTCCCTGTCGGAATTCCCTATATCTATCAATAATTAAATTGATATAGTTCTCATCTTTTATCATCATCCAGAACCATGGTGCCTGTACAGAAACAAACTGTCGTATATGAAAGTCATCTTCGTTGTCCGTACTTATATTGCCGAGATCATTGTTAAAATCCCATACACATGGCTTGATTTTTCCATTTACATCTTTATAAAAATAAGTAGACAGATTCCCCGTATCATGCTGAAGAAATACTTCTGCAATAATAAAATAGTCAGCAAATTCTTCAATATCGACATAATTATTAAATCCATAAGCAAGCGTATCGTAATCATAAGAATATAACGCTTTTTCAAATTTGCTAAGATCTTTTTCAATGTAGTCCTTGATTGCAGGTGTAATCTGCTCTTCTCCCGGATAAACAAGATCAAAAAATGAATCTTTTCTAAGTACAGATACATATTTTGTAAAATTATTCAGTGCAGATACCGGAAGACTTGTAGCATTATCAATTTCTACAATGTAGCCTGTAACATTTTTCGTTAAGTTTGGGCGCGCTATATCCACTCTTCCTTTACCCCTGCTGATAGTTTCCATCATCACATAAACTCCCTGATACGCCCCGTTCAGAATCACCTCACAAAATCTGACATCTGGTGCAAAATCCATAAGCTCACCAGAAAAATTCATAGCCATATAATTACGCATCAGAGTTTTATCTAAAAATGGGCCGTGGAGTACCCAGTCATGTGCCGCCTCCATGCCCATTATCCTTCTATCCTGCTCAGTACCATCTCCATCTACTGTCGTAACAGCGTAAGATTTTTTATCAAACCATCTCGAGGTATTTCCCCGGACTCTTATTCTTATTCTTGTACTAACTGCGGGTTTGTCATTGACCGTATTATATGTATCCAGATTGTCAATAATCTGCATCGTTGCGGCAAGTTCACTTTCTCCTTCTGACGTAGTCGTATATTTTCTATGTGAATATTCTTCTTCATAATATGGCACTCCAGGAATTTCTTCAGAGGTTTCTATTTTAACCACGGGCAAATGCGTTTTTAATTTTTCTATGTCTACTGCCTCGCTGTTATACTGAGATTCTGATATTTGTTCCGCATTTATGGCTTCCTGTACATCTGGGATTGTATCTTCTACTGAAAGATATTCTTTATGTTGATGTGTTCTGTATTTTTTCCCTCCCAGTTCTGTCTGAGTCCAAAACGTACCGATTACTGTAAGTGCTGCTATAATCAGTACCCAATATTTGTTTTTCAAAATATTCCTCCTTTGACTGTTTCAAGAATGACACACTAACACTATTAGTTACTAATATCATCATCCTGAGCAACTACATTCACATATTCCACGTGTTCAATCTCATATAGACAGTCCGCAATACTCTCTGCGCGGTTGCTTGCTTTCTCAAATATTTTCAGCGGAATCTCATAAATCAGTTCTACTGTCCGTTCGGTGGTATTTTCAACTCGCAGATCAATTCTCCGTGAAAAATATTCACTAACAACAGACATAATTCTTTTACCGTACTTCTTGCTCCCCGAACAATCAAAAGCATACGACTTTCATTCTTAATTCTGCCAAGAACGAGAAGTATCAGAAATACAATTGCACTACCGATTCCCGCTGTTATGTAATCTCCAACTCCACATGTAAGACCAACTACTACTGTCCAGAAAATATATACCGTATCTCTCGAATCCTTGATAGCCGTCCTAAAACGGACAATTGACAAAGCACCTACCATACCGAGTGATAACGCCACGTTATTACCGATTGCCGTCATAACTACTGTTGTCAGAACAGCAAGTACAACGAGGCTTGTATTAAACTTCCGACTGTATATTGTACCTGTATGTGACATATAGTATGAAAGATAAATCACAAATCCCAACGCCGCAGCAACAAGAATTTGTGTTAATATTTCTGTCATACTTAAAACTTCTACCTGCTGAATTAATTCATTTAAAAAACTTCTCATTTAACTCTCTCCTCCTTAAAATCTAAAAACTGCCTGACGGGCAAGTGCATATTTACTGACTGCCGTCTCACTTTTATTACTGATTTGCAAAATATTTTTTATATAAGCCAACAGAAAATTGTTATATTTCACCTCCATTACTACACACCCTGGATGTATAACTGGAAAACAGCCTGCATATTCTTCCAAAAATCTTCCAGTTAATTTTGACGCTGATATATTGCTGTCAAAGGTAATCCTTGTGTCATTTTCTTTGAAAACAAACGCCATTCTCTTATATTCAACAATGACTTTCGGTATATAACAATTCGTCTTAAGAACACCATAACATTCCGTTGCGAAAGGATCACTATATTCAAGAAGTACTTCATAATGTCCCTTCATTAATTCTTCAGCATGTTCTCTGGAAATAGTCAGGGAACGCTTCAACTGATTGCTTCCCTGTTTTTGTTTCATCTCTAAAAGTGCTGTCCTACTTTGAGGACTGTAAATCCGCAGACGCATTTTCCTGCGACACTCAACACCCGCCAATTTTTCTTCAAAATCTTTGTTTCCCAATGTATCGAAGTACAGGGAACGTACCATATATCCATCCTTACCGTTATGAGAATCTTCTTTAAATAGTTCAGCAAACTGACGGCTAAAACGATAATACTGTTCCCCGCTTATTAGAAATTTTCTTTCCTGACGAAACACCTTTTTAATCTGCATTCTTTTCCTCCAACATCTCTCTTACGGGTCTGCTCCAATGATAATCTCTGGTCACATTTATATTTTTATATTCCTTCTGAAGTTTCTCCCAAGTCTCTTTCGCATTGTCGATTCCCTTATTCCGATAAGTTTTATTTTCTGTAAGACCATGCTTTCCAACCTCCTGAAACTCCAATATGCAATGTAACTCCTTTCCGTATTTTTCAGAAAGCGCAGCCTCTGTTCTGATTGCCTCGATTTCATTACCGCAGCTATAATTCATAACCGCTACTTCATCACAAGTCTCTTTTATTAGTTCTTCAAGCCCTGACGTCAATCCCTGATTGTCATAATGCCGTGGTATACAAATCGCTGTACGGAGATGATTTTTTTGAGCGAATTTATATCCTTTTTTCATACAGCTTATATATCTGTCCATATACTCTTCCGGATTCTCTTTCCAGGAATCCGATATATACGGTTCTATATCCAACATAACTCCGTCAAACTTCTCTTTTTCTGAAGATTGTACATTATACTGAACGATTTTTTCCAGATGTGCCAACAGCGTTGCTCCATCCTCTTCATATCCCCATTCTACAGCGCCAAGGAGTGCATACACTTCTATCTTCCTATTGTGTAAGGCTTTTACAAATTTTCCTGTAGCCTCCACTTCTGTCATTCCATTTGTCTCCTGATACCACTTGGTAATTCCAAGCTCTTTTGCAAGGTAAAGTGCCTCCTCCGGTTCACAAACAGCTTCCTCTGACCACTCGAACATTCCTGTTTCCTGATATACCTTGTCCTGTTCTTTTCCTTTTCTGACACAGCCGGATACTGTCAACATAAATATAAAAATATATACTACAGTAGCCGTTCTTCTCTTGTTTTGTTTCACTCTATCGCATCCTCCCTACATTATTCACGAATCATTTTTACCTATAGAAGGCTTGATTTCGCTACAATCGTCTACCAGATAGAGACCAATACCAAAACAATGCTCAAAATCAAGCTGACTTTTGCTTTCAGAACTTTCTGCATTGACAAATTTCCTTTCCCTTTTGAGATATTTTCTTATATATTATCATCGAAAGTAGCTTTCCCAAAATCAATAGAATTTGCGCGAGTGGACATTTTTCTGCGCGAATGGACATTATAGCGATTGACACTTGTTCTCTTTCGGGGTACGCTTATAAAAAAGAATCCATCTGGTCAGATCATCGATCTGAGTCCACATAAGCAGAAAACCAAGCAGGAGCAGTATGACAATATACAGAATACATTTCTTTTTATCTGCCTCAATTCTTCGATAGGTTCTGGTGTAATCAATTACTTTCTTTTCTTTCATAGACCCCTCCTTTTGTCTCGCCTCGCTACGTAACTCTACATCGAAGTCTCTCAGAAATTTTTCACATCTCCTCCCCGTAGATTACAGCACTGCAGCCCTTCTGCTTTTTTGCTCTGATACATTGCCCTGTCAGCCTTTCTGTATAACTGATCAAAAGAAACCTCTTCATATCCATCATAAAAACACGCACCCAGACTTATTTCTATGTTCTTCCCCTGCATCTCTATGATATCTATCTGTCGGATATTTTCAAAAAATCTCTCAAAAAATTTCTCTGCTACCCTTTGTTCCAGCATTCCCGGTATAAACATGGCGAACTCATCACCTCCGAGGCGCAAAACCACATCGCTGTCACGACATGTTTTCTGTAGTTTCTCCGCAATGGCTATGATCACCTTATCTCCTACAGAGTGTCCGTAATTGTCATTGATGGATTTAAATTTGTCACAGTCGATCAGGCAAAGCAATCCTCCTGTTTTTTCCTTTAAAAATTCAGTAATCTTTTTTTCTCCGCTTCCACGATTACATAATCCTGTCATAAGATCTGTCTGCGCCAGATAAATCAGCCTGTTCTCACGCTTTTTTTCTTCTTCTATACACTCAATACAGAAAAGTACATGCAGAAGTTTTCCATCTTCATCGTAGTCTACAGGAATAAATCTGCTTCGGTTCCAGCCTGATATTTTATCTGTAAATTCATGTGTTATGCTGTTTTCTCCAAGAAGCCGTTCTTCCAGCGTACTGATATCTACAAACTCCAGTGATTCCTGAAGTTGTGATTCCGTACACATTTTCTCAGCGATATTCTTGATATGTCCGCAAAAATCATCTCTGATTTCATATTCTCCCATTTTAAAATCTTTTCCCAAATATTCCGCAATCTGATCTGTCATTTTTATAATATGATATCTTTTTGTCTGCACATCAACCAAATACATAGATGCATAGATTTTGGAAAGCGACGAATAACTGCTGAGCTTTGCCTCTTTATTTGACTTTATAAACGAATTACGCAATTTCAGAAAT
>ADJS01019252.1_pt1 | contig 13454 bp, 16 predicted proteins | sample 268128 | NCBI WGS metagenome assembly ADJS01 (sample SAMN00007486, study PRJNA43253) | human gut metagenome | isolation source: feces sample TS28 | reverse complement strand
GCCGCGTGCCTTGCGGAGCATTCTCTGCCAGAAGCCGTTTTTCTTTGCCGGCTGCTCTAAAGAACCGCGGATGCCGCGAACTCCGGTGATGTAGATACCGCTTACGGTAGCCTTGACTTCTTTTTTCACCGGGATCTGATCGAAGATAGCAGCGTCGCAGATCAGGGTCATGATTCTCGGACCGACTTTTGCTTTGACGATCGGCAGTTTTGCGCGACGCATCATTTTCGGTGTCTGGTCAATGACCATCTGTGGGAGTCCGGAATCTTTCATGCGAAGCTTTTTCTTATCTATGATCAACATGGAGACAGTCTGTTTCATGGCCTCCATTTGTTCCTGCTGTGCGGCCTGTTTTGTCTGTGCTTTTTTACCGAAGTAATACAGCAGACCAAGGATGACAGCGATGACAGCTAATACGATTAATACGATAATCCAGGGTTTCATCCCTCTATTCCTCCTCTGCAAAAAATAATGTGGGCATCGGAACATACAATGCCAGTCTATGAACATTCTAACATTGATTTCGGCAAAACGCAAACACATTTTAGCGCAATCCAGGCGATTTTACGGTCGAAAATCATAAGAATTTCTAAAATCGGAGCCCCAGCCTTTTTTTTACCAGACAAGTATGGTAAAATGAGATTTACAACGCGCCGGGAACGGCGTAGTATGGAGGAAAATTCAAGAATGAAAAGAAAAGCAGCAGTATGCTTCTGCTCATGACACTGGGAGCAGCCAGTGTGAGCGGATGTGGAAAAAACAATACAACAAGCAGCAGTTCCGTATCAAGCGCAAGCAGCACAAGCGCTTCCTCAGCATCCGATGCGTCGAGCACAGGCAGCACATCGTCCGACAGCACAGCTTCTGAGGAATACGCTTCCCCGAGTGATGTAGACGGGATTCCGGTTGTCGATGAGGAAGTTGATCCGGCAGAGTGTGTAACCTTGGAGATTACAAAAAGCTCACACTGGAAAAGAAAGTAGAGCAGGTAACGGATGATGACGTACAGACGGCCATTATGGCAGAGACAGCTGTCACCATGGACGATCCGGATGCCACCGTACAAAAAGGCGACACCGCCGATATTGCCTATGTTGGCAAAGTTGATGGCAAGGAGTTTGACGGCGGAAGCAGCGATTCCTACAATCTGGTGATCGGATCCGGTACCTTCATCGATGGATTTGAGGATGGTGTCATTGGAATGAAAACAGGGGAGACAAAGGATCTGAACCTGAAATTCCCTGACAGCTATCAGAGTACCGATCTGGCAGGAAAAGATGTTGTGTTTACCGTTACGGTAAATGCGTTTACCCGCCCGGCAGAAAACATTGACGGATGGGAGCTCGATGATGCATGGGTAGCAAAAAATACAGATTACAGTACTGTGGAGGAATACCGTGCCGGAAAACGCGCAGAGCTGGAGGCGGCAAATGAGACGACAGCGGAAAATAATTTGCAGAATGACGCGATGCAGCAGATGGCAGACGGCTGTACGTTTCACAAAATTCCGAAATCCTATATCACCCTTGGCGAAGAAGATTACGATAAACGGTATACCGCTTATCTTCAGAATTACGGCATTTCCCTGGACGACTATCTGGAGCAGTATGCGGACGGAGCGACCTACAATCAGGAGAAAGCAACGTATGCAGGAACGATGGCAAAAAGTGCCCTTCTTCTGGATGCCGTAAAAGAGGCAGAAGGCTGGACAACAGATGACCAGGATTACCAGCAGATCTTAAACGATGAGGCAGCCAATGCCAATATGTCGCAGGAAGATTTCCTGAAAGCAGCCAATGACTATTACGGGGAAGATACGGTAGTGCGCAACATCATGATGGAGCGCATGATCAATATGGTTCTCGACAATGCAACAGTCAATACCGTGACTGTGGATGCAGACGGAAATACAGTAAAATAAAAAGAAAAATCACCCCGGAAAACAGGATGAAAACTTCTGTTTTCCGGGGTGATTTAACCGAATCAAGTAAGTCCCCTGCTTCCATTGCGAAAAGCAATAAGCAGTGGTGGGGACTTGCTTGTATCAGGAGGAGTGCAAGCTCCTTCTGATAAACTGCGGAGCAGTTATTCGGTTATGAGCAAGTAGCGAAGCGGATTGCGAATATCCGCTTGACATGTGGGAAACGAATTATGTTCGTTACGCCATGATTTTGCGGAACAGATCCTTCAGATCTTCTACGCTTGCATCCTTCGGGTTGCCCGGTGCGCAGGCATCTGCGTGTGCGGAATCTGCAAGGAACTGCAGATCTTCTTCTTTGACTGCCTCGAGAACAGATGGGATTCCAACGTCTGCGGACAGCTTCTTAACAGCATCAATCGCTGCTTTTCTGTACTCTTCCTGAGACATTTCGTCTACACCTGCAACGCCCATGGCACGTGCGATTTCACGGTATTTCTCACCGGTGCACTCCTGGTTGTATTCCATAACGATCGGAAGCATCATGGCACATGCAACACCGTGTGGGGTATCATAAACAGCACCAAGGGTGTGTGCCATGGAGTGAGCGATTCCAAGACCTACGTTGGAGAAGCCCATACCTGCGATGTACTGGCCAAGAGCCATTCCTTCGCGTCCCTCCTTGGTGTTTGCGACAGCACCGCGCAGAGATTTGGAGATGAGTTCGATGGCTTTCAGATGGAACATGTCAGTCATTTCCCATGCAGCTTTTGTGGTGTAGCCTTCGATTGCGTGAGTCAGAGCGTCCATACCGGTGGAAGCGGTCAGGCCTTTCGGCATGGAGGACATCATATCCGGGTCAACAACTGCGATGATCGGCATATCGTGCGGGTCAACGCATACGAATTTACGTTTTCTCTCTACGTCGGTGATAACGTAGTTGATGGTAACCTCTGCAGCAGTACCGGCTGTAGTCGGAACGGCGATGATCGGTACACACGGATTTTTGGTCGGTGCGGTGCCCTCAAGGCTTCTGACATCCTCAAACTCCGGGTTTGCGATGATGATACCGATGGCTTTGGAGGTATCCATAGAAGAGCCGCCGCCGATGGCGATCAGATAGTCAGCGCCAGATGCCTTGAAAGCTTCTACGCCGTGTTTTACGTTTTCGATGGTCGGGTTTGGCTTGATATCGCTGTAAAGCTCATAGTCGAGTCCGTTTGCGGTCAGAATATCGGTTACTTTGGAAGTAACGTTGAATTTAATCAGATCCGGGTCAGAGCATACGAAAGCTTTCTTGAAGCCGTGTGCCTTTGCTTCATTTGCGATCTCGGCAATAGCGCCTGCTCCGTGATAAGAGGTTGCATTTAAATTAATACGATTTGCCATGATTGAAAAACTCCCTTCTAAAATGAATGAATGGTTTCACTGAACTTGTTATTATATTAACAAATCCGGAAGGGAAAAAGAAAGTGACAGAAGAAGCGAAGTGTAACACTTTAAAAAAAAATCGCCATTGTGACAAAAACAACAGAACAAAATTTGTGAAAAATAACCAGAGCGTGTCTGAAAAACCATTTCCGTAATCTGCAAGCCCCACTTTGACACGCGCTCTAAGAGAGCAGCTGCAGATTCCGGAACAGTTTTTTTAAGTCTTCCGGCATTGCCCGGACGAGAAGAGCGGCAAACTCGGAAGGTGTCAGATCCATGCCGGTAAGCACCCATTTTACGGTCATGGTGATGGAACCCTGACAGTACATTTCGAGAAGAAAATGCATTTCCGGTGAAACCGGACTGCCGCTTTTTTCGTGAATCAGATTTTCGTAGAACGCGAGAATCAGATCGAAATCGTGCTCACGCAGAGAATTCTGCTTGTCGTAGCGGAAGGCAGCGGAGAAAAAAGCTTTTTCTTTCTGAATATAGGTAAATTTCTTTTCCAGACTGTCAAAAACGGTCGTTCCGCGACCCATATGTTCAAAGGATTTTGTCAGTAATTTATCAAAATACCAGTTGATCAGATCGTATTTGTCGAGAAAATTGCGGTAGAAGGTCTGGCGGGTAACACCACAGATTTCACAGATCTGGCGCACGGTGATCTCTTCAACGGGTGTTGTTTTCATGCACTCCTTCATGGATTCGGCAAGACGGTATTTTGTTTTTTCTCCTTTGGGAGCAGATACGGTGGAATGGATCATCCGGGCAGTTTCCTTTCGTTTCAAAAATTATAACTATGCAGAGTTATGCATACATTATAACGCGAATCAGAAGAAATAAAAAGCCCTGAACATGTTTCCAGGATGAAAGCGAGAAACATGCCAAGGGCGTTATTGTTATTTTCTTTTGTTTACGGCCTGTCCGACACAGTAGCATACAGCAGCAACAACCATGCCGTTGATGGAAGCGATGCCCCAGTGTAAGAGGTTCGCAACAATGGCACCGAGAATGACACCGGCGACCGCAAACCAGTCTATGGTTTTAAGCTTCGGCTGATCGGTTTCAAAGTCCTCTTTGTTCATGAAGTAGGCGAGCACCAGAATCATGCCGACCGGCGGCAGGGTACAATTCAGAATGTTGAGCCAGCCGCAGAAGTTGTAGTACAGCCATACGGAGGCAACCGTTCCGATGATACCGGAAAGGAGAACCATCGGTTTTTTTCTCTGATGGAAGATGTTGGCAAGACCAAGACCTGCGGTATACAGAGCGTTGTCGTTTGTAGTCCAGATATTAAGACCGAGAACGAGAACAGCCAGGTAGAACAGGTTCAGGCGGACCATAACCTCGAAGATATCGTTTCCGCCGACAAAGATCGAGGAAACGGCACCGAAGAAGAACATCAGGGAGTTTCCGATGAAGAAGGCCACAACCGTGGTGATGGCACCCGCTTTTCCGTTCTTTGCAAAACGTGCGAAGTTTGGAGTTGCGGTTCCGCCGGAAACGAAGGAGCCGACACCAAACCATCCGATCTGCGTAAAGCTGGTCATGGCTGACGGCAGATAGGAACCTTTTTCGCCAAAGGCTCTCTGGGACAAAAGATCAAGTGACAGACCGGTTTTTGCACCGACGTAGCCGAGCAGACCGGTATAAATACCAAGAATGATTCCACCAAGGATCAGTGATCCCAAAAAGCCCCAGAAATCGAGGCCGTCAGCGAGCTGCTGGCCGACCCACATGCTTGCCGAGAAGAAGGTGAAGCCAAGCTATAAACTTTTAACAGTGTAAGGGGTAGCAACCTGATTGTCAAGGGAAAAGGCGAATTTACATGATTTTCTTACAGAAGAAGGGAATGCGCCGCGATAAAAGGGATTTTACCGGGTTTTGCCTTCTCCGGAAAAATATTCTTTGTAAGCTCCACAACCTTGCCCGAAAGCAGGAAGAGCGCAATCAGGTTTGGGATTGCCATGAGGCCGTTGAAGGTCTCGGCAATGCTCCACATCAGGCCAAGATTTGCGGTGGCGCCAAGGATGGCAACCAGCGCATAGGCGGCCATAAAATATTTTGTGATTCTTTCGGAGAACAAAAACTCGATGCAGCGTGCACCGTAAAGTCCCCATCCGAGAATCGTGGAAAAGGCGAAGCAGCACATCGCGAACGCGGTGAGCAGCGAAACCCAGTTTCCGTATGTAAGGGTAAAACCGCTGATGGTCAGCTCTGCGCCGGCAGCCTGTCCGTAGGTGATGGAAGTACCGCTGCAGAGAATAACAAGTGCAGTTAAGGTACAAATCACGATCGTATCAGTAAATACCTCAAAGATACCAAACATACCCTGTTTGACCGGCTTTTTTGGTGTCGGCACAGGCGTGTGCGATCGAACCGGTACCAAGACCTGCCTCGTTTGAGAAAATACCGCGGGACACACCTTTTTTCACACTCATGAGCATGCTTCCGACGATACCGCCTGTAACAGCAGAGGGACGGAAGGCGCCCTCAAGGATCGATACGAAAACAGACGGAATCCGGTTGAGATTCAGTAAAATTACACCGATGGCAAGGACAATATAAAACAGAGCCATAAACGGAACGAGCTTTTCTGTTACCTGTGCGATCCGTTTGACACCGCCGAGCAGGATCAGCGCTACGAGTACCGCAATGATGATACCCTGAATCAGGTTGGAGGTAGGGATCGCGTCCTTTGAGATCACATGGTAATTCATCAGTGCGGAGTTGACTGCGGTTGTGATGGTGTTGACCTGCGTTGCATTTCCGGTTCCGAACACAGTCAGTACACCGAAAGCAGCGAAAAGATAGGCCAGAAAATGCCATTTTTTGCTGAGACCGTTTTTGATGTAATACATCGGTCCGCCGACGAGTTCCCCGTTGGCGTTTTTCTCGTGATAGAAAACAGCCAGTGTTACCTCGGCAAATTTCGTACACATGCCGAGCAGGGCGGAAACCCACATCCAGAACACAGCACCGGGTCCGCCGATAGCGATAGCGCCGGCAACACCGGCAATATTACCGGTACCGACCGTGGCGGCAAGTGCTGTACAGACCGCCTGGAACGGTGTAATTGCGCCATCGGAAGCATCTCGTTTGCGGAACATTCTTCCGAGCGTTGTGCGGATCGCATACGGGAATTTTCGAATCTGGAGAAAACGGGTGCGCAGACTCAGGTAAAGACCGACACCGAAAATACAGATCATAGCCGGAACACCCCAGATAAAATTGTTCACGGCATTGTTGATGGTTTCAATCAGTTGGAGCATAGATACCTCTTTCTTTTTCATAAGCAGAAGCACTTTTTTGGAAGATCAGTGCTTTCATAAAGTAACACAATGCAAAAAGTATATCATCTCAGACGAGATTTGCAAGTTTTTTTCGAGAAAAAACGCGGAACCCCCAAATTTTTTGCGATTCCGGAAAGATATATTTTCTCTAGCCTTATGGGTTTACCATGAGCCAGGCGGTTTTTTACGTTTTCTTCCAGTTTTTGTGAAGGAATGCAGCGAAATATGATAGAATAGAGAAAAAACAGAAAAGAGGATTATTGCCATGTTTCAGGTAATTGATATGCACTGCGACACCATCCCGGCGCTGCAGTGGAAGGAAAAACAGGAGCATCTTGCGGATGCGGATCTTCAGATCAATCTGGATAAGCTGGAAAAGGGCGGCAGCCTCTGCCAGTGCTTTTCTCTGTTTACGTTCCTGAAGGGACTGAAAGACGAAACGCCGTTTGAGCATGTGAGAAAGCTGGCTGATCTCTGGAAATCAGAGGTGGAACGGTATCCGGACCGCATTTGTCAGATCAAAACGTATGCGGATCTGATGCAGGTACAGAAGGAAGGAAAAATAGGCGCGGTGATGACCGTCGAAGAGGGTGGTGTTTACGAGGGAAGTATTGAAAAACTGCACACACTGTACGATCTCGGTGTGCGGATTTCCACGCTGACCTGGAACTTTCCGAATGAGCTTGGATTCCCGAACCCGGCGCAGGAAGAGGGAAAGCCATATCTTCCGGATCTTGAAAACGGGCTGACACCGACCGGTATTACCTTTGTCGAGGAGATGGAGCGGCTCGGCATAGTGATCGATTTATCACACTTAAATGATGCCGGAATCCGCGATGTTTTTGCACATACGAGAGGTCCGGTCATTGCATCCCATTCCAATGCGCGCGGTGCGTGCTTCCATCTGCGAAACCTTTCGGATGAAATGATTCGTCAGCTCGCAGAGCGTGGCGGCGTCACCGGTATCAATTTCTGTCCGTCGTTTCTGCGCGAGGAGGAGCCGGCGGCGAAAAAGGCATCGACGATGGATATGGTACGCCATATGAAATATCTGCGCAACGTCGGCGGCATCGACATCATCGGCCTTGGAACCGATTTTGACGGTTTCAGCGGCGAGACGGATGTGCCGGACACCGCGCATATGCAGCATCTCGCAGATGTGATGAGCCACGACGGTTTCACCGATGAGGAGATCGAGAAGGTCTTTTCCAAGAATGTACTTCGGGTGTTTAGAGAATGCTGGAAATAAAACTACAGCTCCGGTGATGCCGCCAGAAGCTCCTTTGTATAATCATTCTGCGGATGCGCAAACAGTTCTTCCGTCTCCGCGTTCTCCACAATCCGGCCTTCTTTCATCACGAGAACCCGGTCGCACATCTGATAGATCACGTTGAGGTCATGCGAGATAAAGAGAATCGAGAGCTGAAGCTCCTCCTGAAGCTGAACCATCAGCTCCATGATCTGCTTCTGAATCGTCACATCGAGAGCGGAAACCGGTTCGTCGGCAAGGATCAGGCGTGAGCCCTGGATCAGTGCGGCCGCGATGCTGACTCTCTGGCGCTGGCCGCCGGAGAGCTCATGCGGGCGGCGTTTCAGGTGCTCTGCGGAGAGACCGACTCTTTCAGCCATCGCAAGAACCCGTTTTTTTCGTTCTTCTTTCGGAACCTTCTGCATCCGAAGCGGTTCTTCTAAAATCCAGGAGATTTTCTTCGCCGGATTCAGGGAGGAAAACGGGTCCTGGAAAATCATCTGCGGATGGTCGACCTGCGAAATTATTTCGCCCTCATCTGGGCGGATAAATCCTAAGATCACTTTGGAGAGTGTCGATTTTCCGCATCCGCTCTCTCCGACGAGACCGAGAATTTCATTTTCATGAAGCTCGAAAGAGATATCATGAAGCACCGTTTTTCTCTGCTTTCCCTCCTGATAGGAGGCAGAAATATGGCTGACTTTCAGAATGTTGTTCGGAATGATTTCTTCCATGGGTTATTCCTCCTTTTCCGCCGGCGGAGCAGCTTTTTTGTCAGAGCCTGTCGGCCATTGAGCTGTTGGAGCGATTTTGATTCGTTTTCGCAGCGATGTTCGTCGGTTCGGAATTGCATCGAGCAGGCGGCGGGTGTAGTCTTCCTTCGGGTGGAAAAAGACATCGTCCACACTGCCGGATTCCACAATCGTCCCATGATTCATGACGATGACCCGGTCACAGAGCGAACGGATGACGCCGAGGTCGTGTGAGATAAAAAGAATCGCCGTGTGATGGCGTTCATTGATTTTTTTCAGCAGCTTTAAGATCTGCGACTGAATCGTCACATCAAGAGCTGTTGTCGGCTCGTCTGCAATCAGAAGCTTCGGTTCTGTAATAAGCGCCGCAGCGATCATCACCCTCTGGCGCTGACCGCCGGAGAGCTGGTGAGGGTATTTTTTGCAAAGCTTTTCCGGGTCGGGAAGCTCGACCTCATGCATTATAGCAAGAACCTTTTCATGACGTTCTGCCGGTGTGCAGCTCTCATGAATCAGCAGTCCCTCTGCAATCTGTTCTTCGATGGCCAGAACCGGATTTAAAGAGGTCATCGGCTCCTGAAAAATCATACTGATTTCTTTTCCACGGATGCGCTGCAGATCCTGGCTGGAAGCGTGTGTAACGGAAGAACCTTCGTAAAGAATTTCTCCGCCGGATACGGCGGAATTTTCCTTTAAAAGCTGCAGAATGGAGAGTGCTGTCTGCGTTTTGCCGGAACCGGATTCCCCGACAATGCCAAGCGTCTCACCTTCTTCTAAGGAAAAGGAGATGCCTTTTACCACTTCGGTCGGTGGCGTGGTATCGTAAAATGCAATTTTTAAGTCACGTACATCGAGAAGTGCCATATCAGTTACCGCCTTTCTTCTGTAATCCGTCGCCGAGGAGCGATACGCCAAGCGCCAGTAAAATGACGGCAAGACCGGGGAAAACAGAGCCCCAGGGAGCAGTCATCAGATACGTCTGGGATTCTGAGAGCATCCGTCCAAGCGAGGCATCGGGCGGCTGGACACCGATGCCGAGAAAGCTCATGCCGGCCTCGGAGAGAACGGCGTTGTTGAAACCGATTGCTGCCATCGAAAGAAGGGACGGGACCGTATTTGGCAGGATATGTACAAATATGATCCGAAGATGGGAAACACCCATCAGACGGGCACTTTTGACATAGTCCATATCTTTGCGTGCGAGAAATTCGCTTCTGGTGATACGTGCAAAGCTCGGAATGAATACGATACCGAGTGCAAGGATCACGTTGTATTTGCCGGGACCCAGCAGCGCGATAAATACCAGCGCCAGCAGGATTCCCGGAAAGGAAACAATGACATCGTTTATGCGCATCAGGATTTCGTCAATCCATCCGCCAAAATACCCGGTGAACGCACCGACAAGAACACCAATGGTTCCGCCGAGCAGCAGAGTAGCGAAAGCGACGAAGAAGGTTGTACCGGTTCCTTTTAAGACGCGGCTGAAAATATCGCGTCCAAAGTGATCGCAGCCGAACGGGTGCGACAGAGAGGGAGCAGCAAACTTGGCTGCGCCGTTCATTGCATCCGGGTCGTACGGTGTATAGAAAAAGCCGATCAGAAGAAACAGAAGCATAAAAGCGGTGAGAACAGCTCCGATGATCAGCGTGAGATTGCGTTTCTTTTTCATAATGAAAACCCTTTCCTTTGTCGTGGGCGGCTCCCCATGACCTTTCGGTCGCGGGAGCTGATGATCGAAAGCTCCCGTCAGTCTTTTACGCGGATACGCGGATCAATTCTGCCATACAGCAGATCTACCACGAAATTGATGATAATAATGAGGGCGGCGATCAGTACAAGGATGCCCTGAACCACGGGGTAATCGCGGTTGGAGATCGAAGTGATCAGAAGATTGCCCATGCCCGGAATCGAAAAAACCTGTTCCAGAATAATGCTGTTTGCCACAATATCTGCGATTGTCATGCCCCAGAAGGTCAGTACCGGAATCAGGGCGTTTTTCAGCACATGGTGATACATAACACGGCGTGTACTGTTTCCGCGGGAATAGGCGGTGCGCACATAGTCGGCATCGAGCTGTGAGAGCACAGAGCTGCGCAGCATTTTGACAGCCATGGAACAGCGCGGAAGTGCAATGGCGGCAGACGGTGCAACAAGATAACCGATAAAACCGGAAAAATTTTCAGAAATCGGCACATAGGCGCCCGGCTGAAACCATTTGAGAATCAGACCGAAAAGATACGTGATCAGAATACCGATGAAAAATCCCGGCACAGACATGATCACCTGATTGATCGTCATGATCAGCCGGTCCAGATGGCCTCCGGCGTGCTGTGCTGTGAAAATACCGATGGGAATCGAGACAACAAGGATCATCAGGAATGCGATAACGGTGATAGCGATGGTAATCGGAACTTTATCGCGGATCAGTTCTCCGACCGGCATCGAGTACGAATACGAGGTGCCGAGATCTCCATGAAAAAAGCCGGTTACCCACGAAGCATACCGTTCCAGAACCGGCCGATCCAGGCCCATTTCCTTTTGCAGAGCCTCAATCCGCTCCGGCGTCGCCTCCGTTCCAAGCTGCGATTTTGCCGCATCTCCGGGTATGACGGAAAAGGCAAAGAACGATAAAAAGGATACAAGAAGCAGCGTAAGAAGGAGAGAGCCGAATTTCTTTGCAATGTATTTCATGAATGGAAATTCCTCCTTGTGTAATGTAGGATACTCCGGGAATTTTTCCCGGCTTATAAAAGCAGGCACAGAAAAGCTTCGGGCGTATCGGCTGAAGGTTTTCGTGCACGTCATTTTTATTGTAGACAATGCAGGTGTAAATAGCAAGATAAAATTGGAATATCTCGAATTACAGAATAACAGGAAAAGGCCTCTTGCATAACCTGTGCGGATGATGCAAAAAGCCTTTGATAAATTGCCTTCGATAAATCCCCTGTTTAGTTTTCCATTTCCCGTCCGAGATACGTTGCCGCTACCTGGAGGAGCTTTTTTTCTGTGTCGCCCGGCAGGGACTCCCTGTCTTTGCCGCAGAGAATGACCGAACCGATGGCATCACCGGAGGAGAGAATCGGAAAAATGAGCTCCGGCAGAGGAGTAGTATTGTCTGTGTTTTCCAAAATTGAAAAATAAGCCTTTTCACCGGGACGCGCAAGTACTGTTTTCCGGTTCAGAATCGCCTCCTCCAGCCGGCTGCTGATGGACTTGCCAAGATAATTTTTCTGTTCCGGCCCGTTTGCCGCCACAATCTGTTCCTGATCCGAAACACAGACGAGACATCCGGTCACCGTTGAAATTGATTTTGTAAACCCTGCTGCGCATTCCGCCAGCTCTTCGATCGGTGAGTATTTCTTCAGGATAATCTCACCCTCCCGTCCGGTATAAATTTCCATGGCCTGTCCCTCCCGGATCCGCATCGTGCGCCGGATTTCCTTGGGAACTACCACACGCCCCAGATCATCAATCCTTCGAACAATTCCCGTCGCTTTCATATGAAAAATTCCTCCTGTTTCCGCAATGTACTTTCCATAATTTGTGCTGTATGGGTAGTATGTGGAAAAACAGGTGGAATTATGCATGGAAAAAAGAAACAGTATTTCCGCTGTTTGCAGCAATTTCGGAAAAAATACAGTGAAACAGCAGTGGTTAGTCTGGTTGCTCCTTTTACAGAAGACTGCGGTCTTTTCCGAGATAGAACAAAGCGATCGTATCCGGTCCGACGTGGCTTCCGGTGCAGTAATCGTAGGAAGTATTGATAAACTCACGCACCTTCACTCTTTTCTGGATTTCTTCCATCATATAAAGAGATTCCTCATAGGCATCTGCATGTGCGATTCCGACGATCTGCTTTTCCGGTTCTTCGATCGTTTCACAGAAAAGACGAATCAGTTCATTTAAAACGGCCTTGCGTCCTCGGACATTCTTGTAGGAAACAATATAGCCATCTTCACTTCCACGCAGAATCGGTTTGATTTTCAGCATATTTCCGACCACAGCGACACTTCCCTTGATTCTTCCGGTGCGGGAAAGATATTTCAGATCGCCGACGGTGAAAATGCCGTTCATTTTGCACGTAGGTTTCCAGAAGATCTGCCGCTTCGTCTACGTTCATGCCCCGATCGCGCATTTCGCTGGCATAGATGGCGAGGATGCCCTGTGCAAGAGAGGCATTCAGGGAATCGACGAGGCGGATTTTACGTTTTCCGCCGTATTCCTCAAGAAGCTCCTCGGCAGCAAGTCTTGCGGAGTTATAAGTTCCGCTGATGTTTTTGCTTAAGGAAAGATAGATGACATCCTGATCTGCCTCAAGAGTGGTGCGGAACGCATCCGCAAAATTTGCGGTGCTGATCAGTCCGGTCTTGATTTCACAGCCGGTGCGCATGGCATTGTAATATTCTTTTCCTTTGCAAGCTCCTCTTCCGGTGACAGATCCGGGTCGAAGCAGACCAGCTCTTTTCCATTCACAAGATTGACGAAAGAAACGACATGGATATCGTATTTTTTCGCAGTAACAGCAGGCAGATTTGCCGCTGAATCAACAAAAACCTGAAACATAAATAAAATTCTCCTTTGTAGTGTAAATGTCCCCCAAAATGATGTAACTTTTGATAAGCATTGTAGCACATTGTATCACCAAAGAAGAGAGATTTCAATGGAAGATAGACAACATACTACAAAGGAGTGTGCCGACAAGTTGATTTCTGAAATCATCTGTTTTCGGAAGAAATTTGACCAGGTATCAATGCATAGTAATAATGACTAAAAACGGCAGATGTATTTTTAGTAAAAACCGCTTTTGAAAA
>ADJS01020439.1_pt1 | contig 13462 bp, 14 predicted proteins | sample 268128 | NCBI WGS metagenome assembly ADJS01 (sample SAMN00007486, study PRJNA43253) | human gut metagenome | isolation source: feces sample TS28 | reverse complement strand
GTAATATAGTTTGGTTGTGCGGATCAGACGGGAAGAAACGAGGAATGAGATGACCTATAACGAAGCGATTGAATGGATGGATTCAAGACACTGGAGCGGCACGGGAAAAGGGATCGTGCGGTCACAGGAGCTTTTGGAACGGCTTGGAAATCCGCAGGACAAGCTGAAATTTGTACATGTGGCGGGTACGAACGGCAAAGGTTCGGTCTGCGCGTGCCTGTCGAAAATTCTGACGGCAGCCGGCTATCAGGTTGGACTGTTTGTTTCTCCCCATTTAAAACGTTTTAACGACAGGATTTATTTTAACGGAACAGAGATCGGAGACGAAGATTTTGCGAGGTTGGCGTCACGGATCCGAACACAGGCGGAAATCATGAAGGATGCGCCGACGGTGTTTGAGATCATGACGGCAATGGGGATGCTGTATTTTGCAGAAAAACAGTGTGATCTTGTGATGTTGGAAGTCGGCATGGGCGGCAGGCTGGATTCCACCAATGTGATCCGAACGCCGGAGGCTGCTGTTATTACCTCCATCGGACTGGATCATACAAAGGAGCTGGGTGATACACTGGAAAAAATCGCGGGAGAAAAGGGCGGCATCATAAAAACAGGCGGCACGGTCATTGTGGACGGAAGCAATACAGCAGTTATGCCGGTATTTGAAAAAATCTGTCAGAAAACAGGCGCGCTGCTTGTTACAAGCGCGCCGGAACAGATTCAGAATGTTGTGTTAAGTCCGGCGGGCGAGGTATTTGATTATAAGGATTTAAAAGCGCTTCATCTCTCTTTGACAGGTGTCTATCAGATGAATAATGCAGCGGTGGTCATAGAAACCCTTCGTGTGCTGGAACAAAAAGGGTATAGGATCGGTGAAGCTGCTCTGCGCAAGGGGCTTTCAGAGGTATATTGGCCGGGACGCTTTGAGCGCCTGCATGAGCAGCCGACCTTTCTCGTGGATGGCTCCCATAACCCGGACGGTATCCGGGCACTGCTGAAAAGCCTGCGCAGTTATTTTCCGGATAAAAAAATCCGTTTCCTGCTGGGGATTCTTTCTACAAAGGATGTCAGAACAATGCTGCAGCTGATCGAACCTTTGGCAGAGGAAATCGGCGTGATTATGCCGCCGTCTGAAAAAGCGATGGATAATGAAAGAATGGCGCAGCAGATCAGCCGGGAATGTGCGGTAAGGACAACGGCATTTGATTCGATCGAAGAAGGGGTACGCAGTATGATCGAAAATGCTGAAAAGGAGGATGTGATCTGTGCAACCGGCTCGCTGTATTCGATTGAAGAGATCCGTACCTGCGCAAATCGGGAATTTCATCAAAACTGCGGAGGCTGTGAGAGACTGTGACATCGGAAGAAACTGCGCGCTTTACTGCAGCAAAGGAGCGGATCATCGGTAAAAATCGGGAACGCAATGGTATCGGCACCCTTTCGGAAAAGACGGTTCACGCGGTGTTGAAAAACTATTACGCTCTGGATGAAACGCAGCATGAAATCCCGGTGGAGGGCTGCGTGGCAGATATATTTAATGGAAAAGAGATTATCGAAATCCAGACTAGAAGCTTCGATCGGATGCGCCCGAAGCTGGAGCGATTCCTGCCGCTGTATCCGGTGACGATCGTGTACCCGATCCCATACTGCAAGCATGTTTTCTGGATCGATGAGGAAACCGGAGAAATTTCCGGCGGACGGAAATCTCCATTAAAGGGAAGTCCTTATCTGGCATTTAAGGAGCTGTACCGGATCAAAGCTTATCTGCAAGATCCGAACCTGACGATCCGGCTCACGTTTCTGAATATGGAAGAATATAAGCTGTTAAATGGCTGGAGCCGGGACAAAAAACGTGGCTCCAGCCGTTATGACAGAATTCCTGTTTCCATTGAGAGGGAAATGGAATTTACCTGCGCACAGGATTATGTCCAGCTGATTCCATACGATCTGCCGGAGCCCTTCACATCTGCGCAGCTTGCGAAAGCAGTGCAGATTCGAAAGGAGCAGGCTGGCATTGTGTGCAATATCCTTCATGACCTCGGCGTGATTGAGCGGGACGGGAAAAAAGGAAATGCGTATCTCTACAGGGTGGTGGAGGTATGAGCTTCGATGGACAGAATATCATCCAGAAAAATCTGCATTCCATCCTCCAGTGTGAGGATGCGCTGGAAAAGGTCGAGCTTTTTGACCGTGCCGGATATAGGGACATAGGAACCGCCCTGTTTGCGTTTGTCAGGGCAAAAAAAGGTAATGGAAATCAGCGGTTTTTCGGAGAGATGTTCGAGAAGCTGCTGAAATTTTATATCGAGAAGCTCTTGCATATCTTCGTTGAGTGTGATCTTTTCTTCTGTCAGGCGCGCTGTTTCCAAAATGGCGGAATCATAGCCGGTGAGAGCAGCAAAGGGAGAAAACTGGGCTGCGCGGTCATGCATGGACATCTGAGGATGTGTTTTGGAAACGTGGTGCGGAAGATGGATGATATCGCTGTAGTCTGGTTTCATGCCTTATGTCCTCCAATCTGGTTGTTGCGGTCTTTGGCGGTTGCGCCCTCTTCCAGGTTCATCGCTTTGAGCACTGCGTTTTTACCGAATTTTTTTCGGATGGAAAGCATCGCCTCCTGCAGTTTTCGCTCACGCGCCAGGTCAGCAGCGTCGGCTTTCTGTTTTTGTTCTTCTGCTGCATAATCTGTGAAAAGATCGAGCTGGGTAAAGCGGTCTTTCTTTTGCAGAGCAGTGTCCTCCGGGATAATGTGGTTGGCGACAATATACAGCCGGCGGATCAGGAGCGTCGGATCGATAAGACGATCGAAAAGATCGACGGCGGCGTTCATGATCCTGTGGGAAGAGGAGGTATAGTCGTCCAGATTTTGGGTTCCATGCGCCTGCTTTGGAATCGAACGGCCGTAGCGGTCTGTTTTGATGGAACCGTGGTAGGCGGATCTCCGGGAGGGATCGGACAGGTTTTCGATATCGTAGCCGACGGTGAGGACAATCTGGTCGGTTACGATTTTTTTATTTACAAGATCGAGGGCGAGCTGGTCTGCCATTTCTTTCAAAACGAGCTTTGCTTTGTCTGTCTCATACGGACAATGCAGAACCTGCCCGGAGCTGATGCTGTTGGTTTCCGGTTTGTAGGCTTTGATTTCCGGGACGGTGCAGGGTTCAAAGCCCCAGGCGTGGTCGATCAGAAGCTCTGCATTTTTTCCGAAAAGCCGATAGAGCAGGTCTTCATTTTTGACAGAGCAGCGTGCGATATCCCCCATCGTGAACAATCCATTTTCGGCAAGCTTTCTGGCATAGCCGTGTCCGATGCGCCAGAAGTCAGTGAGCGGCTGATGTGCCCAGAGCTTTTGTCGGAATGTCATTTCATCGAGAAAAGCGATGCGCACGCCGTATTCATCTGCCGGGAGATGCTTTGCTACGATATCCATTGCAACCTTGCAGAGAAAAAGATTCGTCCCGATGCCGGCAGTAGCGGTGATTCCTGTCGTATCCATGACATCGAGAATAATTTTACGGGCAAATTCGCGGGCAGACATCCCGCTGGCGGGCAGATAATCCGTAATGTCCATAAAAACCTCGTCGATGGAATAAACTACGATATCCTCCGGTGCGACGTATTTCATATAGATGGAATAAATTCTGGTGCTGCATTCCATATAATGCGCCATCTGGGGCGGCGCGATCAGAAAATCAACGGCGAGTGCCGGATTCTGAGAAAGCTCTGAGAAAAAATAGGATGTACCGGAAAGTAGCTGTCCGGGCGCATGCTGTTTTCGTTCGATATTGACTTCCCGGACTCGCTGTTTTACTTCAAAAAGACGACTTCGTCCGGACATGCCAAAGCTTTTCAGAGATGGTGTGACAGCAAGACAGATGGTTTTGTCTGTACGGCTGATGTCTGCCACGACAAGGTTGGTGTCAAGGGGGTCAAGGCCGCGCTCCCGACATTCTACGGAAGCGTAAAAGGACTTTAAGTCGATGGCAATATAGATGCGGTCTTTCATGGAAGGTGGCCTCCTTTCTTTACATTGCAGCGGCTTTTTTATATTATACACGAACAGATGTTCGCTTTGCAAAGAAAATTTTTTATTCTGATTTCCTATTTTTTTCGAACAGTCTTTCAGGAATCTGATATACTATCATCTATAGGATGCCCAGGGTGAAAAGGAGGATTCCTTATTATGTTCAGACAAGGAAAACAGGCTGTGAAAAAACCGGCACAGCAAAATGTGGTAATCATTTATGCCGATGATCTTGGTTTTGGGGATCTTGGATGCTATGGGAGCAGGAAGATCGACACCCCGAATCTGGACAGGCTATGTGCAGAAGGATTGAAATTTACCAACGCATATTCCACCTCTGCGGTTTGTACGCCTGCACGCTTCAGCATTCTGACAGGGCGTTATCCGTTCCGGAATGATCAGGCACATATTCTGCCGGGAGATGCAGGCTGTATTATTAAAAGAGAGCTTGATACCGTTCCAAAGCTGTTTCAGAGAGCGGGGTATCATACCGGAATTGTTGGAAAATGGCACCTGGGGCTGGGAGATGGCAGCAAACCGATCGACTGGAATCAGGAGATCAATCTGACACCGATAGACCTTGGTTTTGAGGAATCGTTTATTTTTCCGGCAACGGCAGACCGAGTGCCCTGTGTATTCTTAGAGGGACGCTCGGTAGTAAACCTGGATCCAAAAGATCCAATCGAGGTTTCCTACGAAGCAGAATCGCCCTTTGAGGATATTCCAACGTATTATAAAAACCCGGAGCTTCTGCGCGTGCGCTCTTCTCACGGACACGATAAGAGCATTGTAAACGGCATCGGAAGGATTGGCTATATGCGCGGCGGAAGCAAAGCAGTCTGGAAGGATGAAGAACTGGCAGAAACCTTTTTAAATCGGGCAACGCGGTTTATTTCAGACAGCTGCAGGGTAGAAAAACCATTCTTTTTATATTACGCCCTTCATCAGCCCCATGTACCCCGCGTGCCCTCTGCGCGCTTTGATGGCGCGACCGGACTGGGACCCAGAGGGGATGTGATCGCAGAGCTTGACTGGTGCGTTGGGGAAGTGATGGCTGCGTTGGAAAAAGAAGGGATTCTGGATAACACCATGATTATTTTTTCCAGTGATAATGGACCGGTACTGGATGATGGTTATCTGGACAGAGCATATGAATTAAATGGGACGCATCGGGCAGCAGGACCGCTGAGAGGCGGAAAATACAGCAAGTTTGACGGTGGTACAAGGATTCCGTTTATTGTATACAGTTCTGCGCTGAAGCATCGGGGCGTGTCCGAGGCGCTGATCAGTCAGGTAGATCTGTATGCTTCCTTTGCACATATGCTTGGCATCGAAACAAGAGAGGACAGCGCAGTAGACAGCCAGGACAGGTATGCGGCATTGATCGGAGAGGACCCTGCAGGCAGATCAGAACTGATGATAGAGGACTTATCCTGCGGGAAAATGCTGCGCTGCGGCAGCTGGGTATACTTATCTCCCAGCGAAGGAGCTCCATATATGCCCTTTACCAGGATTGAAACCGGTTTATCAAAGGATCCGCAGCTTTACAATATGGATTATGATATCGGGCAGCAGAACAACATCGCCTGGGATTATGCAGATCAGGTGGAGAAGATGGAAAAGCGTCTGCAGGAGATCCTGACAAGCGAAAGCACCAGATAAAAGTAAAAAAACGTAACTGTGAGGGTACTGAACAGTTTGTAAAAAACAAAGAATGCCCGGAAGATCCGGACGGAAAGGATAGGAAATGGCAGGATATCTGATTAAAGAAACCACTTGCGAGGAACGCAAACAGATCGTGGAGGAGGCACTTGGCAATCTGTCCGCCAGCTGCGACGGCTGTATGGCGGGACTTGCGGATATGTATCAGGATTACATTGACGGCAAAAAAGAAATCCGTGACATCAACATGGAATTCAATGCCAGATACGAGAGAGGAGACATGGATCGGGAAGAAAGAAGAAGCTGCCCGATGTCCGTGTAAAGGGAGAAAGAATAGAAAGACAGGAATCAGCCGGGGCGCGATAGTGCATTTCGGCTGATTTTTTTCATAATCGAAACTGTCAGTTGATAAAAACAATGTGAGGAAGTAAAACTTTACTTTTTTACAGTGTTGACAGTGCCAAAACGGACAGATATAATAGCAGCAGGGTAAAATTGAAGGAAAGGTTTGGAAGAAGAAATTGGAAAGAAAATACGATTTGACAAAGGGAGATGTTTTCCGGACGATCCTGATGTTTATGCTGCCGATCCTGGCAGGAAACGTATTTCAACAGCTGTATTCTGCTGTGGATACGATCATCGTGGGCCGTACCCTTGGTTCTGACGCGCTGGCGTCGGTTGGAAGTATCGGAAGTCTGCAGTTTCTGGTGTTTGGATTTTGTTCCGGCCTTGCCGGCGGTGTGACCGTTGTGACATCTCAGTTTATTGGCGCAGGAAAAACGGAAAATGCGAGACGTTCCACAGCAGTGATCTATATGATCTGGGCGGTGGTTTCCCTGCTTTGTACCGTGGTAGGTATTGTTTGCCTGCCAGGGCTTTTGCATATTTTGAATATGCCGGAAAAATCTGTTTCAGCGTGCGTATGCTTATCAGCTGGTCTGCTTTATCGGACTTGGAGGACAGCTTTTATACAACGTGGAATCAAGCCTTTTAAGGGCGATTGGAAACAGTAAAGTACCGCTTATTTTTCTGATCATTTCCTCTGTGTTGAACATTATATTGGATTTTTGTGTTTATTCTGGTGTTTCATATGGATGTGGTCGGAGCAGCTGCAGCGACGATTCTGGCCCAAAGCCTTTCCGGGGTCGGCTGTCTGATCTACAGCTTTCGGAAATATCCGCAGCTGCGTGTCAGAAAAGAAGATTTTAAAATATCGATTGCTTTTTTAGCGGATCATCTCCGGGTAGGGCTGCCGCTTTCGATTCAGGACTCCATTACGGGCGTCGGAATGATGGTATTTCAGAGTGCGCTAAACGGGATGGGTGCAGATGCGATTGCGGCATACACTGCATGTAATAAGTTGGAAACCTTTGTCGTGATGCCGATGTATTCGATCGCAGTTGCCATGGTAACGTTTACAGCACAGAATTTTGGTGCGAAGCAATATCAGAGAATTCGAAAAGGAATGAAGGTTTCCCTTTTGAGCTGTCTCTTTTTCAGTGTTGTGGTAGGCGGATTGATCATTGTGTTCTGTAAGCCGCTCGTTTCGATTTTCGTTGGAAGCGGTGCAGCAGAGGTGATCCGGCTGTCCAGAATTTACAACAGTATTGAAGCCAGCTGCTTATGGTGTGCGGCACTGTTGTTCACCTACCGGGGCGCGGTGCAGGGAACCGGAAATACGAAGATCCCGATGATGGGCGGATTTTTGGAGCTTCTCATGCGTGTTTTTGCAGCACTTTGCTTAAGCCGTATCTGGGGCTTTCCGGGACTGGCAATGGCCTATCCGCTGGCGTGGATATTTGCGGCACTGTTAAACATGTGGTATTATCGAAAGCTAGACAAAAATGATTTTCAGTGTACCAGAACTTCATCAATATGAAGAAGAATATGTTCCATGAGATAGAGGAGGACGAGTTGCTCGTCCTCCTTTGTCATGTCGGAAATCGGCTGCAGGAGAGTGATGTGGAGAATTGAGGTATCCAGAGAGCTTTCCGTAACTGCAAAGGCACAGAGACATTCTTTGCCAAATACGGAAACCTGCGCCTGAATATCACCGGTCATAACTTGGTCATAGGAGCTTTTCAGGCGATCCAGAATATCAAAAATCGCATAGACGGTCATACGCCGCGGACAGCCTAGATCCTGTTTGAGCGTGAACATGAGAGAGCCCTCCTATTACATTTTCCAATGAAAACTGGCGTTTTTTGCTTTTTTCAATGCTGCAGACTTACAGCGGACGCAGCGTGCCTATTATTTCGGCAAGCACATTGCTGGAGTTATCAATATTTTCTTCGGATGTGCTTGCACCGACGATATAGGGGACACCGTCGATATCAGCTGCAGCGAAGATAGAAATATCAGAATCGTGAGAAACGATCCGAAATTGCCAGACAATATCGTCTTCACGGCTTTCTGTCATGATCTCCGAAAGGGAAGCGCCGGAGACATCTTCCCAGATGCCGGAAAGGTAAGCAATACATTCGTCTGCGTTTTTTCCGGCAGAAAGTCCCTGCTCCACCTCAATATATTCCTCTTCGTTGGAGGAAAGGAAAAGAAGGAGGGCGGTTCCGCTGTTGCCGTTTGGAAGCGTAAAGCTGCTGCGTCTTGTGCTGCTGATCTGAGTGGAATCCGTGATGCATTGGATGCCTGCAGCGGTGTCGCAATAGCGCTCGTAGGTAATATCCACAGGACCATTTATACGAAAGGATGTCAGACTGTTGTAAATCTGTGTGTGGTCTGTTTCGGAATCCTTTGGATAGGAGCCGACGAGCAGATATGCGCCAAAGTCATTCCTTCCTTCTACTGCAAGCAGTACATGCTGCAGGGTGGTCTGGCTGGAATCTGTTCCCTGGAAGAAAATCTGGTAAGCGGACTGTCCGCCGAAATCGTCCGGTCCTGCGGTCAGAATCATGGCGTCGGTAAGACCGTAGCCCTCTGCGTAGGAGGAAACAATATCCTCCCGGTAGTTTTCGATGTCGGCAAGGGAATAGATCGGAACAATTGTAGCCCAGTTGAAGCTGGTTTCGATCCGGCAGTTTCTGGCATTGTTGGTAAAAGTAAAACCATCATCTGAAACGCTATACTCTGCCGGAACGTCGATGGTAGCATTTAAAATTCCGAGATCATAGGTGACAACTTCTGTACCGATGCTGTCGTTTGAATCGCCGGAAGAAGAATCGTCCGGTGCGTCTGAATCCTGCCCGGGCGGGGTTTGAGAGGGCGTCGGCGTATCCGAACCGGGAGGTGCAGATGCAGAAGAAGGATTCATGGACGAAGCAGAGTTTGTATAGCTGGTATTTTTTCCGGACTTTCCGGAAAGGGGCAAAAAGAGGACGAGGGCGACTACCGCGACCAAAGCGCCGCCAAGAGCGACTGCCAGAAGCGGATTTTGTTTCAGATGTGCCGACAGGACAGCAAAAAATGTGGCAGGTCGGGAAGACACCGCGCCGGAATATGGCTGCGGTGCGTTTGCCGTTGATCCGGGGGATGGCGATTGTGCCGATGCAGTTGCGACATCCCCGTTCAGCGCGCAGATAAAGGCTTCCATGCTCATGAAGCGGTCTTCCGTACGGATGCTGAGCGCCTTCAGAATCGCCTGTTCGATGGCAGGGGAAATGGAGATGCCAAGCTCGGAGGGGCGTTTGAGCGTATCGCCGTGAATCCGTTCGATGGAATCCGGCGGAAGAACTCCGGTGATGCAGCGGTAAAGCGTTGCACCCATGGCATAAACGTCTGTCCAGGGTCCCTGATTTCCATGGGAAGAGTATTGCTCCTCCGGGGCATAGCCATGCTTTAGAATAACGGAAACGCTTTTCCCATCACCGGAAGCAAAGCGCGCTGCGCCGAAGTCCAGAAGCCTGCTGTCACCGTCGGCGGTCAGGTAAATGTTGTCCGGGCTGATATCCCGGTGTAAAAGCTGCATGGAGTGGACAGAAACGAGCGCGTTCATAACAGGCAGCAGGATTTTCAATGCTTCTTCGCAGAAAATTTTTTCCCCGTGCGCAGCAAGATAGGCTTTTAGACTGGTGCCGTTCACGTATTCCATGACGAAGTATGCGGTGTTGTTTTCCCGGAAATAGTTCTGGACGGAAACGATATTCGGTGTGTTCTGGAGCTTTGCCAGAATGCGTGCTTCCTCCAGAAAACGTTCCATTCCGGATTGATAATCCTTTTCCTGATGACTGGTCAGAACGACAGTATAGCGGTCGGTGTTCCGGGTAGCCATGGCGGAGGGCATATATTCTTTGATGGCGACTTTGATTTCGAGGGTCAGGTCAAAGCCGAGGTAGGTAATGCCGAAGCCGCCGATGCCGAGGACTTTGCCGATCAGGTAGCGACCGTTTACAATTGTGCCCAGAGGAAGGGCGAGATAGGGCTGCTGCTTTGTTTCATCGAACCCGCAGACGGGGCAGACCGTGCCGGGTTCTTTTTCGGAAAAGCAGCCGTAACAGATACGTTCGGGATTCATAATTCCTCACATTCCGCCGCAAAAGCGGCTTTTGATGATAGACAGTTGTAAAATGTTCCGGTGTATTAGGAAAAGGCTGGCGAGATCGCATCGGGACGGCTGATGCAGGTCAGGACGAAAAGCGTCTCATCGATGCTGCGGATGCGTTCCGTATGGCGAAACAGCAGCCCTACGAGCCAGTCTGTCGCGTTGTTGGCTTTTGAAAATTCAATCTGGATTTCCAAAGGTTCAATATAAAAATCTCCGCAGCAGACAAGGCCGCCCTCCCCCGGCAAAAGTACCGGGAGAGAAGTCTCTTTTTGCAGCCGCCCATCTGCCATCAGATGGTAAAAGACGGCAGCTTCGGGAAAAGAAAGCGTATCGGGGGAGAGCTCGACCAGCCGCGTTTCAAGGAGAGCCGCACAGGAAAGCCCTGTTTGGGTAGAAATCGTATCAGATGCAGTCATAGGTTCTCTCATTTCTGCGCACGCTTTTTGTGCATGTCGAGTTTGTGCCAAGTGCGCGCGGACACAAATCTCGTTTATTCATGACAATAGAATACTGGCAGAGCGTGCATTCTATTATTCCTTCGCAACGAGAAAACGGTTTGAGGGATCGCAGAGGAAGAACGTATCTCCGGCATAGAGCTTTTCGGGGACGTTCGGGGCGAGCTTTTTCCCATTTCCAAGGAAGGTTCCATAGGAGGAACCGAGGTCGGTCAGGACGAAGCAGCTTTCCCCCGGATTGTAGGAAAGCTGGCAGTGGCGGCTGCTGATGCCGGGCGTGCTCTTTTCATAAACGATGTTGCAGAACGTAGGATCTCTGCCGATGGTAACCTTTCCCTTGAGCAGGTCGAAGCTCTGCCCTGCGTAGCTGCCGGTCATTCCACGCAGGATCGCATGAGCGCCGGAGCTGCCTGCCGCACCGGAGTGTACAGGATTGCCGTTTAAGCCGCTTGCTGAGCCATTCGCCAGACCGCTGTTTCGATCTGCCAGGCCGCTGCGGTTATTTGTAACGCTGGCTGCAGCCTTCCTTTCCTTCCAGAAGAAAAACGTGCCCGCTGCGATCAACAGAATGCCGAGTAGGAGCAGCACAGCACTGCCGGGACCGTGGAACAGGGAAAAACCAGAGCTCGAAAACGTGTAGGGAATGCGCTCAACATCCAGGATTTTCGTCAGCTCGTTGATGATGATGGCATAGTTCATGCCAAGGCTCAGCCCGGTATTGGGATCAATGGCGCCTGCAACGTTGATACCGATTACGTTTCCTTTTTCATCGACCAGAGGACCGCCGGAGTTGCCGGGAGCGATGGAAACGTCCATTTGAAATGCCTCATAGGTGGAAAAAGAGGTGGTTGTACGTTTGCTGATGATGCCTCGGGTGATTGTAATATCGTCTATATCGTAGGTGGCAAAATCCTGACGCTGGGAGGAATTGCCGGGATAGCCGAGCGCGTAGGCGGTGTCGCCGATCTTGATGTCGCCGGAGTCGCGCAGCGTCAGGGCAGTCCGTTTATCCGTCGGGGAGGGCAGCTGCAGGATGGCGATATCCTTTTCCTCCTGAGGGGAAAAGTAGACGACCTTGGCTTTTACATAGTCGTTTTCCGCTGCGGAAAAAAAGCATCAATTTCCCCTCCGTAAAGACTGGAATCATAGCGGGGATAGGTATAGGCTTTATTGACGACATGCCCGTTTGTCACGATGTACTGAATCGGCTGTCCGGGCGTGCCGATGGCCCAGCCGGTTCCCATTCCGGCTTCGCTGTTTCCTTCGTTGTCATAGACTGTCGCATAGACCATGACGATACCGTTTCTGGATTCATAGGGATCCTCAGAGGAGCTTTTGGTCAGCCCTGTGATGCCGAAAATGGATGAGACAGCGCCGATCAGGATTAGCACAAGGGCGATCAGCTGTTTAGAAGAGAGTTGTTTGGTTTTCATTCAGTATTCTCCTTTTCCCCGTAATAATGTAAAACGATTGCGGTATAGTTATCCTGTGTGGGAAGTGCGGCTTTTCGGATTGCTGTTTCAAGCGCGCTGCAGCAGTCCTGAACCGGAAGCTCCATCGCCTCGCGGATTTGTTTCAGGGTCAGCGGATCGCTGATTCCGTCGGAGCATAAGAGCAGGACGTCCCCCGGGAAAAGGGAAAGTGGAATGTAGGTGCGATCCGGCGTGACCTCCTCCTTCCCGATATATTGGGAAAGTGCGCCTGCCTGTGGGTCAGAAAAAGCTTCCTCGATGGGAAATGCGCCGTGAAAGGAACGCAGCAGCAGGTCCTTTTGAAATTCCTGCCGGGTGTTTAATGCATAGAGCTGATGTTCCCGGAGCAGAAAAAGGTCACTGTCTCCGACGCTCCAGAAGTGCAGTTGATTTCCCGAAATCCAGGCAGCGACAAGGGTGCAGCCGCCATGGCCGTAAAACTGCTGATAGATCTTCCGGGTGCATGTAAAGATCAGCTCCGATACAGCTTTTGTCTGCGGCTCAGGAAATGGGAAATGGTTTAACAGACAGGATACGGTTTGAATTGCGATCCGTTGTCCTTCCGCCATTCCGCCCATGCCGTCACAGAGAACGGCTAAAATTCCGTCTGTTTCATAGCGGTCTGCCGGAGAGATTCCGAAGGCATCCTGCTGCTGTTCACGCTGTCCGAGCCCCTGCAGGTTTGCAATTTCCAGAATGGAAGTTTTTTCCGGGGTCAGAACGGTGGTAATGCAAAGCGACTCCGGTGCTGGTTCGGATGGCTGCTGCTGAGTTTGTGCTTTTTTTCGCTTTTTAAAAAAGACATGAGCTATTCCTCACTCCACTGAAACTGTTGGCTGCAAAGAGGCAGGAAAAGCAGTCGGCTTTTCCCGACCTCGATGATGTCGTATGCTTTGAGTGGATGAACCATTTCGACCTGTTCATCATTGCAGTAGGTAATGCCGCGTCCCTGCCCGGACGAAAGGGAAAAGGCATTGTGTTTGGCATCGTAAGTGACCAGTGCATGGCTTTCACGGGATACGGTATCGTCGTCTGGCAGGGAAACATCCATCGCGGCAGCCCGGCCGATAAAGTTTCTTCCTGAAATGAGACGGAAATCCGTTCCGCGGTGTGGACCTTCGATGCAGATCAAAAAGCCGACTGCCGGATCAATACCGATTTTCTTTTTCATCACAGCGACTGTTTTTCCGCTGTCGAAGGCTGTCGCAGCTGCTGCAGCAGGATTGCCCGGAAAGGCAGCCACTGTCTTGCCGATATCCGCTGCAGCCATCGTCTTTCCGATCCCTGTATTCTCCTTGCAATACGGACAGCTTTCAAATCTTGCTTCATCATAGAAATGACCATTATCACACTG
>ADJS01019532.1_pt1 | contig 13500 bp, 15 predicted proteins | sample 268128 | NCBI WGS metagenome assembly ADJS01 (sample SAMN00007486, study PRJNA43253) | human gut metagenome | isolation source: feces sample TS28 | reverse complement strand
CCCTCAAACTCAATGGTAACGCCGTTTCTGAAATCACCTGCAGAAATCATATAAAATCTTCCTCCTAAATAATCACGGTTTCAATACTATACAAGTGTATCCTAAAAAACCTCATATTTCAACGTTTTTTTCAGAAATTGCAGGGGTAATCTCCGATTCTTCCCCGGCAAGCTCCAGTTCAAACCAGAACCTAACGCCGTTTTCGTAATTGATTACGCCGTATTTCTGGTTCATCGACTCCATAATTGCCTTGACGATCGACAGTCCGATACCGCTTCCGCCGTATTCCCTCGTTCTCGCCTTGTCCACCTTGTAAAACTTCTCCCACAGATGCGGCAGGGAATCCTCCGGGATCGGCATACCGGTATTGAACACCGAAACTCTGGCATGTCCGTCCATTTCCTCGATCTTTACCTCGACAACCTTTTCTTTTTCGCAATGGTTGACTGCATTGGAAAAATAGTTCATCAGGACTTCTTCGATCTTGAATTCATCGCCCCAGACATAGATCTCCTTCGTCTGATCCATATGGACGGAAATGCCGTTCTGCTTCGCAAGAAGATCTGCGGACTGCAGATAATTGTGCACAAGTGCCGTGATATCAAAGCGCTCCATCGAAACAACATCGTTGCCGGATTCGAGCTGGTTGAGCGTCAGAAGCTTTTTGACCATGTTGTTCATCTTCGCCGCTTCGTCCACAATGACGTCGCAGTAAAATTTCCGGCTCTCCGGATCGGAATTGACGTCCTCCAAAAGTCCCTCCGCATAGCCCTGGATCAGTGCGATCGGCGTTTTTAACTCATGGGAAACGTTCGACAGAAACTCCCGACGCATCTGGTCGATCTCTTCTTTTTTCTGGATGTCCTTTTTTAATTCATTGTTCGCCGTTTTCAACTCTGAAATCGTATGCTCCAGCGTATCGGAAAGCTGATTGATATTCTCGCCGAGAATGCCGATTTCGTTTTTGCTGTTTCCGCTGTAACGGGCTTCAAAATCCAGATGGCACATTCGTTCCGAAATGTCCGCCAGCTGAAGAATCGGCGTCGTCACCCTGCGGGAAACAATCCAGATCACAATACCGCTGATAATTGCTGAGAAAATACCGACGCTTGCAAGGAACGTATTCGCAATTTTCGCACTGTCCCGGATTCCTTCCAGCGCACTTCTTACAATAAAAAAGTATCCGCCCGTCAGAATGCCCCAGCTTTCTATATATTCCATTTGCGCCCGACTGTCTGAAACGCGTGCGACAATATAATTATTGCCGTTTTCCATAATCTCGTACTTCTCGCCGCTTAATGCAAACAGATGCTGTAAAAGCTGCTGCTTCAAAAATTCAGAACCGCCGCCGGAGTCCGCAACCACCTCGGAATTCGCATTAAGCACGAGCAGAGACAAATTATACTTCGAGCACTGCTGCTGGAGAGAAAGCTGATATTCGTCCGTATCAATCTCGTCGTTTGCGACCGCCTCTCCCAGTTCCTCATACATCCGCATCAGAACTGCTTTTTTATTCGAGATATAATATTTCTGCAAAAAACCGCTGTTTAAAAACCAGCAAAGCAGAATCGTCCCCGCCATCAAACCGATAAAAATCCCTGCAAACTGTTTGCGAATGGACGTCCGCTTTGCGGTCTTTTTCTCTTTTTTATGCATCGAGCTTATACCCCATTCCCCAGATGGTCTTGATCAGTTCGCCTTTATCGCCCAGCTTGCTGCGCAGCTTTTTTACATGCGTGTCAATCGTACGGGCATCGCCGAAATAGTCATAATTCCATACGTTATTCAGTATCTTTTCTCTCGAAAGAGCGATTCCTCTGTTTTCCATAAAATAAGTCAGCAGTTCAAATTCCTTATAGCTTAAATCGACGCTTCTGCCGTCGATCTCCACCATATGCGCCGCCTTGTCCAGATGGATTCCTCCAACGTCCAATACCTCATTTTCCTGTGCGCTTTTACCGGTGCGGCGCAGAATCGCTTCTACTCTCGCTACCAGAATCTTCGGGCTGAACGGCTTGGAAATATATTCATCCACGCCCAGATCAAAGCCCTGCAGCTCATCCTTTTCATCGCTTCTCGCCGTCAGCATGATAATCGGCACTTTGGAATAGGACCTGATCTCCCGGCATACCTGCCAGCCGTCCATCTTCGGCATCATCACATCCAGAATTATCAGCGCGATATCCTGATGGGCAAAAAAGACATCCAGTGCCTCGCTTCCGTCTCCTGCTTCCAGTACCTCAAAATTTTCTCTCTGTAAAAAGTCTTTTACCAGTTTGCGCATTCTGTTCTCATCGTCTACCACAAGAATCTTCTGTCTGTCCATATAGCCTCCTCATCTGCCGCAGCGCGGCAACTGTCATCACTCATCTATCCGCAGTGTAGCAGAAAAATATGTCAGAAATGTGAACTTGTGATGCCAGGGGCAAAAAGTCGGAAATCCGATGTAGGCTTGCTTACAGGAGGTTTCCTGATCTTTGTTCCGGTATCACCAAACCGCTTACAGCTGCTCACGTTTCCCGGCAAAGAAATCTTCCACCCGCCGCATGACATACAGATACGCCGGAATCAGGAACAGATCTGCAAACAGCCATGCCAGCGGATTTGCAACGCACGCGCCCAGAAATCCGAACATCGGAACGAGCACGAAGCCTGCAATACCACGGGCGATCATTTCACTCACGCCGGAGAAAATTGCCAGCGTGCTGAAGCCGATTCCCTGAATCAGGAAGCGGACATTGTTGACCAGAATCAGGAACGTATAGCTTCCGCTGTTGATCAGAAGCATCTGCTGAATCCGGTTCATCAGCTCCGGGTCTGTCCCGTCCACAAACAAAAGCGCCATATACTTACCGGCAGCTGCCAGGATACCGAATGCAATAAGTGCATACACGATTCCGTAAATATTTGCCATCCGAAGTCCTTCACGGATTCGCTTCGGCTTCTTCGCGCCCATATTCTGCCCTGCCCAGGTCGCCATCGTCGCACCCAGCGCATCGGACGGGCAGACGAAAAATCCGCTGATTCTCCCGGAGGCCGTAACCGCTGCAACCGCAGTGGAACCGAGCGTATTGACCGCGCTCTGCAAAATAACGCTGCCGATCGCCGTAACGGAATACTGCAATCCCATCGGAACACCCATTCCTGCCAGACGAAGCATCAGTTCCGGGTCAGCCTTTCCTTCTGTTCCCTGCATCCGCAAAATCTCGTATTTGCGGATCATATAGACCAGACAGCAGATACCGGAAATTGCCTGAGAAATCACGGTTGCCAGCGCTGCGCCCGCAACACCCATTTTCAGTACCAGAATACAGAACAGATCGAGTACAATATTTAACAGTGCCGACATCACCAGAAAATAAACCGGTGTTTTGGAATCTCCCATCGCACGGATAATCGCTGAAGTCAGATTGTAGAGAATTGTCACAGGAATTCCCGCAAAAATGATGACGATATACATCCATGCATCGTCGATGATATTTTCCGGTGTCCGCATCCACTGCAGGATATTTCTGCACAGAAGCACCGTCACGATCGTGAGCACCACTGCAAAGATCACAGATACCCATGCACTGTTGGCTACACAGCGGCGCATTCCGCTCTCGTCCTTTGCTCCAAACCTCTGCGCAATCGGAATCGCAAAACCGCTGCAGATTCCCATACAGAACCCGATAATCAAAAAGTTGATCGAGCCGGTGGAGCCTACCGCCGCCAGCTGATCCACGCCCAGAAACTTTCCAACGATCGCAGTATCCACCAGACTGTAAAACTGCTGGAATAAATTTCCCAGTAAAAGAGGGATAGCAAATTCCAGAATCAGTCTTCCGGGCTTGCCTTCTGTCATATCCTTTACCATAAAAAATCCCCTTCCCTTTGTAAATTACTCTGTGTAGTATATACCACAGACAATTTCAAAAGCAATGGGGATTTTTGCATTTTACATGTAAAAAAATGATCCTTCTATTTTGTGGCACCAAACGGCGCTGCACATTGGATTGCACGTCATGATCCGATCCGTTTCCAGACCTGTACCGCAAAATCTGCTGCCGCTGCCTCATCTGCCCGATCCGGATGCAGCATCGCCCGGTCGAAATTTCGGATCATAGCCTGAATCTGTTCGGTATTTTGTCCGCTCTTTGCCATTTCCTCGTAGCGTCTGCGCACCTGAATCGGCATCTTACCCTGGCAGAGAAATGCATCCATATATTCATTATCTTCCGGAATCCATGTTTTTACCCGGTCGATCACTTTCTGGTAATAGGCAGGATCGTTTCCCATCCCGCAGGTTCCGAACAGGGCGATCTTTTTGCCATGCAGACCTGAAAGCAGTTCTACTGTCTTTTCGTCACAGTCGCCTCGATCCACCCAAAAACCGACAAATAAAGCTCTGCGTCCTTTTCCCGATATTCGTCAATATTTTTTAAGTCCTTGGAATCGCCAGGAATTGCCGCAAAAATCTGTGTTGCAAGCTTTCTGGTATTTCCTGTCTGGCTGGAGTAAATCACAATTGTCTGCATAAAGTATCTCCTTTCTCAACAATAGAATGCACGCTCTGCAGCATTCTATTGTCATAAATGATATCCTGCCGGCATACCGCCGCAGCATAATCCCCCGCCTCCACAGCAGAGGTTGCAGATCAGGTTTGCCAGACACAGCTTCCAGCAAAATCCGCTGCCGCTGGATACCGGCATTCCACCATACTGCGTCTGTCGTCCGGTATACCAACTGCCGCCGGACTCCATCCGCTGCCGCCAGCCTGCGTATTCTGCGTTCTGCGGTTCCATCTCCGTCGCCTTTTTCGCCTGTTCCAGCGCCGCCGCATTATTTCCAAGTCCCTGATTTGCGATGGAGCTGTAATAATACCACTGCGCGCTGTGCTGCGGAATATTGTTCAGCACATTCAACGCTTCTTTATAATGTCCGCTGCTGATATAGTTAAGCGCAGCCCTGAAATAAACGGATTCTTCGTCGTCCGCACCGGCGTTTGACCGTCCATAGCCATTCTGTCCATAGCCGCCCGCTGAACTAAAGCCGCCAAAGCCAAAGCCGCCGAAAAAATCATCGAACCCGCCAAAATCACTATAACCTCCGTAGCCATTCTGTGCATTCCCGCCATTTCCATAGCCGTTGTTCCCGTAGCCATAGCCCTGATTGCCGTAAGGGCTGCTGCCCTGCTCGCGCTGCTTCATGATCTGCTGGTACGCCTGCTGGATTTCTTTAAATTTTTCTTCCGCCTGCGCCTTGTTCGGATTGTTGATATTGGCATCCGGATGATACATCCGGCTCAGTTTCCGATATGCCTTTTTGATTTCTTCCTCCGACGCATCCTGAGACACGCCAAGTACCTGATAAGGGTCACGCATCCTTTTGTTTCCTCTTCTTCTGTATCATCTCATAACGGCACCATACGCCGGAATACAGGATGTTGCGTAAAATTTCCGCATGCTCCAGTATCGGAAGCTTTTCAAATATTCTGGAGCACTCCGCCATCATCATCTGCAGAATCTGATAGGCTTCCTGTTCGAATGCTTCGTCATCGGAAAGCTTCTTCCTGCGCAGTAAAAATACGTTGTAATTGCCGTCTTTTTCGTCCTTTTCCATATCCTCGTAGGCATCCATCAGATAAATAAACTTTCCGAGGAAAAAATCCCATCCTGCGCAGGTCGTCTTCCCATTCATCCTTCCGACAGGCGAGGATTTCGCCCATAATTTCGCCAAAACAGCCGCTCGCCAGATCCACGTCAGGCTCCTGCGCCTTTTCGTACAGATGGATGTGCTCCAACAAGGTATAAATATGCTCCGCTTTCTCCGGATAGCGCGCTTCCACCATTTTGTCACGGCCGCGCAGCGCTGCCGCCCGCAGACGCCCTTTCCATTTGCGTTCGTCCGTCCAGTCGTCCAGACATTTATAATAAGACAGTAATAGATTCATATCCGCCGCGTAATCGGTAAACACGCTCCGACTCGTCGCATGCGCTTCAAACGGATGCGCCACGCATTTGCAGGTGGAGCTTTCCACCGGCTCGTCATACAGCGCAGACAAAAGCAGCGCAACAAACGTCATGTCGTAGCTCAACGTCAGCTGTCCGCGTCTGCCGAAGCGTTCTTTCAGGCTCTGGCAAAGCCCGCAATAATAGGACTGATATACGTCAAATTCCCGAAATTTCAATTCTTGCTTATTTACGATAATATATCCAAACATAATCTTCTTAACTCTTCTTTACAAATCTGGTATTGCATTTAGGACAGCGGATTTCGATTTTACCGCGCCCCCTGGGCACACGGATTTTCTGTTTGCAGCCAGGGCATCTGTAAATATGGTAAATTTTGCGCTGTGCAAGCTGGGATTTCCAGGAAGCAAGCTTTCTCCGGATTCCCGCCGTCATCTTCAGATATTTCTGGTTTTCCGCGTAGCGCTTTGAAATATTTTTGGAAAACATCCGAAAATAATTGTAGACGATTCCGATCACCGCCAGCAAGAACCATGCCTGATTTCTGGAAAACAGGGAAATGATCAGAAACACCATGCTGACTGCCGAAAGCATCTGTCCCATCTGATCTGCCCCGTAGCGTCCCTGCATAAACTGCATCATTTTATTTTTCCAATTGTTTTTCATGCTGCCTCTCATTCCGCCGCCAGGTTTGCGACTTTCTCTTCTGATACCAGTCTATCTTACTGCATTCCGCCCAAAATGCAATATACCAGTCGGGAATTAAATATTAAAAAAGGATAAACTTTCCTCCGACATCTCGTTTTTCACAATGCTGCGCACAGCCCATCCTCAGTCAACATGCGCCGCACGCTGCGCTTCCTATACAGAAAAAAACTGGCTGCCGCCCCATAGCGTCGCCCGTTACATTTCCCCCAGCATGGAAAACAGCAGCGCAGTCCCGGCGCCCGCTGCCAGGCAAATCAGGCTCACTGCCGACGTTTCCGGATTTCCAAACGCAGAAAACGGCACAATCGCCAGCGTCGCCGCTAAAACAATCCCGATGATCCCATGAAACACCACCGAGTAATGCCGTTCCAAAAGCCGCGTGATCTGTTTTGCCAGAAGCACCATCGTCACGCCTGCGCTCAGTACCGCCGGAACAACCGCAGGCAGGTACACTGCTCCGACGTCTTCCATAAACGGCGTATAGAGCCCGAGCGGCATCAAAAGCGCAGAAAAACTCATCCCGGGCGCAATGATGCTGAGCGCCACGCAAAAGCCGCAGAACAAATTTCCCAAAAGCCCCTGCGGAATCGAAACGCTGATCCGGCGCAGGAAACTCAAAAGGATCAGCACCGTAAAAAACGCCCCCGCCAGCGTATACAAATCCCACCTGCTCCTTCCTTTTTCTCCTGCCTCCCGAAACATCGACGGCAGCATTCCGACGATCAGCCCGACAAACAGGCACACCGACAAAACTTCATAGCGTGTCAGGAAAAATCCGATCGCACGCGCAGAGAGCAAAAATCCGCCCGCTGCCCCCAAGAGCACCGGAAGCAAAAGTCTGCCGTATTGTGAAAGCGCCTCCCTGGGGTTTGACAAAAATGCCATAATCGGTTCGTAAATGCCAAACACTACGCTCAAAACACCGCCTGAAATTCCCGGAAGCACTGCCCCGATCCCGATCATCGTGCCCTGCAGCAAATGCAGCACAAACTTTTGCAGCTCCGATCGGTCTGTCAAACTGCGACGGCACTCCGGATTGCTTTTCTCTACGCTTTTCTTTTTTGTCATCTGACCTCCTGATCCGTACAAACAATTCTTGCTGGAACGTTACAAGTTCACACGCAGCATTTCATTCGTAATATTATTTTATGGGGAAAAAGGTATAAATATGCGTTAAATCGAAGCAGCAAAGGCATTGACATGCCGTCTGTAAACCTTTATAATAATTCTGATCAAGGGCTAGTCAAGGTTTCGACAGGGGTCTTGCAGCTGGAGAAGCTATCCGCAGGTGATGCGTCAAATCACAGATTAAATACAAACGCTAACAACGAATTAGCATACGCTGCCTAATGGCAGCTGTCCGACTTAGAGCACTCACACTTTAAGACCCGGGCATCAACTATGTGAGAAACGATGCAGGTTAAGCTTTGTCCCTGCAGGCGTATCATGAAGCTACCGAATGGATCAGGGTGTCTGCTCCCGGATTCAGGAGGGAACGTGCCGGAGCAAGACCGGCGGCAAATAGACAGACTATGATAGTAGAAGGACAGGGAATGGGCTTTTGGACACGGGTTCGACTCCCGTCTAGTCCACTAAAACGGAATAATCCGCAGACATCAATGTCGGGTGCTTTTGCCCCCGACATTATTCATGACAATAGAATGCTCGCAGAGCGTGTATTCTATTGTTTTTATCATATCGGAAACTTCCATTTCTTTTTTATAACATCATTTGGATATGAATTTATGAATGCTAAACCAATCGTTGCCTTACATTGGATATATCGTTACGCAAAAATTCTTTGACAGGCAGTTTTCTCTATAATTTTCGATTATATGGCAGTTTTACAAAAAAGGCATGTGAAAATGAGTAATCGTTTCCACATGCCTTTTATGACCTCTACCTGTTTTTCAAACCCTTGTACACTCCCACAATCATGTGTCCTTTAAACCGCGCCGATCATGCTCAGGTAATACTGATACAGCACCAGATTGGTGTCATCCTTATAATGTACTCCGTCCGATGCATGGACGCCGACGCCAATCAGGTAATCGTGGCTGTCCAGCCAGATAATCTGCGGAATCAGCTGTCCTTTTAAGCGGTCGTTGAATAATTTTACGCGTTCTTCCGTCATTCCATAACTGTTTGCCCAGACCGGATTGACAGACGCATAATAAATCTGCGCGCCCCTTGCACTCCAGACTGCCGCCCAGTAATTGACATCCTTTGCATATTTATCCGCATCGGAAAGATCGTTGACTCCCATGTTGATGATAACTCTGCTGCCTTTGCCGATGATCTTGTCCGCCTGCGGGATCCCAGTGTCGTGCAGCCATTCGTGCCGGCTTCCGTTTTTGGCAACGACTGCCGCCGCGCAGCTGCCCAAGTTGCGCTCTACCGCATCCTTGAGCGTCACCATCCGGGAATCCCCAATGAAGACGATTCCTGCCGCCACTGACGGCTGATTTGCGGCTGCTGCCGCGATCTGCGCCTGCTGGGCCGCCTGAGCCTGCGCTGCTGCATCTTGTTGCGCTGCTGCGGCAGCCTGAGCCTGCGCCGCAGCGATCTGTTCCTGCGTCGCATACGCTGCCGCTTCATAGCGGACATAGCCAATCTGGCTGCCAACCTGTACAAAATACCAACCGGTGTTGGTCTGGCCCCAGCCCCAAACGGTATTTCCTGCTGTCACGGACGTAAGCTTTGCCGCGTTATTGTCCGGCAGCGTCCGAACAACAGCATTTTTTGTCACATTCATCAGTCTCGGCGCACTGAACTGCTCCACCACAAAGCCCGGCATCTGAATCTGTACGGATGTCAGTGTCTCTGCCGCCCGCAGCGTCGTCTCCGGCACGCATACCCCAAGCGCTGCCGCCAGAACTGCAGCCAGAATTTTTGCCGTTTTTTTGTTTCTTTTTTTCTATGCTCCCTCTCATTTCCGCCCCGAGTGCAGGACTGGTGGTTTTTATGTCTTCTGCATTGTATATCCATCATACCAAATATCGACGAAAATCAAAAGCTCTTTTATTCATGACAATAGAATGCTCGCAGAGCGTGCATTCTATTGTTGTCATACCATAAATCTGACAACTCATTTATTTTCCTGCACCATATGATAAAATACACCTTCCCCGGCTGACGTCGTCTGACGGATCGGCTCACCTTTAATCACAAAGCCCGCCTTTTGATAGCAGCTGACCGCTCTTTTATTCCATGTCCGAACCTCCAGATACAGTGGCTTTTTCCCAAACAGTTCTTTCGATATTTCACAGGCAGTTTTCGTCATCTGCTGCCCGTAGCCTTCGCCGCAGCAGTCAGGATTTACGCCGATTCCGAAAAAGATTTCTGTTTCCTCTTCGTATAAATTGATAAAACCGACCAGCGCCGTTTCGTCATAAAAAGAGTAAAAATGGTTCGCAGGATTGGCAAACCCAAAGCCTCTTTTTTTCTGTTCCTCATACGGTGTAGAATCATACACTGCATATTCTCCAGGATATTTCCACTCCGTAATCACATATTTTTCTTCTTCTGTTGTTTTATGATAAGTAAGCATAATTCCTTCCACACTCATCTCCCACTCAGCGCGGCCGCCGCTTTCCATAACAGATCAAACAGCATATGGATTACCCAGGCAAGCGCAACTGCAATTGTGGCGGCAGCCACGATCTGCACAACATTTTCCTGCTGCGGCAGCCAGTCATTGACAACGCGGTAAAACACAAACATATGGCACAGATACAGCTCCAGCGAAAAGCTGCCCACTGCTTCCAACCACCGGATTTTCTCATGCAAAAATGCGCAGACCTGCACCATCAGATACGTCCAGATCAGCCCTGCAAGCAGACCGCTGCGGATTTTTTCTTCCAGCGGAGGGATCACGGTATAGCCTGCCAGCTCCGTTTTGATGACAAAATACATTCCGACCGCCAGTGCCAGAAGCTGTAACGGATACAAAAACCCCGCCGCCTTTAACAGCTGCCTTTCGTACTGCGCAAGCAGCATTCCAAACAAAAATGTAACATTGGAAATGTACCAGAACAGCGCGCGTCCCTGCCAGATCAGCAGTCCGGAATACGCCGTCAGGCAGAGTGCCATCAAAAGCATCCGCACCCACGATCTGTCAGAAAGCCGGTAAACAACGTAAAACGCCAGATAAAAGATCAGAATATTTCGGATATACCAATACTCTGCCCCGGTTAGGAACGAAACCCATCCTGTCATTCCCGAAATTCCGCCGTCATAGACCGCAATCAGTCCCACAATCAGAAGATACGGTAAATAGACAGTTTTAAAACGTTTCCACAAAAATGTTCCGTTGATTCTCTTTTTTCCAACACTTTTGACCAGCCCGTAGCCGGACACCACAAAAAATAAATCCACACCGTAAACACCGAACCTGCCCAGCCCATATTCCAGCAGATCGCTGTGAAATATCTCTCCAATCCACACTGCATAATGGCTAATCAGAACCAGGAAAATGGCAATTCCGCGCAGCATCAGGCTCTGTTCCTTCGTAAGAAAAGCTTTTCTCTGAGTCATTGTTTTCTTCTTTCATTTATTCCTTTCAAATGCAGAAAAATTCAGGTTTTAAAATCGCAATGCTGCCCGGATCGTTTCATATAACGCCGGGTTTCCGGTCTGCAGGTTGATGCTGCCGTCCTTATTGACCAAAATCAGAAACAGCACCGCTGCCTGAAAGAAAATCGCTGCCTTCAGCCAGGCGACATACAGGCAATAGACCTTTTTCTGCCGCGCCGCTTTCGCTGCCCCAAGCACTGCCACAACCGCCGCCAAAAAGATGCCAAAGGACACGTCGCAGCCATAGCGAATCAAAATTCCCGCGCCGTTTGCATCCACACAGCCAATCACAAGCGCTGCTGCAAGGGAAACGCAGCAAAACCACGTCAGTTCTTTGGAAAGTACACCGTTTTTTTTGAGTCTGCCGAGCAAAAAAATCCCCCAGGTCAGCATACTGCAGGCGAAAATCCCGCCAAACCAACTTTCCGTTACCAGTTTTCCGAGATAATCCGTCGCAATCGACGCGCTCTGCAAATACGGAAACTTTCCTTCCAGCTGCATCGGCTCGAACAGGAAATACCAGATTCCATACAAAATCCGCTCCAAATTCGTGCCGCGGTGTGTCATATCGTTGCTCGTCATGCTATAGGACGCACCAAAATCAAAGGGGGAGCCAAACCGCAGCGCATTATACGCCATCAGTCCGGCCGCAATCAGTACATAGGGCACAACAAGCGCAGCTGTCTGTCTCCAGCCCTTCTTTGAAAACAGCTCTCTTTTTACAAAGACCCTCTCCCAGAACAAAACAACCGCCAGTGCTGCAAACAGGATAAACTGGGGCCGGCATCCTGCCGTGAAAGCCATGCAGAAAGAGCCAAACGCATACAGCCCCACCGCTTTTTTCGGACGGTTCAGCCCTGCCAGATACAGCCAGAGTCCCCCCGTTGCAAACATCGCAGACGCAACAATCGGCACGTGGTAAAGATCCGGTCGAATTAACAGATAAAACATCGAATAGCTTCCGACGAGCATCCCGGTTCCTACCGCCCACAGATAAAAGGGCTGCTCCTTAAAATACCGTTTCATCAGTTCATAGACAAACCCAGCCGCCGCAATGATAAATCCTGCAAAAAAGACAAATACCGCCACATAGTTTTGCAGCGCGCCCCCCGTCAGCAGATAATAGGGCAAATACAATAGCAGCACTGGGACAATACCGAAATACACATAATATTTCCCATCGTGATAGGCATAGTCCGCCCGATAGCCGATTCCTGCCGCCTGCAGTGCGATGGTATCATAGGGATTTTTCACCGCTAAAAGCGCTTTTTCCGCATCTCCGACACTGACCTTCCCCTCTGAAAGCGCTTCCGCCAGCTCCTGGTACTGCGCATGATGCACTGCCAAGTTCTGTCGACATGCCGGATTGATGCGGACGAGGAAAAATGCCCCTGCCAGCAATATTGCAGTAAACCCCAATACGACTGCAAACCGCTTTTGACGACCGCGCGCATCCTGCGCGTCAAAGCTGATCTGATGCAGCCTGCTGTCTTTTTTCAGCAAAAGCATTCCAAACACAGCCGCCCACAAAACCACAAAGCGTCCCGCCCGAAAGTGGAATGGAATCGTTCCATTTGCAGACAAACCATGATATTTTACAACCAGCTCGCCATAGCTTCCTGCGGCAGCATTTCCAGAGGCGTCCGCCGTCTGGATGCGGATATAGAAATCCGACACCTGTCCATACGGATACACCTTTAAATACCGATTTTCCGGAACCGACTGCAGCAAAATTCGCCCGTCGCCCAAACTATAAGGATAGCTGTTTCCCTCGTCCCGTGCAAATATCTCTGCCAAAACAGGCTGATTGTACAAGAAATCCAGATTCAAAAAAATCCGTTGCAGCGAGCCTTTATAATTTTTTTACCCGCAGCGTCAGGCTGCCGTCCGGGACGTGCAGATAGCCCGCGTCATCCAGGTAGCTGCCGTCAAGCAGGTACAGTGCGCTGCCGCCTTCCGTGGTCTGATCGCCTGCTGCTGTCGTAGCGCTGTCCGCCACGTCCTCACCGCTATCTGCTGCCGCAGCGTCGTTCGCCACGTCCTGATCCAGCTCCTCGATCGCCGTATAACCCGCGAGAATTTCCGACCGCGCAGTCAGATCCTCTGTTTTTTTTGTCACCGTCGTCCAGAACGAGAACTGACACGGTATCAGTTCCAATAAAAGGGCTGCCAGCAATGCTGCAGCCGCCTTTTTTATCCATTCAGAGCGCATCTTGCCTCTCCCTGCTTTCTGATTTTCCCTGCCTGCCATACAAAATTCCCATAT
>ADJS01008678.1_pt1 | contig 13567 bp, 11 predicted proteins | sample 268128 | NCBI WGS metagenome assembly ADJS01 (sample SAMN00007486, study PRJNA43253) | human gut metagenome | isolation source: feces sample TS28 | reverse complement strand
TACTTTCTTTTCCACTTTGTTGCGTCACGATTTGGATATTCATAAGAAAATGATTGTTCCACCATAGATACATCTGCTGGAATCACAACCGTGTCCATAAAAATCTGATAAGAAAATTCTTCTTTCTGTTTCCTTTCCTTCTCAAAAAATGGAAGGATTTCTTCCCAGTTAACCAGTCTTGCCTTAAGCCAGCTGGCAGTTACTCCCTCAGAGTGCGCCTGTTTCTGCGTCTCCTGATTTTTCAAAAAACCTTCCCTCTCTTCTGACTTTTCCGACTGTGTACTCCGAAATTGATCTGCCAGTATAGGAAGAAGCCAGTCCATAGCGCTTGTCGCTCTCCACTTCTGTGTATTTATTTGGAGCCTAAGTCCTGCTTCTAAGTCCTGTGCCTTTATTATTCCTGTAAGAATCAGCTTTCTCTTTGCCCTTGTCATCGCCACATATAAAATACGCATTTCTTCTTCTAAAGTATCTTTCCACACTTTTTCCTGAATCGCCCTTTTCATAAGCGACGGATGATGGAATCGCAATGTGATATTGACACATTCCATTCCAATTCCCAGTTCTGGATGACAGAGCATCGGTTTAGTCAAATCCATCCGGTTAAACTTTTTCGATAATCCACTGACGAATACTACTGGAAATTCCAGACCTTTACTCTTATGGATTGTCATAATTTTTACAACATTTTCATTCTCTGTTCCGCTTCCGGCCTCACCCAGCTCAATTTCGTAAGACTTAAGCTGCTCCATATATCGATTAAAGTAAAATAATCCTTTAAATACCGTTTTTTCGTAATCTTCTGCTTTCTTTAAGAGCATCAGAAGATTCTCTTTTCGTTTTGCCCCATCCGGCATTAACTGTACATCATAGTAAAAACCAGTTCTCTGATAAATATCCCATAACAGCACTCCCAATGGCTGCTCCTTTTTTTGCTCGCGGAAATATTGTAAATCTTTATAAAAATGCTGAATTTTTGCTCGTAGTTCTTCCTCTGCTCCCTCCTGCAAATACAGGCACATAAGGTCATACAAAGTATATTGCTCTCTCATTGGCTCTCTTACGAGAATTCTAAGTTTAGTCAGTTCTTCCTCTGTAAAACCTCCAATAGAAGAAAGCATGACCGAAGCCATCGGGATATCCTGATACACATTATCTACCACAGAAAGATAATTCAGTATAATCGTAATCTCCCTTGTATGAAAATATCCTGTTTTGTTTTCACAGCTTACCGGTATTCCATTCTTCTCTAAAAACTCCGCCATTGGCTCCATTCTTCCGGCTCCTGAACGCAAAAGTATTACAATATCTCCGTAATGATATCCTTCTTCTATCAGTTCCTGTATTCTTTTTGTGATAAGAGCCGTCTCCGTCAGTACATCTTCCGGGGCTTCCTCTAAGGTCTGGACACTGTCTTTTACAAAGAATAGTAGTTCCGAAGTTTCTTTATCTTCCAGCATTGGGCCACCCTCACCAGCACGAAGAGCTGTCTCTTCATTGTAGTCTACACCACCAAAGTCTCTTTCCATCAAACGGGAAAATACATAGTTTGTAAAACAAAGTACTCCCGGTGCACTTCGGAAATTATCTCGAAGTTCTATAGAAACTCCCTCTTCCTCATTATGATATTTTTCATTTCTTCTTAAAAACAAATCTGGTCTTGCCTGGCGGAACCGATAAATGCTCTGCTTTACATCTCCTACAGTGAATAATGTATTATTATCTTTTTCTGATAACATTTCTAAAATTGTTTCCTGCACAAGATTCGTGTCCTGATATTCATCTACAAAAATCATCTTATACTTTTTTGCTAATGTTTTTGCTGTTTCGGAAGGATAGGCCTGCCCTCCCTCATCATAATGATCTACCAGGAGTTCTAGTGCAAAATGTTCTAGGTCATCAAAATCATATACATTTTTTTCTTTTTATATGCAAGATAAATCTCTTCAAAACGCTGCGCAAGCACAATATATTCTTCTAAAAGAGGATAAATACCTGCTGCCTCTCTTTGCAGTTCTTCTGCCGGAGCAGTAAATACTGTTTCTTTTTGCTTTTGCAGCAGTTCTTTTACCTCCTGGTGCCATTCTTTTACTATCTCATAATCTGCCCATTCCTTATCTTTCTTTGTCGCTCTTGGAAAGGCCGGTACAGACCCACGAGATAATACCATATAATAAGCATCATAACTTTCTGTCTGTGAAAGTGCCTCCACATACTCTGATACATCCTGTAAAAGAACACCGTATTTTTCTGGAACTTCTTCCCCTGCTATATTCTTTAACAGCTTTGACAGCGCTTCTTTTTCCTGCAAAAGTTCCTTTTTCGCTTTTAAGAAAATAAGCATTACTGCTGGGGAATTGTCCCACTCTTTTGCCTCTGCAAGCTGCAATGCTTCCTGCTTTGTCTTTTCAAACCAGAAAGAAGCATTGGGGAAACTGCGAGAGAAGCGATATAAGTCTCCTACCAGTTCTTCTAAAACCTTATCACTTTTTCCTGGTGCATACGACTCTGCAAACTTCACAAAACTTTCCCTTCCAGAAGCATATGCCTCCTCTAACAATTGTTCTATTGCCTGCTGGCGGAGTAAGAACAACTCTCCTTCCTCCCCTATTCGAAAGGAAGGGTCAATAGAAAGTTCATTATAATGTGTACGAATTAAATGATTACAAAAGCTGTGTACTGTTGAAATATCTGCCTGTCTTATCTTTCGAATCTGCTTCCTTAAATAGTGATTCTCCGGATCTTTTGCCAGACGTTCTTCTAAATCCAAACTAATACGCTCTTTCATTTCTGCTGCTGCAGCGTTCGTAAATGTCATAACAAGAAACCGATCGGCCTCTACAGGATTTTTCTCATCCATAATAAGTTCCGCCATACGGCTTACAAGAACTCTTGTCTTACCCGCACCAGCTCCAGCAGATACCATGATATTTTTATCCCTTAAAAATATGGCCTGTTCCTGCTCTTTTGTGTAATTCATCTATTCTCCCTCCTCTCTGATTTTTTCTAAGACTTCCTCCACAGACATTCCCTGGAAACTCTGGTACTCATAACCTGGCAGCTTCGGATCAAATCCACAGACATCTGCGAAAGGACAGTAATCACAGGCTGTTCCTTTTTTATTTCTGTACGGTCTTGGATGAATCTCTCCTTTATAAATTCTCTCGCCTAATTCTGCCGCCTTTTTCCGGGCATAAGCTCCCATATAATGAAAGTCCTGCGTACTCATCACTGGAGAATTTTTATATGGTTCTCCAGACTTTTTCAGACGAATCGGCATAGATACAAAACCATCACTGCCCTCTTCTAACTTACTCAGTATATCCGCATCACTATTTGCCATTCCAGACAGTCGAAAATTTTTAAGAAGTTCGCTTTCTTCTGCATAATCTGCCTTTATAATTGGGTCTTGTAACTGATAATAGAAGATTCCGGCAGGAACAACAGGTTTATTATCGGGATTTTGTTCATTTTCTTTATAAATTTCTTCCGCTGCATTCATGTAAATGACAAGCTGCATCTCCAGTCCATAATAAAAGTCTTCCAATTCAAACTTTTTCATTCCAGACTTGTAGTCGATGACTTTCATAAGAATCTCATCATCATCCTCGCAGGTATCTACCCTGTCAATCACACCCTGCAAAAACATCTTTCTTCCATCTTCGAGCGGGACTTCCGCCTCTTTTAACTTTTTGTTTTTTCCAAAACTAAGCTCAAATCTATCTGGTTCGAACTGGCTGTTTTTCAAATGGACGCGCAGAACCTGAATTGTCCTTTTCATAATTCTCTCTACTGTTTTTATTTTGTACTGATTTCGAGAAGAACTCTGGAACACATCACTCAGATTCTCATCCATCGCTGTATGCAGCGCTTCTGAAATATATTGTTCCTGCACTTCATCCGGGATATTCTTCCAGCTATATTCCGACTCTTTTACCTTTCTGGAAAAACACTCTAATGCCTTATGAAAAAGATTACCAAGATCTATAGGACGAATCTTATATTCTTCTCTTTCTCTTAGTTCCAGACCATAAATACAAAAATATTGATATGGACAGGCTGCAAATCGCTCTAACCTTGTTACACTTCCTGAAAGTTCCTTTCCGTAAAGCTGCTCCAGCAATTCTTCTGAAAGTTCTGGTTCCTGATATGCATTTTCAATCCAATGTCCATATTTTTCCAGTTCTTTCCTTCCCTCACTCTGCTCTAACCAGTACTTTGCCAGCATAACAAAAGCCCTGTTCTTCCGTACTTTCTCGGGTTCTGTTTTTGCCTGAAGAAAACTTTCTATCAGAAATTCCCGACTGTCCTCCAGATTAAAGTAATATCTTCGCTCCTCTTCTGGATACTGTTTTCTCTTCAACTTTGGGAAAAGCTGGCTTATATTTTTCTGAAGAAGTGAAGGCCGCAATGCCGAACCGTCACTATCTGTCACAGAATAAGAAAAATATAATTCATCTGTTGGTTTGGCAAATGCCATGTACATATAAAATTCATCTTCCATCGACTGTTCTAGCAGGCTCTGCGATAAAGAAATACCACAATTTTTTAAAACTTCTTTTTCCTCATCACTGAGAAGTCCTCTGTCCTCTATATTCGGCGGTATCCTCCCATCGTTCATTCCTGTGATAAACAGCACCTTTACTTCATGCAGACGGGTACGCTTTAAATCACCTAGAACCACCTGATCCATTGTCAGTGGAACAACACCAAGGCCCAGCGCATCAAGACCCGCATCCACAATTTCTGCAAGTTCCTTTACCGCCATCTTTTCCTCACCGAAAATCATTACAATTTTATCCATGAGCGACAGTAAGAGGTCATATAACTGCCTATACTCAGCAGCTTTTACAAAGTCACTGTTTTCCTCCGCTTTTTGCGCCTGATTTTTGAGCTTCTCCTCAAAAGAAAGCTTTACCATCGTATGATACAATACTTCTATTTTGTCTCTTACACTAGCCTCTTTATCCCGCATGACTGAACAGAAGTTTTCCGTTTCTTCCATGAATTTCTCCTGTAAAAGAAGAAGTGCTTTTATCGCTGCCTCGTCTTTATTCTTGAGTCTCCTGTAAAATGGCTTCTTCCACATGGAATATCCCCTAACACCTGCATACAACACATAATTTTCCAGATAATCAGCATCTTCATCTATAAGATTAGACATTCCAGACTTCAGATAACGGAACACACTCTCATAAGAATATTCCATCTGTGCAAGATGAAAGAGGGAGCGAACTGCCTCAACTCCTGAATGATAGGAGACTTTCTTTTTCGTATCCTCGAATACCGGAATATTTAAAATAGCTGCCTTTCGTTTAAATGCAGAGGCATAATCGGCCACATCTCCTGAAAGCACTGCAAAATCGCGATAGCGGTAACCTTTTTGTCTTACAAGCTGCTCTATTTTGTGCATAACATAGTCTGCCTCTCCATCTGGATTATGGCACACTGTCATATGGATTCGTTCTATCTTCTTTGAATAAATCTTCCGGCTATTTTGAAATAGATTTTTTTCTAAAAATGCAAGTTCCGGATTATTTATAAATCTTGGAGAAACTGGTGTGTCAAGCTTTACGACCTCTTCTACTTCCTGCATATTTTCCTGACAGAGCATTAGCAGCGCATCCCCTGTCTTCTTACTGGAAGTGAATAAATCCTCAGGCATTCCCCTTTGTCCGGGCACAAATTCTGGAATTGTTATTGTCACGTTAATCTGCCCCGCAACCTTTAATAATTCCTTTAAAAATGCCAGCTGAACCGGGGTAAATCCTGCAAATCCATCAAAATAAAATACTGCATTCGTAAGCATTGGAGCTTCTTTGGCAAATTCTCTGGCAACATCAAGTATCTGTTCTGTTACCATAAATCTTCCCTCTATCGCTTTATCAAAATGTTCATAAATTCTGCCAAGTTCCTTGCATTTGTTAGAAAGAGCTTTATTCTCTCCGAGTTTCTCAGAAACTTCCTCTACCTGCTCCCAGGTTACCCCATATCCGATAAACTCCATTAACATAGACTTTAACTCATCAATGAAGCCTGCCTTTTTCATACTTTTTTTAAAATAAAGAAAATTATTCTCACCTTCCGAAAGAATCTTTCGAAGCATCATGGATACTCCTAAATCTTCAAGGATTTCTCCCGGCTGATACCCACATTCGTCAAAAATACGATAGGCAAGCCGATGAAAACTCAGTACATCTATGTTAAAAAAGCCATGTCTTGGATGTTTCTTTACCATTTTTCTCTGCATCTCAAGACTGAACTGCTCTGGTACGATTACATAATATTTCTGCTGCGGATTTTCCATGGAAAGGCGGATTACTTCCTGCACCAGATATTCCGTTTTTCCCTGTCCGCTTCTTCCTGTAATTAATCTTAGTGCCATGAATCCTCCTATGCTCCCATTCTATAATTGCTATTCGTCTGCTTTGTCATTCCAGTGTGCAAGTTCTTCCCTTAATGTAGACAACAATTCACTTTCCGGCAGTTTGCGAACAACCTGTCCTTTCTTTATCAAAAGACCCTCACCTTTTCCTCCTGCGATCCCGATATCTGCCTCTTTGGCTTCTCCCGGTCCATTTACCACACAGCCCATTACGGCAACCTTGATATCTAAATCATCAAATTCTGTAACCATTTTTTCTACTTCATTAGCAAGACCGATCAAATCAATATTAGTTCTTCCACAGGTAGGACAGGATACGACTTCTACTCCACCCTTACGAAGTCCTAACGTCTTTAAAATCTGCTTTGCAGAAGCAATCTCATTCACAGGATTTCCTGTAAGAGAAACGCGGATCGTATCACCAATTCCCTGATTTAAAATAATACCAAGACCAATTGCAGATTTGATATTCCCACGGAATAATGTACCTGCTTCGGTAATTCCTACATGAAGCGGATACGGACATTTCGGTGCTAATAATTCATGTGTCTTTGCACACATTAAAACATCAGAGGACTTAATGCTGACAACGAGATTATCATATCCCATGTCTTCTATCATTTTTACTTTATCCAATGCACTCTCCACTAATCCTTCTGCGGTTACTTTTCCATACTTTTCTACAATATTTTTTTCTAAAGAACCGCTATTTACTCCGACACGGATAGGTATATTATATTCCTTTGCCTTATCAACTACCGCTTTTACTCTTTCTGCCGAACCAATATTACCCGGATTAATTCTTATCTTATCTGCTCCATTCTCAATGGCAGCAATCGCCATACGATAATCAAAATGTATATCTGCCACGATTGGGATGTGAATCCGCTTTTTAATCTCGCCAAGTGCCTTCGCCGCCTCTAAAGTAGGTACTGTAGAACGGATAATATCGCAACCTGCCGCTTCTAACTCCAAAATCTGTGCCACTGTTGCTTCCACATCTTCTGTCTTTGTGTTTGTCATAGACTGAATTAAAATCGGATTGCCGCCTCCAATTACACGATTGCCAATTCTTACTTCCTTTGTATGTTCTCTGTACATTATATATACTCCTCTTCTTATTTCTCACTATTGCCAGAAAAGAGCCTGATGCATCTCTTCAAACTGTGAGAATTTTCTTTTAAATAAAAGTATGATTCTCTTTGTCAAAACATAGCTGCAACAGCCTCTTTTCCTCACTTATACTTTCTCTTTCCTGCGGAATAAACCAAATAAATCAGCCAGGATAGCGCAAGATAAGTTTATCTGTGTGTTTATTTACATCCTATAGCTATTCAAAGATATAAACATTTTTAAATAATTTTTAGTTTTACTTATATGAAAAAGATATTTTTAATATCATTTGCCATAACAATAACCATCAATGCCATCAAAAGGACAAGTCCTGCAAAATGAACCATTCCTTCTTTTTCCGGCGATACCTTTTTTCTGCGAATCATCTCAAGAATAATAAATACGAGACGTCCTCCATCTAATGCCGGAAGTGGCAAAAGATTCATAACTCCCAAGTTAGCACTCAGCATAATCGCGAAGTTAAGAAGGCTCAGCACAACAGTCTTAATACCATACACAATAGACTGCTCATATGTGTTTCCAATCATATTCACGATTCCAACTGGGCCGGAGAGATCATTCAGTTTAAATCGTCCTGTTATCAAATATTTAAGACTTAGGAACGTGGATTTAATCTGATACCTTACCTCTAAAATACTATATTTTAGCGTACCGATAATTCCTTCCTTTGTATCTTCCGTCATAGAAATACCAAAAGCATAGGTTCCAGCCTCTGTTTTCTTTCTTGTAACTGTAACAGTCTTTTGCTTTCCGTCCCTCTCATACGTCACCTCTACATCCGCTTTATCTTTGTGTAGATAATTAAAAAGAGAAATCTCCCGAAAATTATAAATTCGGGAACCGTCTAACTTTACAATACGGTCTCCTTCACGAAGTCCCGCCTCATACGCTCCACTATCTGCTGAAATTTCTCCAGCTACTGCCGGATCTGCCCCGCTAAACCCAATAACAAATAAGGCAAGCACAAATGCCAGAATAAAATTGAAAAATGGGCCTGCAAATATAACAGAAAAACGAGCCAGTGCAGACTGACTGCCAAATGCTCTCGGATCTTTACAGTCATCATCCTCTCCAAGCATTACACAACATCCTCCAAATGGCAGACACTTTATCGAATACTTCGTCTCTCCAATCTGCTTTCCAAAAATAGTCGGTCCAATTCCTATCGCAAATTCCTCAACACAAATACCATTTTTCTTTGCAAAAAGAAAATGTCCCAGTTCATGAAAAATAACAATAACACTAAATAAAACAATTGCAAGAATGATTTTCAGCATGAATTTTCCTTTCTTTTACTGAAGTATAGAATAAACCCACTGCTCTGTTGCAAGAATTTCTTCTAAATCAGGATGAGCAGATACTTTATGGGCATCCATACACTTTTCAATGGAACGGACAATGTCCGTATACTTTATCTCACCTTTTAAAAACTTTGCAACTGCCCTCTCATTTGCTGCATTAAAGACTGTCGGCATCGTTCCTCCGGTCTTTCCAGCTTCAATTGCAAGAGATAAGCCTCTAAATACTTTGTAATCTGGTTTTTCAAATGTAATCTGTGACAGCTTTGAAAAATCCAGTCTGTCTCCAGAAAGGCTCCTTCTTTCCGGATAAAATAACGCATACTCAATCGGCACCCGCATATCCGGTGTACCAAGCTGTGCGATAATCGCACCATCAACATACTGTACCATCGAATGAATAATACTCTGTGGCTGGATAACAACTTCTATCTGTGAGTAATCCACCCCGAACAGCCACTTCGCTTCCATTACTTCAAGTCCTTTATTCACCATCGTTGATGAATCAATCGTAATCTTTGGCCCCATAGACCAGTTTGGATGATTCAGTGCATCCTCCAAAGTAACTGTTTCCAAAAACTCTGCACTTTTTCCACGGAAAGGCCCGCCAGATGCTGTAAGAAGAATCTTATCAAGTGCTGCCTTCGGCTCTCCCTGAAGGGACTGGAATATCGCAGAATGCTCACTGTCTACCGGAAGAATAGAAACGCCGTACTCTTTCGCCATCGGAATAATCAGATGACCGGCTGTTACAAGTGTCTCCTTATTAGCTAAAGCAATATCCTTGCCCTTTTTAATCGCTTCCATTGTCGGTAAGATTCCCATCATACCGACAACTGCAGTTACAACAACATCCGCGCTGTCTGCTCCTGCCACTTCAATAAGACCTTCCATACCACAGACAACTTCTACCTGTTCCCCTGCAAGTTCTTCTTTAAGTTCCTGTGCCTTTTTCTCATCAGAAAGGCTTACAAGCTTTGGATGAAACTCTTTAATCTGTTCTTTTAAACGCTCTTTATTACTTCCCGCAGCTAATGCTACTACCTGCAATTCATCAGAGTGTTCTCTGACAACATCTAATGTTTGCGTACCAATAGATCCTGTAGAACCTAATATTGCTATCTTTTTCATTTTAATCCCACCACCATTACTAACATATAATAAATAATCGGTGCCGTAAATATGATACTGTCAAAACGGTCAAGGATTCCTCCATGTCCTGGTATCAGATGACTGTAATCCTTAATATCATAATTTCTCTTTATCGCAGAAGCACCTAAATCTCCGATAATACTGATAAGACCTCCAACAGCACAAACTATACCAAATACAACAATTAGATTGTAATTAACTGAAAGGAACTGTTTCGCAAATAATCCATAAAGGCATCCTAACAATCCTGCCCCAATTACTCCTCCAATGGCTCCCTCAACTGTCTTCTTCGGACTTAATATCGGAGACATCTTATGTTTGCCAATTAATCGTCCCGTACAGTATGCTAATGTATCATTACCCCACGCACTCAAAAATACGAGAACAACCATATATGCTCCATCAGAAAGCATACGAATCCGATAAATACAAGAAAGCATCACTGTAACATAAAATAATGCAAAATAAGAGATTGCTATACTAGAAATCTCATACTTTGGAAAAGTAAAAACGTACACTGCAATAAGCAAAATCAATACTAATAATGCCAGTTGCATTACATACTGTTCCAATCCAAGAAGTAATAATAAATAATACAATACACTTCCCGTATATACAATGACTCCAAGTGCAGACTTCTCCATCTGAATTACTCTCAATAGCTCAAATACACCAATCAGGGAAATAGCTCCCACTACAAAGAATGTCAAAAATCCACCATAATACAGTGTAACAAAAGCAATAAGTACCAGAATAATTCCGCTAATTAATCTCTGCTTAAACATCGCTGTCCTCCCTATCAGACTCCACCAAAACGGCGGTCTCTAGTATTATAGTACTCCACTGCCCGTATTAATTCTTCTTTATCAAAATCTGGCCAAAGTACATCTGTAAAATAAAATTCTGCATAAGCAAGCTGCCAAAGCATCCAGTTAGAAAGTCTCTGTTCCCCACTGGTTCGAATCATCAAATCCGGATCTGGCAAATCCTTTGTATCAAGGTAAGAAGCAAATTTCTCCTCAGTGATCTCCTCCGGATCAAATGCTCCATCTTTACAATCCTGTGCCATATGACGCATCGCTCTTACCATCTCATCACGACTTCCGTAATTGAGCGCAATCGTAAAATTAAGACCTGTATTCGCTGCAGACACTTCCTCTAATTCATCAATCGCGGCTCTGATATCATCATCCAGACGGCTCTTTTCACCAATAACACGGACACGCATATTATTCTTAGCTGTTCTTTCGATACAATCTTTTAAATACTTTCTTAAAAGCTTCATTAACGCCTTTACTTCTTTTTCTGGACGTTTCCAGTTCTCTGTTGAAAATGCGTATACAGTAAGGTACTTAATTCCAATATCCCACGCATCTTCACAAATCTGTTCTACTGTCTTCGCTCCCTGTGAATGTCCATAATTTCTCGGCATAAAACGCTTCTTCGCCCAGCGTCCATTCCCATCTAAAATAATCGCCACATGTTCAGGGATTGTAAGCAGCTTTCCATGTAATTCCTTTTCCACTTATCTGTAATCCTCCAAATATTTTTATGTACTCGCAGATTCTCTCCATTCTTAATTTTGTAAAAAGATTTTTATCAGCTGCGTTCAAATTCTAGAGCGTGTTTGAAAAATGCTTTCTGCAAGATGTGTGTTACAATTTGCGGGAGATTTTGCCTGAATGAGGGCGGCGTAGTGGGCTACATCAACTGAATGAAGGCAAAATATACCGCAAATTGGGCGTGCAGATTGCTGGAATGATTTTTCAAACACGTTCTAAAACATAACGGATAAAAAACCGTCCACAAAAGCAAATGCAAAAGGAATCTTATAAGTACATTTTCTACATAAGAAAAACCAGACAGCCAGTCACGCCGGCTGCCTGGTTGCTTTCCATGATATTATACTGTAAGAATCTCTTTAGATTTCTTATCAATCATTCCATCGATAGTCTTAATATATTTATCTGTAGCTTTCTGTACTTTATCCTGCTGATCCTTTAATTCATCCTCTGTAATCTCGCTATTCTTATTCGCTTTCTTCAGGGAATCGTTCGCATCTCTTCTGATGTTACGGATAGCAACCTTCGCTGCCTCTCCTTTCTTCTTAACATCTTTCACGAGTTCCTTTCTGCGTTCCTCTGTCAGCTCAGGGAATACAAGACGGATAACCTTACCATCATTAGTAGGATTAATTCCGATATCGGACTGCATAATTTCTTTCTCAATTGCCTTTAAAAGGGATGTCTCCCAAGGCTGAATTGTGATAATTCTTGGTTCTGGAACAGAAATATTACCAACCTGCTGTAATGGAGTAGGTGTTCCATAATAATCTACCTTAATCTTATCTAATACATGTGGGTTTGCTCTTCCCGCACGAATAGAATTGTACTCTCTCTCAAGACTCTCAATAGACTTCTGCATCTTGTCTTCAAACTTCTTTATCATAATATATGTCCTCCTGCATTATATTCATGCTCTGTAACTGTGTGATACTAATTTACAATAACCCTACTTAATTGTCAAGCTTTTTCCAATATCTGTATGAATTATTTGCAAAATAAATTTCTGGCTTCTTATACGGTAACGTAAGTTCCGTTAAAGTTGCCGCTCATCGTGTTTACAATACTATTCTCTTCTTCTAAACCAAAGATTACTAATGGCATCTATTCTCAAGACACATAATTGTTGCAGTAAGATCAATAACACCTAACTTCTTGGAAAGAACTTCATCAAGAGAAATCTCATCATACTTTACTGCATCTGGATTAACCTTAGGAATCACTGTCATAAACACCATCAATTGCCTTTGCTAAAAGAATGGCATCTGCCTCGATTTCAATCGCACGAAGAGCTGTTGCTGTATCTGTAGAGAAATATGGATGTCCTGTTCCTCCTGCAAAGAAAGTCACAACACCTTCTTCAAGATTCTTTACTGCATCATCTTTAGAGAAAAGCTCTGTAAATGCACCACAAGTAAATGGTGTATATATCTTTGTTTTCATTCCAACATGGCGGAACATATCAGAAACGTAGATACAGTTCATTACAGTTGCAAGCATACCAATCTGGTCAGCCTTCGTTCTTTCCATATTCTCGCTGGTTCTTCCTCTCCAGAAGTTACCACCGCCGATAACGATCGCAACCTGCATTCCATCATCAACAATCTTCTTTACCTGCTCTGCTACCTTTAATACAGTTGCTTCATCAAATCCTGTCTTTTTTTCTCCTGCTAATGCTTCTCCGCTTAACTTTAATAAAACACGGTTTAAACTTTTTAAATCTTTCATGTAAACCTCCAAATGTTTTTATCCCATGATAATCTTTCGGGTGCGAAAATCATAGCGAATTTCGGTCTTCTTAAACTTCTCATCTACATCAATAAATTTAAGCATAGTATCATCGTGTGCTAATACTGGATAATTCATCCCGGACAACACCGAAAAAAAGACATCTATAATCATATATCCATTTTTCCTCGAAACATTCGACAATAATACCTTCATTCTTCACACCCCTGATTCTCTGTCCTTCTGCAAGAAGGCAAAGTAATACTTAATATCATTATAGCTGATTTTATCTCTAATGTAAAGAAGTT
>ADJS01013518.1_pt1 | contig 13593 bp, 12 predicted proteins | sample 268128 | NCBI WGS metagenome assembly ADJS01 (sample SAMN00007486, study PRJNA43253) | human gut metagenome | isolation source: feces sample TS28 | reverse complement strand
GCTTGGGGGTGTACCGATATGCAAACTTCACCACTGATCCTCACCGCCCTCGCCGGTCTGTCTACAGGTCTGGGCGGGGTGCTGGCGGTGCTTGGCAAACCAACGGAAAAGCTTCTGGCCGCCTCGGCGGGCTTTGCGGGCGGGGTCATGCTCACCGCATCGCTGACCGATCTGCTGCCTGAGGCCCTGCATTTTTACGGCAGGTATCTGCCGCCTCTGGCCTGCGGCGGGGCGCTTGCGACACTGACAGCGCTGGGCATGGCGGCGGCGGGGCTGCTGGGCAAGCTTCTGCCGGAGGAATCCGAGCTTGCTGCCCGCTTTGGTCAGGGCCGCGACCCCGCCCGCGCGGCGGCCATGCGCACCGCTCTCATCACCGGCGCGGCGCTGCTGCTGCACAATTTCCCGGAGGGTGTACTTACCTTCTTCGCCGGGACAGCGGACCCGGCGCTCGGTCTGCGCACGGCGGCGGCCATCGCGCTGCACAATATCCCGGAGGGGCTGGCTGTGGCGGTACCCTTCGCCTACGCGGCACGCAGCCGTGCGGCCGGTGTGCTGGCGGCTCTCGTTTCCGGTCTGGCCGAGCCGCTGGGGGCTGTGCTGGCGTGGCTGTTCCTGCGCCGGTTTTTTACACCCGGCTTTTTGAACGGCACGGTCGTGTTGGCGGCAGGCATTATGGTGTGGGTGTCCTTTGCCCAACTTTTGCCCGATGCATTTGCCCTTAAACATCGCGCCGCCGGTATTTTGGGCGCCGCCGCAGGTACATTGCTGATGCTGTTAGGCGTTGCGGCGCTGCCGTAAATGTGGTATACTATAAACTGTATTGATGTAAGGGATGCGGAAGGAAGACTGCCTATGAAATGCTGCGTTTGTGGTGCGGAAAGTGGTCGTTATCCGCTGTGCCGTGCCTGCAACCAACAGAAGGAATTGGGCTATATTATAAAGTGCCCAGTGTGTGGGCAGTGGCATTATGGTGATGAACCGTGCCCAAAGCGCGTGCAGCTGGAATTTTTGTATGAACCGAAGAAAAGGCTGATTACAAAAAATGAGCAAGGCTTTTTTGACGCCTTGAGAGAAATCGTCCCGCAAGGATATCATGTGTTTCCACAAATCAATCTGGCAGCATTTCTCGAAAAAGTGGACAATTCTGCATATCATAACGAACTTTTCCGCAACGTTGATTTTTTGATTACCGATGGGGAATTTGCGCCCAAAATCGTGGTGGAAATAAATGACAATACACATCATGAGTGGAAAAGACGCCAACGCGATGAAAAGGTTTCTGCTATTTGTGCAGATGCAGGAATACCGCTGGTTACATTCTGGACAAATTATGGCGTAAATAGACCGTACATCGAAAAACGTATCCGTGAAGCATTGGAGACGCCACCTCAGCGAGTGCCGAGTTTTACAAAAGAAAATACTGCGCAGCCGAATACATTCGAGAAAGAAAATGCCGCACGGCAGGCGGCTGATTGGGATGTGCAGGCAGAACAGCACAATAAAACCCATAAGGGAAAACAGGGATGCTATATTGCGACTTGTGTGTATGGCTCGTATGATTGTCCGCAAGTTTGGACGCTGCGGCGATATAGAGACATCGTGCTGAAAAGTTCGGTGCTTGGGCGCACCTTTATTGCGGTATACTATGCAATCAGCCCTACATTGGTACGCACTTTTAGCAAAAGTGTAGTTGTCAAGAAAATATGGCGCAGTATATTGAATCCGATGGTTAAGCGGCTGAATGAGAAAGGCTTTTCCAATAATCCGTACACAGATTGATAACTTTGTGAGAAAGGAGCAGACCGCCATGATGAAAAAAATCACCGCCCTGCTCCTTGTGCTGCTTTTGCTGGCAGGCTGCAGTGCGGCGGGCGATGTCGAGACCCTGCTGCGCGCCCCGCAGCTTTCCGGCGAGAGCGCGGCCCTGCAGAAGGCGCTGAACAGCTATCTGGGCGGCAGTGCTACCCTGAAATATCCCGCCAGCGGCGATTTCCTCTCCCCGTTTGCGTTTGGTGACTGGGACGGTGACGGCGTTGACGAGGCCGCAGTTCTGTACACGGCTGACACCACCAGCTCCAATGTCTGGCTTGCGGTGCTGGAGCCGAGCGGCGAGAGCGGCTGGCGTGTCAGTCAGGCCATCGAGGGTATGTCCTCCGAGGTGGAAAGCTTCTCCGCCGCCAGCCTGAAGGACGCAGACAGCAAGCAGCTGCTGACCGGGTACATCTCCCCGCAAGGGGATCAATATCTGGCCGTCTACCAGTACGACAACGGCAGTCTGTCCACCGTCATCAGCAAAAGCTACACCGATATGATCGTGGCCAATTTCACCGGCAAGGGCGATACGCAGGACCTTGTGCTGGCCCTGCCGCCGGACACTGAGCTTGGCGGTGTGACGCTGCAGCTGCTGACCGCCAACGATGGGGAGTTCCGCTCGACCCAGACGCTGAATCTGGGCGAGGGCGTTTACAGCAGCTGTGCGGCCCTGCATGCCGGGACCGGCAGCGATGACGCCATGTACCTTGTGATGGACGCCTGGACCGGGACAAGCAGCCTTGTGTCGGACATTATCCTGTACGATGCCGAGACGGGCTTTCTGCAGCCCTACCGCCCCGGCGGCATGAGCGACATTCAGCGCAGTACGCTGCGCTACAACGACACCCTGCTCAGCTGCGACATTGACGGCAACGGCACGGTGGACATCCCCGTGGAGATCGACGATGGCGGCACCCTGCAGACGCCGATGGACAAGCGGCTGAGCTTTCTGCTCTGGAAGGATTACACCTCCACCGCAGGCGGCAACAGCCAGTTCGGTGTCTACGACAGTGAGTACGATCTGTTTATGGAGCTGCCCGAGTCAATGCACGGCAGCGTGCTGATCCGCGCCAATCAGGGCGGCACCGGCTGGCTGATTTGCAACGCCGAGGGAAACACCGTCTACTGCGAGATGCGGGTCGTTGAACCGACCACGGACACAGCCAGCGGCGACGGCAACTACCTGCGCATCGCCAATATCGGCAGCCAACAGCTGCAGGCGCGGGTCGTTACGCCCTATTACGGCTTGAATCTCGATTCCATCAGCCAGAATACCGTGCTGCTGGGGTCAAATTGATAAGGAAGGGAACCGGGTTTATGAAACGAGTTTTGGTAGTCGAGGACGAAGCCAGCATCCGCGAAATGGTAGCCCTGAACCTGAAAATGGCAGGCTGGGAGGTCATCGAGGCCCCCAGCGCCGAGCGTGCGCTGGAGCTGATGCACGGCGGCGAGCCCTGCGATGCAGCCCTGCTGGACATCATGCTGCCCGGCATGGACGGGCTGAGCCTCTGCGAAACGATCCGCCGCGATGACAGCGACATCGGCATCATCATTGTGTCGGCCAAAGGGCAGGAGAGCGACAAGATCCGCGGCCTGTCCATCGGTGCGGACGATTACATCACAAAGCCCTTCTCGGTGTCGGAGCTGATCGCCCGGCTCGAGGCGCTGACCCGGCGCATCCACCGCGGCACCGGCACCGCCAAGCCCGCCGAGGAGCCGGAGCAGCTTGTCAGCGGCCCCTTTGTGCTGGACGAAAAGAGCCGCATCCTTTACAAATCCGGCACGCCGATCGACCTGACGCAGGTCGAGTTCCAGATCATGGAGCTGTTTTTCCGCAACCCGGCTACCGCGCTGGTGCGTGAAAAAATTCTGGAGGGCGTCTGGGGCAAGAATTATTTCGGCGATGTCAAGATCGTGGATGTGAACATCCGCCGCCTGCGGATGAAGATCGAGGACGAGCCCAGCAACCCCCGCCATATCATGACCGTCTGGGGCTATGGCTACCGCTGGAATGTGTGACGGCGGCCCCTTAGAAAAAAACGCGAAAGGAGGGAACCCCCTATGCAGCCGAACAGCAGCAGTATCATCCGCCGATGGGTGTGCGGCAGCTTGCTTATCACCGTGCTGGTGCTGGTGCTGGCGGAGGGGCTTTTTCCTCTATTACAGCTATAACGATCTGTACGGCGGCGTTGAGCGCGCTGTGGAAAACCGCTTCTCCACCGTGGTGGGCCGCCTGCAGGCCACCGGCACGGCGGGGGATATGGCCGTTACCGCCGAAAGCCGCGGGCAGGTCCTGCGCCGCGTGGTTGAGCAGTTTGACGAAAAGGACAAGTTTGAGTTTATGCTGCTGGACAATCAGGGCGTGATCCTGGCAACCAGCAGCGGCACGATGAACCGCGACCTGACCAACGGTACCGACTACGGCCGCGCGCTGACCGCCGCCAACGGGCTGGGGTCGGCCATCTTTACCACGCCGCAGGGCGAGCGTGTCATGGCAGTAACGATGCTTGTGCCCTACGCGGCGGGCAGCATCGCTGCCATGCGGATGGTGACGAGCCTTGTGCTGGTGGACAACCTCTGGTGGCGCACCGTGGCCATCTGTGTGGGGCTGGGCCTGCTTGTGCTGTGCTTCACGGTCTGGAGCGGCCTGTTTTTTGTGCGCTCCATCGTGCGGCCCCTCGGCGAGGTCGAGGCTACGGCCACCCGGATCGCCAAGGGCGACATGAAGGTGCGCCTGCCGGACACCCGGTACGATGACGAGATCGGCCGCCTGTGCAAGACCATCAACCAGATGGCCGAGGATCTGGCCGAGACCGAACGATTGAAAAACGAGTTTATCTCCTCGGTCAGCCATGAGCTGCGCACGCCGTTGACCTCAATCAAGGGCTGGGTCGAGACGATCAGCAACATTGATGACCCCTCCAATGAGAACTACCGGCGCGGTCTGGCAGTCATCGGCACCGAGACCGACCGCCTTTACACGATGGTCGAGGAACTGCTCGACTTCTCCCGTATGCAGAACGGCATCAAGATGAACTGTCAGGTGCTGGACTTTGTGGCCGAGGCCACCGATGCGGCGCTCTTTGTCGAGGCCCGCATCCGGCAGGAGGGAATGCAGCTTGTCTATCAGGAACCGCCCGAGCCCTACCCGGTCTGGGCAGACCCGGCGCGGCTGCGGCAGGTGTTTGTCAACCTGTTTGACAACGCTATCAAGTATTCCGAGCCGGGCGGTACGATCTTTCTGACCCTGCGCCGCACACCGGTCACGGTCAGCGCGTCGATCCGCGATCAGGGCCGGGGCATTGCGCCCGATGATCTGGAAAAGGTCAAGCAGAGGTTCTTCAAGGCGAAGAACTCGGTGCGCGGCTCCGGCATCGGCCTTGCGGTCGTGGACGAGATCGTCCAAACGCTCGGCGGCCGGTTCGACATCACCTCCGCCCTCGGCTGCGGCACGACCGTCACAGTGACCCTGCCCGTCTACCACCCCGGGCAGGAGCATCTGCATGAAAAAATTTAAGGCTTCCCCCGAGGGGGAAGCTGTCCGCGAAGCGGACTGATGAGGGGCGACCTTGCCGCAGCACCCTTTACCGGGCGATGACGGCACATCCGCCCCTCATCCGGCCTCGCTTTGCTCGGCCACCTTCCCCCTCAGGGGAAGGCAAAAATGACGAAGGAGAACACATATGCCCAAAGAATTCCGCACCTCCGTCGGGGGGCAGGCCCTGATGGAGGGCATCATGATGCGTGGTCCGGAAAAGATCTGCTGCGCCGTGCGCAAGCCGGACGGCACCATCGACCTGAGCTATGACACCGTCACGACCCACTGGTACAATAAGGTCCCGCTGGTCCGGGGCGTCTGCAACATGGCGGAAAACCTCTACAAGGGTTACCGCTACCTGATGCACGCGGCCGATGTTGCCATGGAGGGGGAGACCGAACCCGCTGAGTCCAAGCTGGACAAATGGTTCGAGGCGCACGCCACCCCCGCCGTGCAGAACGCGCTGATGGCCTGCGCCGCCTTTGTGGGCGTGGCGCTGGCGCTGTTCCTGTTTACCTTTCTGCCCACTTTTTTGACCGGTCTTGTTATGCGCGCCGTGCCGCTGGGGCGCTGGCCGCGCGTGATCCTCGAGGGCGTGCTCAAGATGGCCATATTCCTCGGCTATATGTTCCTTTGCACCCGCATGAAGGAGCTGCACCGCGTGTTTGAGTACCACGGTGCCGAGCATAAGACCATCGCCTGCTATGAGGCCGGTCTGCCCCTGACGGTGGAAAACATCCGCCGCCAGAGCCGCTTTCACCCGCGGTGCGGCACCAGCTTTATGATCCTCGTCATCATCATCAGCATCTTCCTGTATGCGGTGCTGCCTTGGACCAGCACAGCGATGCGTGTTGTGTACAAGCTTTGCATGTTCCCGCTTCTGGTTGGTGTATCGTATGAAATTTTGAAATGGGCGGGCCGCTCTGACAGTGCGGCGGCAAGAATCATCTCTCAGCCGGGGCTTTGGATGCAGCGGCTGACGACCTTTGAGCCGGACGACTCGATGATCGAGGTTGCGATTGCCGCCGTCACCCCCGTTCTGCCGGAAAAGCAGGAGGATGCCCGCTGGTGAACGCTGCATTTCAAAAGCTCTGCGCCAAGCTGACGGCCGCCGGTGTGCCCGATGCCCGCTTTGACGCGGCCGAGCTGTACCGCCTTGCGACCGGCCGCGACCCCCGTCTGGATGACGGCCCCAGCGCTGCCGAGGCAGCCCGCCTGAGCGCGCTTGCCGAACGCCGCGCAGCCCGCGAGCCGCTGCAGTACATTCTGGGCGAGTGGGACTTTATGGATTTTACGCTCAAGGTCGGGCCGGGTGTGCTGTGCCCCCGGGCTGACAGCGAGATCGTCTGCGAGAGCGCCCTCGCGCTTTTGCAGGGCAGGGAGCGGCCGGTGGTGTATGACCTCTGCGCGGGGACAGGCTGCTTGGGGCTTGGCATTGCGCGCCACAGCCCCGGCGCGCTGGTGACCTGTGTGGAAAAAAGCCCGGAGGCATGGCATTACCTGACCGCCAACACGGCACAGACCGGTGTGCGCACCGTGCAGGCCGATGTCTTTACCTATTATAAAACGCTGCCCGCCGAGGGGGCGGACCTGATCATCTCCAACCCGCCCTACCTGACCGGGGCGGAGATGCGGACGCTGATGCCGGAAACGGCGCAGGAGCCTGCCATGGCGCTGGACGGCGGCGCGGACGGGCTGGATTTCTACCGCCTGCTGACTGAAAAGTACCGGGACGCCGTGCGGCCGGGCGGCTGGCTTGTGCTGGAGATCGGCTATGCTCAAGGCCCCGCCGTGCTGGCGCTGGGGGCCGCCTGCGGCTGGGTCAACACCAGCTGCCGCAAGGACTACGGCGGCAATGACCGGGCCGTGCTGCTCCAAAAACCCGAAAAAAGCTGCTGAAAATCCGATTTATGGGACAAAAAACGCACAACAAAATGTTGTAATCTGTTCGTAAATCGTATATAATAGATGCAAACGCAAATCCTAGACTTACTTGTATATAAAAGGAGAACCGCAACATGGCAGCAAAAAAAGATACTACCCCCAAGACGGCAGGCCCTGCCGCTGACAAAAAGGCCGCGCTGGAAACCGCGCTGGCCCAGATCGAAAAGCAGTTCGGCAAGGGCGCCGTTATGAAGCTGGGCGCCAATGTCACGATGCAGGTCGATGCCATCCCCACCGGCAGCCTGGGTCTGGATCTGGCGCTGGGCATCGGCGGCGTGCCCCGCGGCCGTATCGTTGAGGTCTACGGCCCCGAATCTTCCGGTAAAACAACGCTGGCGCTGCAGATCCTGGCCGAAGCCCAGAAGATGGGCGGCGAGGTTGCGTTTATTGATGTTGAGCATGCGCTCGACCCGACCTACGCCGCCGCGCTGGGCGTTGATATTGACAGTCTGCTGGTCAGCCAGCCCGACACCGGCGAGCAGGCCATGGAGATCTGCGAGGCGCTTGTCCGCTCCGGCGCGATCGATGCCGTTGTAGTGGACTCCGTTGCCGCCATGGTGCCGCGCGCCGAGATCGAGGGCGAGATGGGTGACAGCCATGTCGGTCTGCAGGCCCGCCTGATGAGTCAGGCACTGCGCAAGCTGACCGGTGTCATCGGCAAGACAAATACCGTCTGTATCTTCATCAATCAGCTGCGTGAAAAGGTCGGTATCGTCTACGGCAACCCCGAGGTCACGACCGGCGGCCGCGCACTGAAATACTATTCCAGCGTCCGCATTGATGTGCGCCGCATCGAGGGTCTGAAGGACTCCACCGGTGCGTTCATCGGCAACCGCACGCGCGCCAAGATCGTCAAGAACAAGGTCGCGCCCCCGTTCCGTGAGGCAGAGTTCGACATCATGTTCGGCGAGGGCATCTCCAAGCTGGGCGAGATCCTCGACCTCGGCGTCAAGCTGGGTGTCGTGCAGAAGAGCGGTGCGTGGTTCAACTACGGCGAGATGCGCTTGGGTCAGGGCCGCGACAATGCCAAGCAGTTCCTGAAGGAGCACCCCGAGGTCTCTGACGAGATCGAAAAGATCGTCCGCGCCAATGCTGACCGCCTGTTGGCTGCCGGCAAGAAGGGCACTGTCAAGCCGCTGGACCCGAGCGAGATCGTCAAGCCGGTCGCCCCGGGCGAGGCCCCTGCCGCCCCGGCTGCCAAGACAACGGGCAGCGAGGTTGACCTCGATATCATGGTCGATGAATAAAAATGCCGCGCCTGACACAGATCAAAGAGACAAAAAAAGGCCGCCTTGCGCTGTTTTTTGATGGAGAATTTGCCTTCTCCCTCGATGAGCAGACTTTTGCCGATGCCGCGCTCCATCAGGATGACCTGCTGGAGGACTGGCAGATCGAGGAGCTGCGCAAGAAAAGCGAGACCCGCCGTGCGCTGGACAAGGCGATGGACTACCTGTCGCTGCGCGACCATGCGGCGGGGGAGCTGTACCAAAAGCTCTGCCGCAGGTTTGATGCCCACAGCGCCGCCTACGCGGTGGCGCGGGCGGGGGAGCTGGGCCTCTTGAATGACGCAGGCTTTGCCCGCCGCCGCGCGGCCGAGCTGCTGCGCAAGCGCAAGTCCCGCCGGGAAATCTTAAATGATTTGTCGGCCAAGGGCATCGACCGCGACACTGCCGCCGAGGTGGTGGAGGAGCTGTTTGCCGAGAACGATGACGGCGAAAGCCCTGAGCTGGAAACAGCCCGCGCGCTGGTCGCGCGGCAGTATGCGTCAAAGCTCGCCGCCGGTAAGCGCGATCAGGTCGCCGCTGCGCTGGCACGGCGCGGCTTCAGCCATGCGGTCATACGCGAGGTGCTATCCGACGACGAGTAAACCGCACCGCACTGTAGGGGCCGGGCATGCCCGGCCCTCAGCCTGTCGATTGCATCCCCTTAACGGTTCGCAATGTAGGGAGGGGTCTTGACCCCTCCGCGGCGGCCAGAGGGCTGGCCGCCCTACAATTTCCGGCAAGCATCTGCCACCCCGCAGGGCGTCGAGGACGCCGCCCCCTGCAACCAACGCGATATTCAAAAATTAAACCAATTATAAAGGACTACCCAATGAAAATTGCCATTATCTCCCTCGGCTGCCCGAAAAATCAGGTGGATGCCGATGTTTTCTGCCATGCCCTCATCAAGGACGGCCACACCACCGTGGGCGACCCGGCCGAGGCCGATATCATCATCATCAATACCTGCGGCTTTATCGAGTCTGCCAAGACGGAGGCCATCGAGAATATCCTCATGGCCTGCCAGTACAAGCAGGAAAACCCCGACCTCAAGGTGATTGTTACCGGCTGTCTGGCCGAGCGCTACAAGCAGCAGATCATTCAGGAAATTCCCGAGGTGGACGCCGTGGTCGGCATTGGCTCCAACGCCGCACTGCCCGCCATCGTCCGCCGCGTCTGTGCGTCCGGTGCCGGCCAGACCGAGAGCTACGGCCCCAAGAGCGATATGCAGCTGGGCGGTGCCCGCGTTATCTCGACCCCGCGCCACTATGCGTACTTAAAAATTGCCGAGGGCTGCAACAACGGCTGCTACTACTGCGCTATCCCGCTGATCCGCGGTGCGCTGCGCAGCCGTGAGCTGAACGACTGCGTAGCCGAGGCCCGCTGGCTGGCGGGGGAGGGGGTGCGCGAGCTGATCCTTGTTGCGCAGGACCCCACCGCCTACGGCGAGGATTGGGGCAAGCCCGGCGCGATCTGTGAGCTGCTCGACCGCCTGCAGGAGATCGAGGGCATCCGCTGGATCCGCATCCTCTACGCCTACCCGGAGCGCATCAGTGATGCCTTTATTGCGGCGATGGTCCGCAACACCAAGGTCGTGCCCTATCTGGACCTGCCCATCCAGCACTGTGATGATGCCGTGCTGAAGGCCATGAACCGCCGCGGCGGCCGCAGGGAGATCGAGGATGCGATCGCCCGCCTGCGTGCGGCCATCCCCGGCATCACGCTGCGCACCACCCTGATCGCCGGCTTCCCCGGTGAGACCGAGGAGCAGTACGCCGAGCTGTGCGACTTCGTCAAGACCGTGAAGTTTGACCGCCTTGGCTGCTTTGCCTACTCCGCCGAGGAGAACACCGTGGCGGCGAAGATGCCCAACCAGCTTGACGAGGAAACCAAGCAGCGCCGCGCCGACCACATTATGGAATTGCAGGCCGAGGTCAGCGCCGCGCGCGAGGGCGAAAAGGTCGGCCAGACGCTGGAGTGTATCTGTGACGGGGTGGACGATGAGACCGGCATGTACCTGCTGCGCACCAAGGCCGACTGCCCGGAGATTGACGGCAATGTGCTGACCCCCGCCGACACCCCGCTGGAGACCGGCGCGTTCTACAATGTCACCATCACCGATGCCGATACCTACGACCTGTACGGCTATGCGGAAGAAAAGCTGGAGGACTGAACCATGAATCTGCCCAATAAACTTACGATGCTGCGTGTGATACTTGTGCCGGTGTTTATGGTGTTTGCCGCGCTGTCCCGCTACGGTACGCAGGACTTCAACGCAGGCCTTATGCTGGCAGCCGGCATCGTCTTTGCCGTGGCCAGCTTCACCGACTTTCTGGACGGCTATCTGGCCCGTAAAAACAATCTGGTCACTGATTTCGGCAAGTTCATGGACCCGCTGGCCGATAAGTGCCTGACCACCGCGGCCTTCCTTTATATGCTGGCGGACGGTGTCTGCCACCCGGTCGTGCTGGCAGTCATTCTTTTCCGTGAGTTCGCCGTGGCCGGTGTGCGGATGCTCGCTGCCGAGACCGGCACTGTCATCGCCGCCAACATGTGGGGCAAGGTCAAGACGGTTCTGCAGATGCTGACCATCATCTTCTACTACTTTGTCGGCGCGCTGGCCGGCCCCACCGACATCATGGCCGTCGGCCTCATCACGCAGATTTTGTGCTGGCTTTGCGGCGCAGCCACGCTGCTGTCCGGCGGCATCTACCTGTGGCAGAACCGCAAGCTGTTCATGCAGGCAAAGTAACAGCCGCCGCAAGGCAGTAACCCAATAAGGAGATCCCCACCTTGTCAAAGTGCAACCTCCCCACTTATTTTAAGAGCATCTATCGCAGGATGACCCGGGCTGAGCGGGCCGTCCTGTTTCTGCTGTGCATTTTTGCTGCCAAGTTCGTATTCAGCACAGCCGCGCATTTCATCACGCCCCTGCAGGGCATCGACATGCTCGGCAGCGGGCGAAACCCCGTGGACCTCTGGCTGCTGCTGCTCTCCTGCACGGCGGTGCTGGGTACATTCTGCCTGTACCGCCGCGCGGCCGGGGCCGTGTGCGCGAGGCTGACGAAAGCGGATGCCGTCATTCTGGCGGTCTGCATCGTGCTGAGCGCGGCCTTCTACCTGCATGCCATGGTGGGCCGCCAGAGCCTGTATCTCTGGGACAATGCGACCTACTACAACCTGCAGGTGCGGCTGGAGTCCAACTTTGCAGACGGCGTATTCACCGGCGTGGGGGCTACCATCTATAAGACGTGGTTCAATGACTATGCACCGCTCGTCATCAACCTGCTGGCAGAGCCGTTCTTTATGTTCACACCGCGCACGGCCAACACCTTTGCGCTGCTCTGCGCGCTGCTGATCCCCACGCTGGTCTACTACAGCGCATGGGTATTCCTGACGATGCTGCGTCAAAAGCTGGAGCCGAGAACCCCATATCTCTTTACGGCGCTCTCGATGGCGTTTGTGCTGCTGCTGCCGCTTTTGCACATTGCACTGTACCGCGGCATGCCCGATCTGCTGGGCGTGGCGTTTGCCTTTATGCTGCTTGCGCTGGGTGTCGGCTATGATTTTGCCCGCCCGGCACCCGCCCGGCTGGTCAGCCTTGCGGCTTTTACCGGGCTGCTGATGCTGACCCGGCGCAGCTATATGTTCACCGTGGTGTCGTTCTTTTTGCTCTATGGCATCTGGGTGCTGGCCCGGGCTGCCTGCACAAAGCAGGGCGGCGCAGCGGTGCGCTTTGTGAAATTTGCTGCGGCATCGCTGTTCTGTGTCGGCGTGCCGCTGCTGCCGATGTTCTGGCGCATCGTCCGGGCCGATTACAGCGACCGCTATGCCACCTACCAGACCGGCGGCTTTCTGGCAGAGCTTAACAACCAGCGCATCTATCTGGGCTGGCTCGTGTTCGGCATTATGCTGATTGGCATACTATACGGACTGTATAAAAAGCAGACGCGCTCCCTCGCGGTGCTGTCTGCAGTTGGTGCAGTCCTGACGGTGCTGCTTGTCACCCGGGTGCAGAATATGGACGACCACCAGTCGCTGGCGGTCGCGCCGTTCTATCTGCTGGGCTGCTTCCTCTGCGCGCTGCTTGTAAGCGAGCTGCCGTGGGTGTGGCCGCGCCGTGCTGCGGCGGCTGTGCTGGGTGTGCTGTGCGGCCTCAACTTCGGGGCATGCAGCCAGCTTTTGCCGGTCATTCTGCCCAACGCGGTCAACAGCGGGCTGTATTTTTATGTTGACAGCCCCCGCAGTGATCTTGCGCAGGTGGCGGCTGTCAATGACTGGCTGCGGCAAAACTGCAGCGGCGCCAATTCAGCCTATATGATCTGCCATGGTGTGGTATACAGCCCGGATGTGTTCCGCGTTTCGGCCCTGCCGGACGAAACCATCCGCGAGATCCTGCCCTACGGCGCCTGCAACCCCGGCAACGATGCCTTCCCGAAGGAGCTGCTCACGGCACAGGTCGTTTTGACCTGTACACCGTTTGACCCCAACAACCATACCGAAAAGCTGAACGCGGCCTTCCTTGAAAATCAGGAGAAGTACGCGCCGTTTGAGGTGGGGGCAGAGTTTGACATGGGCAACGGCTATACGATCACGGCCTACCGCCGCACCAAGGCCCCCACCGTTGCGGAGCTGGACACCTACCGCAGCTGGCTGGCCGAGGAGGATGCGCGGTTCCCCTACAATTTCAGTGCCGTCTGGGACGCGCTGGCCGTGCAATTTGCAAATAACGGCTGAATCCCCCTTGCAACCTGCGCGCACGCTGGCTATAATGGAATAGATATCCCTACACAGAGGAAGGAATGTGCAAGCTATGCAGATCTTCAATACGATGACACGCCGGAAAGAGGAATTCACCCCCCAGAAGGAGGGCGAGTACCGCATCTATGTCTGCGGCCCGACGGTCTATAACTATATCCATATCGGCAATGCCCGCCCGATGATCGTCTTTGACACATTGCGCCGTTATCTGGAATACTGCGGCAGCAAGGTCTACTATGTCTCCAACATCACCGATATTGATGACAAGCTCATCAA
>ADJS01006236.1_pt1 | contig 13617 bp, 11 predicted proteins | sample 268128 | NCBI WGS metagenome assembly ADJS01 (sample SAMN00007486, study PRJNA43253) | human gut metagenome | isolation source: feces sample TS28 | reverse complement strand
ATAATCAAAGCTTCTCCTGCCTCCGTGGTATAGTAAAAGGGCGTATCGTAGCTGTCCTTATGCCAGGCAATAGGAATGATTTTTCCCCGGCTCATATAGTAGCCGTCCCCGCTTCCGATCAAGTCCATCTGCTGCAAAAGGCCTCCGTCCGGACTGTAGGTGGGAATATACAGAGCCAGCACATTCTGCCGGGCAACTTGGGTGTTATAGGCGCCGTCCATCTGGGCTTCTCCAAACTGACCTACCAAATAGGCCTGCGAGCCGGCGTCATAGGTAAAGGCAGTATCCTTGTAGGAAGAGAAGGAAGCGCATAACCAATGGGCCCTCCCGCCTGCCTGTACCTGGGATTCGGTTTCGGAAAACATCTGGCTTTCCGGGGACGCGCCCTCATAGGTTCTCCGAACGCCGCGGCTGGCGATCCCGTTTTCCAGCAGCTCTCCGGAGGTTAGAACGCTGTGCTCGTAACCCAGGTTTTCCCGTCTCCATTCGTCCCGCCACATCATATCCGTATCCAGGTCAAACTCGTCGATGACCCCGCTGCCCAGCAAGGCATAGGCGTCCTCACTGCCGCCGGAATGCATATAAACCGCATCCATGCCCTGGGCGATCCGAATATAATAGGGCCTGGCGCTGCGGACGCTGCCGATTTCCGCAACCCCCGAGGGGTCCTTAAAGCAGGCCATAATCCTGGTGATTCCGCCCTCCGCCAGACATTCGTACATTACGTCGGATTGGGACACTCCCATGAGCGGCTGGGCGATATCGATATTATTGATCATCACCGCCAAGGGACGGTTATTTTCCTTTGCCTCATCCATGGGCATCCCCGTCAGATCGTTTATTCCCTTTAAGGCCGGTTCCTCCGGCTCTCCCTTCTCGGGAACTGCGCCGGCACTGGAAGCCTCTTCCCGGCCAGCGGCCCGGGACTCTGTTTTCGGAAGGTCCGCCGGGGCGCTTTGCTGGCTGCACGCTTGGAGCAGGCAGCCGCCGGCCAGCATCACCGCCACCAGCGCCGCGCTGCAAGCCGCTTTCGTACCTCTTTTCATTTTATCCATCCTTTTAATTTTTCACTCGCCCTATCTTTCCGGAAAAATCCAGGCCTTTAACGGCGGGGGTGAGCATAAGGAAAGCCGCTTCTGGGCTGATCCGTACCTTTCGTTCCGCTCTCAAAAGCGCAGGGCCAGCCTGAAATCACTTTCAAACGCTTATTTCATACTGTTATATTATAGCAGAAAAAAGTGTGAAAATCATCTGTTTTCTTCGGATCGCCGGGGGTTTTGGTTGAATTTTGCTTTGAAAATGGTATAATAACTTTATATGATTTTTGGGGAGGTAATTTTACCATGGATCAAAAGACCTTTTATATTACCACGCCGATTTATTATCCTTCGGGAAAAGCCCATATCGGCCACAGCTACTGCACGGTGGCTACCGATGCGATTGCCAGATACAAGAGAATGCAAGGCTATGACGTCATGTTCCTTACCGGCACCGACGAGCATGGCCAAAAAATCGAGCTGAACGCCGCCAAGGCCGGGGTCACGCCCAAGGAGTATGTGGACGAGATCGTAGCCGGCTTTCAGGAGCTTTGGAAGCTTCTAAATATCAGCAACGACCGGTTTATCCGCACCACCGACGATTACCATGTAAAAGCGGTGCAGAAAATTTTCAAAGAGCTTTATGACCGGGGTGAAATCTACAAGGGCAAATATGAGGGCTGGTACTGCACCCCTTGCGAGTCCTTTTGGACGGAAACCCAGCTGAAGGACGGCAAATGCCCCGACTGCGGCCGTGAGGTAAAGTGGGCCGAGGAGGAAGCCTATTTCTTTAAGCTGGGAAACTACGCCGACAGGCTGCTGAAGCTTTACGAGGATCAGCCGGACTTTATCCAGCCGGAGAGCCGGAAAAACGAGATGATTCAGTTTATCAAAAACGGCCTGGATGACCTGTGTGTATCCAGAACCAGCTTCACCTGGGGGATTCCGGTGGATTTTGACCCCAAGCATGTGGTTTACGTTTGGCTGGACGCTCTGACCAACTACATCACCGCCATGGGCTACGGCTCCGGCGACGACTCCGATTACCGGAAATACTGGCCGGCGGATGTCCATTTCATCGGCAAGGAGATCGTACGGTTCCACACCATTATTTGGCCCGCGATCCTGATGGCTTTGGATCTTCCCTTGCCCAAGCAGGTCTACGGCCACGGCTGGCTCCTGTTCGGAGACGGCAGCAAGATGTCCAAGTCCAAGGGCAATGTGGTAGACCCGGTGATCCTCTGCGACCGCTACGGCGTGGACGCCATCCGATATTTCCTTCTGCGGGAGATTCCCTTCGGCGCCGACGGCCTTTTCACCAACGAAGCCTTGATCAACCGCATCAATTACGACCTGGCCAATGATCTGGGCAATCTGCTTTCCCGGACTACCGCTATGGTGCAGAAATATTTCGGCGGCTCCATTCCCGCCCAGCGTCAGGCCGAGGATCTGGATCAAGACCTGGTGGCTATGGCAACCGCCCTGCGCGGGCGCTATGAGGAAAGCATGGACGGCTTCCAATTTTCCAACGCTCTGGCGGAGGTATGGAAGCTGATCGCCCGCTCCAACAAATATATCGACGAGACTATGCCCTGGGCCTTAGGCAAGGCTCCGGATAAGGCGCCTCGCTTAGCGGCGGTGCTGTACAACCTGTGCGAGTGCCTGCGGATCGTCTCTATTTTGATCACTCCCTTCATGCCGGAAACAGCGCCTAAAATTCAAGCTCAGATCGGCGCCGGCGCTGACGTCTGCAATTGGGACAGCGCCGATCAGTGGGGCCTGCTTCCCGCTGACGCTGTCGTCAGCAAGGGCGAAACCCTGTTTCCGCGGATCGACGTAGCCAAGGAAATTGCCGAGCTGGATGAGATCCTGATTCAGAAGCCGGCTGAGAAAAAGGCGGAGGCGCCGAAGCGGGAGCAGCCTGTCGAGGGCGTAGCTATGATCGGCATCGATGATTTCGCCAAGGTTGAGCTGCGGGTGGCGGAAATCGTAGCCTGTGAGCCGGTCAAAAGAGCGAAAAAGCTTCTGAAGCTGACCCTGAACGATGGTCAGGGCCAGCGGGTCGTGGCTTCCGGCATCGCGAAATATTATACTCCTGACCAGTTGGTGGGCCGGCACGTTGTTTTGGTAGCCAATCTAAAGCCCGCCGTGCTCTGCGGTGTGGAGAGCTGCGGCATGATTTTAGCCGCCGACTGCGCCGGCGGTGACGTAAAGGTGATTTTTGTGGACGAGATTCCCGCCGGGAGCAAAATCCGATGAACGGCTTGATTTTTGATTCCCACGCCCATTATGACGATAAAGCCTTTGACCCCGACCGCGGCGAGCTTCTCGCCGCCTTGCCCCAAAACGGCGTAGGCGGCGTAGTCAACTGCGGCGCTTCCCTGGAAAGCTCACGGACTGCCGTTGCGCTGGCCGAAGCCTATCCTTACGTTTATGCTGCGGTGGGCGTTCATCCGGAGGAGGTCAAGGGTGTTCCCGAGGATTATCTGGAACAGCTGGAAAGGCTTGCGGCGAAGCCAAAGGTGGTGGCCGTCGGCGAAATTGGGCTGGATTATTATTGGGAGGAAAACGCCTCTCCCGACGTTCAGAAGCGTTTTTTTGAAGACCAGCTTCTGCTGGCCAAAAGGCTGTGCCTGCCCGTTATTATCCATGACCGGGAGGCCCATTGGGGGACACCATGGAGCTGCTGCAAAAGCACAAGCCCAAAGGGGGTTCTCCAACTGCTTTTCGGGCAGCGTCGAGACCGCCCGCCAGGCGGTAAAGCTGGGACTGTATCTCGGCTTTGGAGGCTCTGTAACCTTTAAAAACGCCCGCCATCCGGTAGAGGCCGCCGGAGCTGTCCCATTGGACCGCCTTCTGCTGGAAACCGACGCGCCTTACATGGCGCCGGTCCCCTGCCGGGGAAAACGGAACGATTCCTCTCTGATTCGTTATGTGGCGGAAAAAATCGCTGAAATCAGAGGGATTTCCGCCGAGCAGGTGCTGAACGCCTCTTTTGAGAACGCCCGCGCCCTTTTCTCTATTTGAACCGCTCCGCCGAAAGCCGGGCCCGCCCGGTGCTGCCGCGCTTCCGATTTGACCGGCCGCCGGCCCTGCTTCAAGGGACAGCCCCGGCGGTCCTCGAACTGGGAAACAAGGCTTTGCTTGTTCCGCGGCGGTCTCCGGCGCTTTTGCGCTCTCGCCAGGCGCTGTGCGGCCCCGCAAAGGAGCCCTTCGCTCTCTTTTGTTCTTTTCTGCCGTTTGCGCCTTGCTTTTTCCCTTTTGACAGAAAAATTTACTTTTATTCTGATCTTTTCATTAACTCAAAGGACTGTTTTATTTTGACGATTACTTATACTTTAGGCGGAAAGCTTTATGTGAACCTGACCAACCGGTGTCCCAACGCCTGTGATTTTTGCCTGCGGACTCACGGTCCCGGCGTAGGCGACGCCGAATCCCTGTGGCTGGACCGGGAGCCTACCAGAGATGAAATCTGGGAGGATCTTTCCAAGCGGGATCTAAACGCCTACCCAGAGCTGGTATTCTGTGGTTATGGGGAGCCTACCTGCCGGCTGGAGGATATGCTCTGGCTTTGCGGCAAGGTGCGCCAGGCCAGCCATATTTCTATCCGGGTGAACACCAACGGCCTTTCCGATTTAATCAACGGCCGGAAAACCGCTTCTGAATTCGACGGCCTGGTGGATATTATTTCTATCAGCTTAAACGCCTCTACTCCCGAAAAATATCAGGAGCTCTGCCACTCTCAATTCGGCCTGGACGCTCTGCCCGCTATTCTTTCCTTTACCCGGCAGGTCAGCGTCTATGTTCCTCAAGTGGTGCTTTCCGTAGTGGATAAGGATATGTCTCAGAAGGAGATCGCGGAGTGCGAGCGCCTGGCAAGGCAAACCGGCGCTTTATTCCGGATACGCGCCTATATTGTGGATTAATATCTCCCGCAAGCCCTTTCGGAATAAATTCATCAGGCTCTGAAGTAATTTCAGAGCCTTTTTTACTTGACATATATCACGACGCGATGTATACTGTATATCACAACGTGATATATTGCTGCTGTGAAAACAGCGGGCAAAGCCGGCCAAAGCTTCCAAAATGCTTTCTCTTGATAAATTGTTCAAAATGGACCGATGACAGAAAATAAGAGGCGGTAAGAGTGCCCCTCTGGAAAAAGGAGCCTGCCGCGTGCTGTGGGGCAGGAGCCGCAGCCGGAATAAACCCCGGCGTTCTTAAGACAGATACGGGAGACGGGCACTGTTGGACGAACTCGGGCTATCGGCTGTATCGCTTATAAGGAGTACCATCAAATACTTTCCGGCCGGGAGGTGATCATTTGACGGCGGACGGCTTAAAAAAGAAGCTCCTTCCCATGAGCGAAACCATGTTTTATATTCTTTCCTCTCTTCGGCAGGAGCGCCACGGCTATGGGATTATGCTCCATGTAAAGGAAATTACCCAGGGCCGTATTGTGCTTGGGGCCGGCACTATTTATCAAACCCTGCAAAAGTTGGAAAGAGACCGGTTGATCCGTCCCACCCGGGAAATCGACCGAAAAAAGCAGTATCTCATTACCGGGCTCGGAGAGGAACTGCTCAGAGAAGAAGCCCGGCGCATTATAGCGCTATCAAAGCTTGCGGAGGAATTGCTATGAAACACACGAAAACCGTTTGGTTTTCCGCTTATCGCTGGGTTGTTCCCGCGGACTATGAAGCTTGGCTGGAAACGCTGGCAAAGCAAGGCTGGAATCTTCAGCGGATCCGCCAATGGGATTCTATCCGGATGACCTTCCACAAAACGGAACCCAAACAGTACCGGTATGTCTTTGACCTGAACGCTTTTCCAAAAAAAGATTATAAAGCCACTTATCAGCAGTTTGGCTGGGAATTTATGGGCCAAATGGCAAGCTGCTTTATCTGGAGAAAGGAATATACGGGGGAACGTCCGGAATCCTTTACCGACCAGGACAGCCTAACCCGAAGAAACAAGCGGGTGCGAAACGCTGTTCTTGCCTGTTTCCTGATAGCCTTGCTTGGACTGATTGGTGCAGCCGTAGGAATGGCCGTACACGCCGCCTTTCAGCAATACAGGGGCCTTTATGGGTTAGCGCCGGCTTTCCTCATCTGCCTGTTTTTCGTCTTGTATCTAAGCTGGGTGCTGCGTAAAATCTCCAGAAACCTAAGCCGCTAGAGGCTCTGGTCTTGCCGAATACGATGAAGCTTGAAGCCCCGGCCGGCGGACATCCCAAAGCCGGACGGCGAAGGCCCCAGCCCGAACTCTTACCGCGGCTATAAACAGGCTGCCCTTCAGCAGCGCCATAATGCCACAGCTTTCCCGTAAAAGTCGGTGCTCAAGCTGATCCTATCAGGGCTATCCCCGTCAGGCGTTTCAGGGCACGCTGAATTTATTTCCGTTGCGGCGCTTGCTTTGCCTTCCAGAAAGGCAGCCGCTTTTGCTAATGACAGCTCCGGTGATTTCCTGCCGCTGTCAGCTTGCGCTGCCCGGCTTACGCCGCGGGTGCTTTTGCGGGCGAACGTCCTATTCACCGGCTGAGCCGGGGCTGCCTGCCCAATGGTTAAATTTGTTCGTAAACCAGCGGGAGGCTTAAAAATATCTCCCCATCGCCCGTCCTACAGCTGGTAAATCAGACAGCCTTGATCGTTTTTCATGCTTACCGCAATTTTTTATTTCTCCATCTCTCCTAAATCTTTTTATTGAGAAACAGGCTGCTTTTATCCCGCTCTGGCTTGAACCTATTGATCTGCCAAGGCCTTTTCTATCTTCTCCTGTTTTTTGGTTTTGCCGGGGAGCCTCTTCCTGAACAAGAAAACAGGCCCGGAGCCGAATGGTTCCGGGCCTGTTGCTTTTCAGATGAGCGCCGGCATGGCTGCCGCCAGGGCCTGAACAATCAATGTGGAGCCTCAGCCACTCCAGTCCATTTTTTTCATTACAGAAAACGCCGCCCGCGCTGTTTTACCGGCTAACCGCCTGCTGGCCAAAGCCTACTGGCCAAAACTGATGTTTAAGGAAGGATCTGAATGGTAGCCGCCAAAACCGTAATATCATCGTCGTGCCCGTCCTTTCTTTTCTCCCTGGCTAATTCCACAATCCTTTTGGGCCGAATTCCTCCTCTCCCTGATCCTCCCAAGTGAGAAGTTCTCCCTCCAGCCAGGCATCCCCTTCCGTCAAAACGCCATCGGATATCATCAGAAGCCGATCTCCCTCCTGAAGCTGATAGGTTTCCTTGGCGAAGCTGATTTCCGTCAAAATTCCGGCGGGTAAGGACGGCAGGTCCACCCGGTGGATTTTTCCCTTTCTCACCACATAAGAGACCGCTGCCCCGGCCTTGCAGAATTCCGCCTTACCGGAAAACAAATCCACTCTGGCCACATCTAAGGTTGCCAGCGATTCGTCTCCAGACTTTACCAGCAAAGCGGAATTGACGATCCGCAGAGCGCAGTCAAAGCTGATTCCCGCCTTCGCCAGCTTGGCTAAAATTCCTGCGGCCATAGCGCCGTCTACCGCCGCGCGGCCGCCGCTGCCCATGCCGTCGCTGACGATCATCACCATGCGTCCCAGGCCGTCGTTAAAGTAGGTGCAGTGATCACCGCAGAGGCTTCCGTTATTGCACACATGCTGCGCTATCGCCAATTCCGCCTGGAACGCCGGCTTTTCACTAAACTGAATCCGGCACCGGTCCGGCGCTGTGCTGATACAGGGTGCATCCATTTTTCTTCCGCATACCCGGTCAATCTGCCGCAGAAGATCCTTTTTGAACAGGGCCGCCGCTTCCTCCTTAGCCGCCTCAATCTCTACGGAAAGCCGATTGTAGCGGTCTACCCGGCAGCTCACGTCGATGGGCAGCACGCCGGAGGCCCGAAGCATCGTGCTCAGCTGCTCTCCAAGGGCAAAATCATATTTTTCATACAGCTCAAGCTCTTGAGCCATATCCTCTAAAATTTCGCTCATACCGCAGAACTGGTCGTAGACCACCCCCCGCACCTCGCTGATCCTTCGATCCGCCGCCGCGTTGGCCTGGTAGCCGGTATAATATCGGTTGACCGCTCCCACCACCTCAGAAAGCCTATTGCACCTTTCCCGGAAATGCTGCGGAAAATCCTCTTGAGTGATTTTATGCTTCCCTTTTAGCGCCTGGGTCAAATCGTTAAAGGCGTTCATGGTGTTGGAGTATTCCTGCTGCCAGCACAGCGCCTTGAGGCCGCAGCGCCCGCATACCGACGTAGCTGTTTTCTGATACACCTGATTTAGGTCGGAGACAGAAATCTGCTTCAGCTTTTTCGACACCTCATCCACACAGCTGGATACGTCCGATAAAGTCTTTGAGGCGAAATCCAGCCGCATAATACGCTTCGCCGCATACCGTCCACATTTGGCTTGTCCACAGGCGTGGTAAAAATCTGCGCCAGTCCCTGGGTCGCGGATTTTGGAACCAGCATATATAATAAGGTCGCCGCCATTACCTCGTAGGCGCCGGCTACTACAGTAGCAGTGTTTCCCGTTTGCAAGGCGACAATTCCATTAGAGAGGATAAACGCGCCCGCTACGGCAATTCTTCCCAATGGTGAAAACAGCCCGGCGATCAGGCCGCCGAAGGCGTAGGCGCCGGCGATATAGCTTAACGAAGCGGATGACAAACTGAAAATGATGCCGGTAGCGATACCTGAAACGCTGCCGCCGCCTACGCCGCCGTATTGAGCGCAGTAAAGCACCGCCAGCACCGCTAAAATTCTTCCTACGGAAACATAGCCGATCATTACATTGGCGAACGCCAGTATGCCGATGCAGCCGGTCAAAGCCACGCAGGCCAGCTCCTGCTGGCTTAAGGCGGCGGCGCCTCTGCTTCCTGACAGGACCTTGACAGTCTGAGTAAAGAAATACGCCGCTCCCGCGGACAACAGCGCTTCCGTTAGGTTGGAAACGATGGTAGTGGATGTAATCAGGCTGGCAGTGCTCATCGCCATACCGGTAGCGAAGATCGGTACAAAAGCCACAATAGGAGCATACAGCTGGCTTTTGTTCAGCCTTTTTAGATCGTTCAGCGTCCACCGGATAGCGGCTGTGGCTAAAATTGCCGCCAAATAGCGTATCCCCTCGTTTACCGCGCCTGGCAGAAGGCTTCCCACAATTGTTCCAGCGGTCACCGCGATTATATTAGGGAACGGCGCCGCGGCTGCCAGCGCCACGCCAAAGGGCGAATAGCCGCCGAACACCGTTCCCCGAGAGGCCAGCACGCCCAAGCCAAAATAAACGACCTGCACCAACAGCTTTGCCAGCGTCTGGGAGGCCAAGGTTTCCCGCAGAATTTCCTTGGAATGCCGTTTTGTTCCTAATGCTCCAATTGTTACCCCTTTGGTCCTCAAAATCATTCACCAACCTTTATCATATGCCCCCATTATAAGTCTTATTCCATATTTTTCCTGTCGGATTTTGCGGAGACCGATAATTTCTCAAAAACTTGTTGTGTAAATAAACCACACCTAGCAGCAGGCTGAATCAAATCAAACATGAAAATAAGGGGATGATGAATAAAAAAGAGGCCCCAGCGGGGCCTCTTATAAAAACAGTGTGACGATTGATAAATAAAACTTAGGAAGAATTTATGGAACCGCAATGGTTGCAAAACGATAAAGCCCCCTAATCTTTTTCTAAAAGATATATCGACGGCGTCAAGCGTCAGCTTTTCTCCATCACAGGAGGCGATCACCGTATGCTGCTGATCTGTGCGGTAAACCGTTACGTTTTTCCGGTCCAGCCTTTCCAGCGTCTCCTGATGAGGATGGCCGTAGGAATTATCCCTCCCGCAGGAAATAACGGCATATTCCGGCGACACACGATCCAAAAACGCCTGGCTGGTGGATGTGGAGCTTCCATGGTGGCCGCATTTCAGCACATCCGCCGTTACATTACCGAAGCGCTCCAGGATTTCCTGTTCAGAGTCTGATTCAGCGTCTCCCATAAATAGGAATTTTCTTTCTCCATAGGTTAGCAATACCACAATGGAATAGCTGTTCAGCTCGTCGTAGGCGTCACTATTAGGCGCCAAAAGCCGGGCGGAAAGCTCATCTCTTTGGAACAGCACTGTTCCAGCCGCACCCCGGTTTACCCTCAGCCCCTTCTGATCCACAGCGGCCAGCACGTCCTCGTAGGTCCTGGTGGTTGGAACCTGGCTGTCCGCCACCTTAGGAAGATAAATCTCCCCAATGTCAAAAGCCTCGATCACCTTATCCAGCCCGCCGATATGATCCTCATGGGGGTGCGTGCCGATCAAAAAATCGATCCGCTTGACGCCTTGCTTCGCTATGTATTCCACCAGCCGGTCAGCCGTAGCGTTGCCGCCGGCATCAATGAGCATAGTCTGCCCGTTGGGCAGGCGAATCAGCGTCGCGTCTGCTTGCCCAGCATCTAAGTATTGAATTTGCAGCTCGCGCCCCTTCTCCGGCGCGGGGATAGAAACCGCCTGCCCTTCCTCTGTCTGAGGCTCTGTTTTCTGATCGGAAAGCTCCGGGCCTCCCATAAAAAAATAAGTGCAAAGCGCAGCGATAGCCACGATGACTGCGGAGAACAAAGTGCTTTTCCGCCTTCTTGACATTCTTCTCATTGTACTTCTCCCTTTATATAATACAATTAGTATTTATTTTAAAATTACAAATTGTAATATTAATTCCGTATTATACTATTTTGACTATTTCTGCTGCCAGCAATCCAACTTCATCCAGCTTTTTGCTTTTTTTAAAAGAAGCTCCTTTTGGTTTTCCAGCGTCTCATCCAGCACCAGCTGGAGCAGCCGGTTGAGCGCTTTTCCGATTCCTTTCCCCTCAGGGTATCCCAATCGGATCAGGTCTTCTCCGTTGACGGACAGCTGGCTTAAGGAACAGCACAGCCCCTGACCGCGGATTACCTCCAGCCATTTCAAAAGCTCTGGTTCCTCACGAAAACGAAGAAGCTCCTCCGCCGTTTCCATTCCTAAGAGGAAAACTAATTTTCTCGCCTGTCTCCTGTCAGTCTCAAGGGGGACTTGTCGGTACCGCTCTAACGTCGTGACTGTTCTGATGGTTTTTCCATCATACCGCAGCCTTTCCAGCGCCCGCGCGGTCTCATCGGGAGTACAGCCGGAAAAGACGCCGGCCAGCCGGAGCTTTTTTTCCGCCGGCAGCCAGCTCAAGGCACTCCGGCGCTGGCCCGCCTCCGGCAAAAACACCTGGAAAACCGGGAGATACTCTGTCAGCACCTGCTCCGCCCACTCTCCCAGGATCAGCTTGGAAAATTCCGCCTGAAGCCTTTCCGGCGCGATCTTTTTCAACAGCTCCCGATGCTTCAGCAAAGCCTGCCTTGTATCCTCCTCTATGGCAAATTCCAGCGCCGAGGAAAAGCGCAGGCACCGGAGAATCCGTAAGGCATCCTCCCGGAACCGCCTTTCGGGCTCTCCAACACACTTTAAAATTCGATTTTTTAGATCTTCCTTTCCTCCAAAACAGTCCACCAAGCCTCTTTCCGGATGAAACGCCATGGCGTTCACCGTGAAATCCCGGCGGGAAAGGTCTTCACTGAGCGACCGGGTAAAGCCTACCTTATCCGGCCTTCGAAAATCAGAATAACCGCTTTCAGTCCGGTAGGTCGTGATCTCCGCCGCATGTCCGTCCACCACAGCGGTCACGGTACCGTGCCGCAGGCCGGTATCAAAAACCGGCACGCCGTTCAGAGCCTGCTTTGTTTCGTCCGGCAAGGCTGAAACGGCGAAATCGTAATCCTCCGGTTTTTTCCCAAGAAGCATATCCCGAACGCATCCACCCACCGCATAGGCCTCAAAGCCCTTCTCTTCCAATCGCCTGATCAGCTTAATGCCCCAATTTGGCAGTTCCATGCCGCCCTTTAACACCTCTTTCTCAAAAACAGCGGGTCGTTCGGATCGCGGAAAAGTCTTTTGCAGCGCTATCTCACAAAGGAGATTCACTCTATTTTAATGGCGCACGATAGACCCGCGCCTATCAAAGTCATTCCCATTACTTTATCAGGACATGACGCGCGGGATTTCCCAGCCGTTTTTCCTGATTTCTATCCTTTCGCTTCCGCAGCGCAAATTTCTTCCTCTGCTTGCGGCGCTTCCTGCTTCACTGGGTCCAGCCAAATCTATCTTGCAGCCGAGAAGCCCGCGTTTTTTATTTTTCGGCTCTCAAAGGCGCCGGACAAAACGCTGTTCTGATACACGGCAGCTCCGCACGAACGAATTCCGTTTAACAGCGGCCGCTTACAATTACCACAGCTTACTCTCAGCTTCCTTTTTCCGAGGCCCTTTTTAGACAGAGCCTTTCTCCGCCGTCAGCTCCGGCAGGGCTTTATCGCTTTTAAGCCGGCATTAAAAAATCCCCAGCTCAGTGAGTCGGGGATTTTTACTCGGTCAGCGGTATCTTCCATATTTTCCGCGATAATACTTATCATCCAAAAGGCGCTTTTTCCCTGTACGGCTGCTGCGGCGATGATAGCGTTTCCGGCCCACGTTTCTGTTTCTGGGACCGCCTCTGCGGTTGTTGCTGAACAGCACCACCAGAACGATGACAATGCCCAGAGCAATAAGAACCCAGGCCAAAATTCCTAAAATCTTTGTCCGCTGGTCCACCTTGGTAACCTCTACGCCGGAGCCGAGCAGGTCGGGAATGGAATAAACCTTTGAGCCCACCTCCGGCATGCTGACAGCGCTGGAAACCGGCTTTCTGGATGAAGACGCCCTGGACGAGGAGGAAGCCCGCGAGGAGGACGCTTCACTAGAGACGGCGGCCGGTTCCTCATAATACGCAGGCTCGCTGGAGGATGGCTCCGGGGTTGGTTCCGGGGCCGCGGAGGACGCTGGGGGCGCAGGCTCCACTTGTTGGGTGGAAGACGGCGCCGGAGCAGGCGTCGAGGATGCTTCTGAACTGCTGGAAGCCGCAGAAGGCGTGGAGGACGGCGGTTCCTGAGAAGTCTCCTCGCTGACCGCCTGGCTGGAAGACGATGAGGCGCCCTCGCTTTCGTCCTCCGCCCAAGCGGGCATGGCACAGACAAAGCTGAGCATCAATAATATTGTAACGCATAACGCAGTCCACTTTTTTACGTTCACGCTTTCTAACCTCCAAGTTACAAACCCCTTATTTTAAATCCATGCAATCCTTGCTTTTAATCAAAAAAAATCCCATGTATTTCCACGTTATATTATAGCACAGAACCGACGCAATGCAACAAATTTCCCAATTGTTGAAAAAAATGTTTCAGAAAATTTACAATCCGTTCCGCCCCGATTTTTATTGTCCCTCCAATGGCTCCAACCCACTGTTCAGTATGATCCCACAGCGACAGGGCGCTTCGGGCAAATCCGCCCCCGTCAAAGCCCGCGGCGGACAGGGTATTATCCACGCACAGAAACGCCCCCAGGGCCGCCGCCAGGATAAGAGTTACACAGAAGCCTGTAAAAAAGATTTCCTTTTGTTTTTTACGTCTGTCCAAAAAAAAACGTCCTTTCTGTTTCAATCAATCGGGACGGGAAAGCCGGACGGCCGATCCGGTTTTCCCGTCATGTGATCCCAAATGCCGCTGCCGAGAA
>ADJS01014899.1_pt1 | contig 13644 bp, 19 predicted proteins | sample 268128 | NCBI WGS metagenome assembly ADJS01 (sample SAMN00007486, study PRJNA43253) | human gut metagenome | isolation source: feces sample TS28 | reverse complement strand
TTTGCAATGTTTAATAAAACCAGTAGGAAAGATGTGATTGTCAATAGTTATAGCTATTGGTTTGTCACTAACTTTGGATGCAAGATAGGCAAGTAATGTGCTGTCTGCACCTCCAGAAAAAGCTATTGCTATTTTGCGATTTTTAATAGTGTTTTCTACTTTTTCAATTTTTTCATCCAAATTCATTCTATCACATGTGTTATATATCTTATTAAAGATTTTGCATCTTCTTTTTTAATATCCTCGCAAAAACGAATAAAGGTAACTAATCGGTCCTTTGTATCATCATCTAATTTTGAACTATTTTAATGTTTGTGCATAATTCCTTTTTGGATAGAATGCGGATTTGGCAATAGAAAGCAATTCGTCCTTTTCATCTTCAGTAATGATATTTTCTTTTACTGCTTTTGTAAATGTATATTCCATATTAATTAAAGGTTCGGATAATTGCTCTAAAGTTTCACTGTCAAGCATAACTGCAACATCATCATCAGAAGTTACCTTACCTGTTGCATACTGTTCATAAACATAACCGATTCCTTTCATACCTAAAGTATCCAGTTCAGAAGCTCTTAAAGCTCCCATACTGGATGCTCCAACAACAGTTATTCCTTCATCAATTGCTTTTAGGATTTCCCTATGTGCAACTGCCGAATTTTGATGAAAAACACCATCAATTATTCCAATAATGTCCGGATGTTCATTGATGGCCAGTCCGATATCTCCACGTTTGATTGGTCTTTTATAGATAACTTCAACATCGTCGTGGCTATCCAATATTTCTTTTGCTTCATCAAAGGAAAGTGATAATCCGGTATAAATTATTATTTTAACCATATAAATCTAAAATTTTAAGCAGCGGTCTCCAGCACGGGTGTTGTCCATGGAATAAAGTTCCATTGTCGGAATTACAATACGGACCACACTTACTCCAAGTTCAGGGCGTGTTAAATCACTATACAATATTTTGTCCAGCCCATTTTTCATTAATTCATCTTTAACAATTTCAATGTCTCGGGTTATGGAATTGGTACTTTTATCTTCAATATCTCTGAAAGATATTTTGTCTTCTTCATCTTCAAAATAACATTTATTGATTCTTTTCATACGTTCATAACCTGCTTTTCGTGCAAAATCAGCCCTTACAGTATCTTCACGAGCACCCTGAATTTGTGTTGCTCTGCTTTGAGCCACTTCAGTAAGAGCACGCAAAACAGCTATTTCAGGATTAAGATGAGTTCCAATACCTAAGGACAATAATCCTGCATCTTTTAAAACAGTATCATCTGCAGATGCAGCTATTGTGGGAACACCAATATCTGCTGTTAAGTCCATTAGCTTAATGTTAATTCCATTTTCATGGTATTTGTTAAGAACCTGATTAATATTTTCGCTATCAATGCTTTCAAGGTCAATCTGTTTTGAATTTTTATGGGTAAGCTCAAAAATACTCCATGCGTCTCTTTCGATAACTTCAAAAATTCCATGTAAAATTGCTTCTTCTAAAATATTTCCTGAAGCCAAACCATTAGTGTTTCCTTTAAATAGACTCTGAACATTATTTTCAGGAACATACGGATGATAAATTGCATTGGATGGAATATAATAATTCTCTCCAGATATTAAATCCTTTGAGATGCTCCATTCCAAATTCATTGTGTCGAGTAAATCTTTACTAAAATCTTTTGGCAGATTTAGAGAAATCGGATCAATATATTTTCCTTCTATTTCATTTAAACCTGCAATAACAGTTTCATCTGTGTCCTGCTTTTCAGCAGAGTATCTCTCAAAACCTTCCATCATAGCTGAAGCTTTAGCATGTTCAGGTGTAATTCCTTTACCTCCATAGATGCTTATTCCACCATCCTGAGCAGTAGGTCTAATAGCTGAAAAAACAGGAATTCCAATTCTGTCCAGATGTGTTATTTCAGTTATACGGGTTATTCCGGCTGTTTTTATTTTGCTTTCATTGTTTTTGATTGTTTTTTGAAGGGGGGATTATTCTGTGTGTTCCTTTAAAAAATGTTATTTCTTGATTTTCCATTGTCTATTATCCTATTAAAATCTTTATTATACCTTCAACACCTACTGTCATGGAAAGATAAGTCATAATTCCTGAAATAGCAATTGTAACAATCCAGATTAATCCATTCCATCTGAGTACTTTGCTGCCGTCTAAATTCCAAATAGGAATCAGGTTAAATGTAGCTAAATAGCTGTTAATAGTAAATCCAAGTGAACAGACAAGGAATATGATTTGCATTGTTGGATTGAAAAATGCCATAGGATAAACTACAGTAGCTATCAATAGGAATACAATAGCAAGTACAATATTGACTATAGGTCCTGCTATAGATATGATACCATTGGTTCTGTCATCTAAGAAATTTGCATAAGTATAAACTGCTCCAGGAGCTGCAAATACAATTCCGCAAAAGGAACTGGCTAAAGCAATAATCAAACCAACCGGCCAGAGCTGATATTCAGACCAGTAACCAAAATGCATTGCACTGAATTTATGTCCAAGTTCGTGGAGAATAAATCCTAAACCTACACCTACCATTACAATAGGTAATATAAAGTACATTGCAGAGAAATCTCTGCCTGTATACAATATTGAAAAAGAAAGTGAGATAACGAAAAATGAAATTATTAAGTCCCTCACTTCATTGCTTGTAAATTTAAACATGATTTTTACATATCTAATTTTATATATAAAAATTTTTTCAGTAAATTGCTTTTTATAGCATATAATATAGAACAATACCAAGTATGATAAGGACGAAATTTAAGCAGTACAGTGAAAGAGCACCTCTTAAGTATTTATCTTCATCAGATTTTGTGTATAAATAATATGTTATGATACATCCAGCTATTAAAACTGGAATAGTTATATAAAGACTGATATATTTTTTAATATAAAAATAGCTATTGGGATAATGATAGCTATTGTTTGTTTTGCATTCATTTTTGCCTCCTTTTTAATTTGTAATTCCTAAAATTTCTGTAAATGGGATTGTAGTAAATTGGTGGAGTAATATGAAGAATATGATTAATGCTATTGCTAAATATATTGCTTCTCCTTTTTTGGTTCTGTTTTCAAATGGCAAATATTTGTTGATTTTGTTTGGGTATATTAACCATATGAAGCATGCTGTTGTGGATATCAGTAATCCTGCTATGTTTATGGGGGATGTTTCGTAGAGTCCTTGTGTGTATCCTAAATAGCAGCAGATAGATAGTACTGGCCAATAGTAGTTAGGTTCATAACCTGCATCATAAACTATTTCCCCATTTTCTTCTAGGCTGGAATCGTTAAATGTTTTAAATTTAAGGCCGATTCCTAAAAATGGCAGTGCAAATATTATTGCTAGTAATACGGATTTCATAACAGTTGCTCCAGCACACAAACACATCATAAGCACAGATAAAGATGTGGTTGATGCTCCTAGAAGCATGAATGAGAAAATTTGGAGAGAAAATCCTCTGAAATTAGTGAAGTTGTACAATCCATATTTTTCATCTAATTCGTCACCATAATACTCCACAATCCATACTCCACATGTTCCAAATACAAAAAAAAGAAAACAGAAAAATCCTAGCCATGTGATGCTAGATGTAGCTATTGCTAAAAATAGGATTATTCCATAACTTTTGATTGCTCTTTTTTTAATATCTTCTTTTTTTGGAAAATACTTTCTATTGGGATCTAATTTGAATAAATTAAATATGTTTGTCATTAAAATCACTTATGGTATAGGCACACCTGTAAAACTAGATACACATCCTTCACTAGTATCAGTCATTGCTTTATAAAATGTTTTCAAGTAAGTTTTCTTATTATGTCATTTGATAAACAGTTAAGCATTAATCTGCCCGTCCAATATATTGCTGCAGTTTCGCTAATTTTATTAACTGAAGCATGAAATAAAAATAATCTTTTTTTCATTAATATTTTATTCTGTGTTTAGATTAAATGCTATTTAATAATTTTAAAATAAAAATTATATATAACTGTTGTTCCAATATTTTGAAAGATATTAAAACCAGAAAAATATAATGTTTATTGATGAACGGTGTAAAAATGGAAATAAATGAATTTCATATTAACAATATTTTAAAAGACATGGAAAAAAAGGAGTATCAGGGTTATTTGCTTGCACAATTTACAAATATTCACTATATTTCAAATTACAGACCTACTAGTTTTGCTTTTTGTGTTATAAAAGAAGATCCAATTATTTATGCATCAAAAATGGATATGGAGATAGCTAATAAAACATCAACAATTGAAGTTAAAGAATTTACTTCATTTTCAGATATGCTTGGGGAGCTTAAAAAGGAAGGAATTTCCAATTTGGCTATTGAACCGAGTTTGGTTTACAGTACCTATGAAAAATTCAAAGATTCTTTCAATATAAAATCTGAAACATTTATTGATGCTCAAAGACAAATTAAAACAGCTGATGAAATAGATAAAATCCAAAAAGCAACACAGATTGCTCAAAAAGCATTTGTTGATTTGGATATTTTAAACAATACAAATCCTGAAAATATTGTTGCCCTGGAATTGGACAACTTAATGAGAAAATATGGTGCGGATGGCAGTTCTTTTGACACTATTGTAACAAGCGGTTCAAATTCAAGTCTGCCTCATGCAACACCTCAGGATAAACAGTTGGAAAAACCAATATTGATTGACTGGGGAGCAAAATATCATGGGTACTGTTCAGATAATACAAGAACTATTGTGTATACAGAAAAACAAAATGAAATTTGTGATATTGTAGCACAAGCTCATGATAAGGCTATAAAAGCAATTAAACCAGGTCTTAAATGCTGTGAAATTGATAAGGTGGCTCGTGATATTATAAGTGAATATGGTTATGGTGATAATTACATTCACTCAACAGGCCATAGTGTAGGTTTGGATATTCATGAAATACCTACATTTTCAACTAAGGACAAAACAGTAATTGAGAAGGGCATGGTTATTACAGTTGAACCAGGAATTTATCTGGAAGATAATTTTGGTGTCAGACTTGAAGATACAATAGCTATTGAAAAAAATAAAGGAAGAATAATTGGTGATTTACCTTTAATTATTGAATAAGTTTTCAAAAATTGATTTAATTTACAACTGAGATTTTATATATTTTAAAGTTGTATTTTAATCTATGGGATCTAAAATTATTTATTCATTATCTTTATTTTTAGAAAATAAACTTTCTGAAGAGCAATTATCCAAAGTCCAGGAATTTTTGCTAAGCGGGGACATTGGGATAGTTGCATCTAAATTTTTAGCTATTTTAATATTTTTTATTTTATTTGCAGATATTGTAATTGGAATATTAATTGTATTTTTTAAAATTTCTGATTTGTCTTTATTTTTACCTTTGTTAATTATTCCTTTTGTTGCTACTTATGTTTTTATAAAACAGGAAAAAAGGGCATCAGAAATTGAAAAATCAGCTCCTGACTTTTTAAGACAGCTTTCAGCTATGTTAAAAGTTGGTTTAAGTTTTGAAAATGCAATGGAAGATATGTCCAAATATGGTGAAGGGCCTTTATATGATGAAACAAGACGGGCAATTGCTGAGATTAAAGTTGGGCGAAACTTTGATGATGCATGGATGGCTATGGCTCAAAGATTAAAGTCAAAAGAACTTGAGAGGATTTTTACAATAATATTGGGAAGCCGTAAAAGCGGATCAAGTATTGCCAATGTCATTTTTGATGTTTCAAATAATTTAAGGGATATGCTGGCTCTAAAACGCGAAAGAAAATCTTCTGTTATGATGGCAGTTATGTTTTTAATAATTTCTGCAGTAATAGCCAGTCCTTTTGCTTTAGGGATGGTTAGTGTTTACTCCCAGTTTATGCAAAGCTTTGGGAAGCAGACACAGTTAATTTTGGCAGCACCATTTGCAGGACAGATTTATCTGGTAATTCATTCGGTTTTGGTTGGTTTGATAGTAAGTATAATAATGTATGGGAATGTTAAAAAGGGAATCAAGTTTTCTGTACCGTTGGCTCTGGTTTCTTATGGGATATTTTATCTGATTTCCAATTTTGCAGGTGCTATGTTTTTAAATTAGGTGATAATATGTTGGATAATAAAGGTCAGACTTCAGCAGAATTTATTTTATTGATTGGCGGGATTATAGTGGTTGTTTTATTGACTTTAATGTTTTACAGGAATTATATCACTGGCCTGTCTGGTGAAATTAAAGGTGAAGAAGTTTCTAACTTTAATAATAAGTTAGATTCTTTATCAAAATATTTTACTTAGTTATATATGGCATGGACCATATGATAATTATTGCAACTAAACAGGAAGCAATTATTGCTGGAGGATAGAAGAAATAACCAATTACATATCCGATTATGATGGTAACTATTGTTGCTATAAATTCATAATTCTTATCTAGCGCTACTTGCAGAGCAATATTCCCTTTATCTGCATTTTTTAAACTTTCTGAGGTATAGATGTAAATTAAATTAACTAATAGGAAATCCAGTCCATATATTGACTGAGCAAAGAATGAATGGAAGTTATTAGCTACAAAACTTGTCAGATAAGGAAGCAGGGACAATATAAATATTGAAAGTCCACTTGACCAGATGACTTTATAATCAATATAGTTTACGATGCTGAATAAGTTGTTGTGATAGTTCCAGTAGTTAAAACAAACTATGAAACTGATTAAATAAACAATAAATTCCAGATGCAGTTCTCCTAAAGCTTGCCAGCTGCCGTTTGCAGGTGTTGGAATTTCTAAAACAATTATTGTTATTATGATTGCAAGAATTGCATCAATTAATGCTTCAAATCTTTCACTTTCCATTTTTCAACACCTTTTCTATGTATTCTGGCTATAGCTATCCACATTATAACTGCAATTAAACAGCTGATATAAATTCCTGGAATAAAAACACTGTAAGTTAATACAAAACCAATCAGAATTACAGTTAATGGGATTAATGCATATAGATTGTCATAATCTGCTTTTATTAATTTGTCATTATAGGGGTCGCTTTTATGAACAGCCCTAACTGATAAGTTACATGCAATATTTATTCCAATAAACAGTAATCCAAAGCTGGTTTCACTAGCTATTGAATATGCATCCTGTGTTAACCATAATGTAAAATAGGGGATTAATGTTATTTCAAAAATCAGGATTCCATTCAGTATTACTGCAGTATTGTCAATATTTTCTACAATCTGGAATAGGTTGTGGTTGCTGTACCATATGTTGAACAATGTTAAAAAACTGATGAAATAAGCAAGATAATAAGTTTTCAATGCCCAAAAAGCAGCAATTGTTGCACTTTCTGGTTGGGGCAGTTTTAGAACAAGTACAGTCATAGCTATTGCAATTATTGCATCAGCAAATGTTTCAAATCTAGCAGTTTCCATAATATTAATATTTGTTCAGTTAATTACTTTAAATATATGTTTTTTAATATAATTAAATAAGGTGATAAAATGGATATGTTAATAAATGGTAAACATATTTCAGCTGATGATTTGGCGGAAGTTAAAAATCCATACAATGGGGAAATTATAGATACAGTTCCTGTTTCCCATTTAAATAATGTGGATTTGGCTATTGATGCTGCAGTTAATGCTAAAGATTCTATTCAGGAAATGTCTGCATTTAAAATTTCAAATAAATTATATGCAGTTTACGAAAAATTAAAAGATAACAAAGATGAATTGGCCGAATTGCTTACAAAAGAGGTAGGTAAACCTATTAATGAGTCTGTTGTTGAAGTTAACCGTTCAATTGAAACATTAAAACTTTCAGCAGAAGAAGCTAAAAGAATTTATGGTGAAACAGTTCCTCTGGATGGGGGGATAAACGGTAAAGGTTTTTTGCATTTACTCAGAGGGTTCCATTAGGTGTTGTAGCAGCTATAACTCCATTTAATTATCCCCTAAATTTATCAATTCATAAAATAGCTCCTGCTATTGCATGTAAAAATACTGTAATTATAAAACCTCCAATAAATGCACCATTGACAGTTATGAAATTTGCAGAACTTGTAAATGAGGAGTTTCCAGATGGTGTTATCAATACTGTAACAGGATATGGTTCAGAAGTAGGTGATGCACTGGTAACATCTCCTAAAGTAGATAAAATTTCATTTACTGGAAGTGTAGCTACCGGACTGCTTATAGCTTCAAGAGCGGGAATGAAAAAAGTTACTTTGGAATTGGGAGGTAATGATCCTCTTGTTGTTCTAAAGGATGCGGACATTGACAGGGCAGTTAACGGAGTAATGAATGGTGCTTATTTAAATGCCGGACAGGTATGTATGGGCGTTAAAAGGATTATTGTTGATGAGTCAATAGCTGATGAGTTTACGCAAAAATTGGTTAGGGAAACTAAAAAAATCAAAATGGGTGATCCTATGGATAAAAACACAGTATTGGGAACACTTATTGATGAAGATGCTGCTCGCATGGTTGAAGAAACAGTTAATAATGCAGTTAAGGCAGGTGCTAAAATACTGACTGGTGGAAAAAGAGACGGTGCATTTTACGAAGCTACAGTACTGGATAATGTCACTCCGGATATGGATGTTGTTGTAAATGAAACATTTGGTCCAGTTGCACCGATTATCAAAGTAAAATCAACTGATGAAGCTATTAAAGTAGCTAATGATACGGAATATGGTCTTCAGGCAGGAGTATTTACTGAAAACTTTAGAGATGGATTAAGATGTGCAAATGAAATTGAGGCAGGTACGGTTTTTGTAAATAAACAATCTACATTCAGAACCGATAACATGCCTTTCGGAGGATTTAAAAATAGTGGAACTGGAAAAGAAGGAGTAAAATATGCAGTAGAAGAAATGACTAAAGAAAAATTAATAGGATTAAATTTAAGATAGCCTATTTTAAAAACGCTTCTACCAGATTACGTGTTTCGTTAAGAGAGTCCATAGGAATTCCTTTTGGCATTTCTCCAAGCTCTCCTTCAACTTCTTTTAAGATATTTCCGTTCATTCCAAGGAACATTCCTTCACTGGTGGTTTCCATAAATGACTGTGGCGGAAGTAATGAAACACCAACACTGTTTCCTTCTTTTACATTTAAATCATTTGTAACTACAGTTATGGCTCTTTTTCCTAAATTAACATTACATATCATTAAAGAATCTGCATTGGGGTGTTTTGTAACACTCATTATTTCTCCAACTTTTATATCGATTCCGATAATCGGATCATTGATGGGACCTAGGGCTAAACGGTTTTTAAGACCTAAAACAGAGTCTATGAAAAATCTTACTTTAGCTACATTTTCCATTGTTTTTTCCTTATCTTCTTTAGGAGCATTGTTTATGAAAGTTTTGTTCCATCCGTCTCCACCTAAACACTCAACAATTTTTTCTCCTTTTTCAATTATTGATGCAACGTCTGGAGAGTTAACCAAATCGTCTCCTTCAAGATAAGAGTAACTTAATGATTGAAAATCACTATTCATATTTTTTGCTGTTTCAATAGCTAATTTTTTATTCCAATTTCCTCTAAATGATGCAGTCTGAATAATATTTAAACATTGTTCTCTTGCATGGTTTGCTACTAAAATTCTATAATCTTTACTTGTGTCCCACAATTTATAGTCTCCTTTGTATTCTCTTTAAAATATTTATTCCAATATATTCTTATATTTTTTCCTTGTTTTATGGCTTATTTTGCTTAAAAATTTGTTACATCATAAACTATTTATATTAACAAGTAAATAAATTTAAAATAAGTTAAAGTTATTAATTTACTTTAAGTATAACACGAATTAGATTACTTATTGTGGTGTATCAAATGGTGGAAGTTTCAAGTTTAAAAGAATTAGATATTTATACAGTAACAGGACACTATGTCGGAAGAGTGGCTGATGTAATTCTTAACATTAGATTAGGTACAATTTCTAAAATTGCAGGTAAGAGCTATTGAACCTGAGAAAAAACGGTAGGTTTCAGGGACCTTATGAAAAGGGTTTTCAGGTAGCTCCTGAAGAAGAACATGATGTAAGATCTTTTAAAAAATGATTTATTAACTATTGATTTTGATAAAGTTCAAGCTATTGGCGATATCATGTTGATTAATCCAAGGGATATGAAAAAAGTAAGACATGAACCACCAGTGTCTGAAGCTATTTCTCCTAATCAACAAGCTCAGGTTCCAAAACAAAGTGAGTCTAAAGCACAAACAGAATTTGAAAAATTCTAAGGTTAATTTTTCATCTTTTTTTATTTATTTTTTATTTTTCTTGTATTTTTAATTAAATTATTTTTTTTGTCGTGATTTTATGAAAGTGGGAATTATAGGTTGCGGTGCTATCGCTAATATTATAGCAAGTAGCATTGTTCCAGAGGATAATAATATAGATATTGAATATTTTTATGATAATGATGTTGAAAGGGCAGAAAACTTAGCATCTTTTGCTAATGGTGTGGCTGTTTTAGATTTGGAGGATATGTTGGACAAAGTTGATTTGGTTTTGGAATGTGCTTCTCCGGATTCAGTTAAAGAACATGCTCCAAATGTATTGTCTCATGGTGTAGACATGATTATTATGAGTATTGGTGCATTTATGGATAAGGAATTCTACAATAAAGTGAATGATATTTGTAAAAAGAAAGGTACAAGAATACACCTTCCTTCAGGAGCAGTTGTAGGATTGGACGGTATTAAAGCAGTAGCTGATTTTAATTTAGAGGAAGTTAACTTGGTTACCCGTAAATCCCCTAAATCTTTAGGTAAAGACATTGATAAAGAGGAAGTTTTATTTGAAGGTAAGGCATCAGAAGCAGTAAAAGAATTTCCACTTAATATCAATGTAGCTGCAACTATAAGTTTGGCCTGTAATCAGGATATTAATGTAAAAATCATTGTAGATCCGAATGTAGACAGGAATGTTCATGAAATTACTGCAAAAGGAGACTTTGGTGAGTTTAAAACAACTACTAAAAATTTCCCATGCAGTGCAAATCCGAAAACCAGTATGCTGGCTGCACTTTCAGCTATTAAATTACTTAAAAGTTTCAATGAATCTATTACTGTAGGATTGTAGGAAATGAAGGAATATGAAGTTTATGGGGATTTGAAAGTTCCCGTAAACTCAAAAATTATCTTAAGACTGGATGGAAGAAGTTTCCATTCATTAGCTAAAAATTTAAACCTTGAAAAACCCTATGATGAAGATTTTGCAAGATTGATGGTTAAAGTGTCTAAAGATTTATTCAATGAGTTTGCTCCAGTATTTATTTACACATTTTCAGATGAAATAAACATTCTTTTGGATAATATTCCATTTAATGGCAGAATTGAAAAAATAAATTCAGTAGTAGCCAGTTTTGCAGCCAGTTCATTTACATACAATTTAAATAAGGAAATTGCCAAGCCGATTGCATTTGACAGCAGGATTATCCCAATAATTGACGATGATATTTATAAATATTTTAAATGGAGACAGGATGAAGCCTGGAGAAACTGCATAAATGCTTATGGGATCCATATTTTAAAATCAAAATATGGTGATAAGGTAGCTAATGAAAAAATAAAAGGATTGAAGTCATCAGATATTCATGAACTTTTATTTGGAGATGGAATTAATCTCAATGATGTTGATAATTGGAAAAAACGGGGAATAGCTATTTACAAACAAGATAAAGAAATTGTAGGTTACAATAAAAAGGAAAACAAAAACCAGGTATCTTATCGTAGCTTTTTATTTGCAGATTTGGAAATTCCAATTTTCAGCGAAAACTTTTTTAAGGATATAAATATAATTTAATTGTGATATTATGGGGTTTCTTTCAAAATTATTTAATACAGACAGTGATGAATTCAGAGAAGTTAGAGTTGACAGGGAAGTCCTTGAATCTGTAATTTATTATGCTAAGAAAGCTTATCCTAATGAATTTTTAGCCTTTTTTGATGGCAAAATAAAAGATAAAATACTCTATATTACCAGTCTGATTTTTTTTGCCCGGCGAAACCTGTGATGTTGGAGCTGTTGTACATACTGAGATGTTACCTCCCACTTTAAAATACTGGGGATCAGTTCATTCACATCCGGGACCAAGTGCACAGCCTTCCGGTGCAGATTTAAAAACATTTTCTAAAAATGGTTTATTTCATATGATTGTATGTCTGCCATATAGCTTGGAAACATTCATGGCATATGACAAGTACGGCCAGCCAATATCTTATACTGTAGGTGACTATGCTGATGAAATCGACGGAGACATTAGCGAATTTTTTGATGAAGATGATGTTTTAAAAGACGGTGAAGAGTTAAAACCGGGATTTTTTGATGATGAATATGATTTTGACCTGGAAGATGAAGATATCGATCAGGATTACAGGGAATATGAAAAAAAGAACTCAAAACAGTAATCCTGCCATAATTTCCAATATAGAATTGCCACCTCTTTGTGATGGAGACAATATTCAAATTGAATTAGATGAAAACGGAAATATTAAACGTATTTATAAGCTTCCAAAAGATGATTAATTCCCTAATTTTTTATTTATTTTTAAAATCTTAATTCTAGGACAATATTGAATTTTAAATGTATTGTTCTATAAAAATAGCCATATTTGTTTCAGAAATTGAAAAAACATTGTAATTTATGGGTTTGATTCATATTTGGATTATGTGGAATTTTATTTAATTGATAAACAATGTGGCAACTTTGTTTTTTCGTAATGTTTTTATAGCTTTTTAATAATACTTTTTAAAAGAATGATTAAATGTGTTTAAATACTATAAAAAGAAAATAAAAATAATATATGTTGTTTTAAGAAAAGATGCAATTAAAATTTAATTAATAATGCTTTTGATAGTATTGGAATTAGTTTTAAATTCTTTAAAACATGATTTAGATAAGACAGGATGTACATATCGGAGGTTGAAATATGGTAGATAAAAAAGTAATTATCTTGTCGACTGTAGCTATTATTTTAATGATTATTTTGGTTTTTATTTGTTTCGGAAGTAATTTATCAGTATTTAAACAAGAAACAGATTTGGTTATAACATCTAATTCTACATTGAATAATGGGGATAATTTTACAGTCAAACTGGCGGATAATAATGGAAAAGGAATAGCTAATAAAACTGTTTGTATAAAATTGGTAGATGATGGCGGAAATGTTAATAACTTGAATATTACTACTGATAAAAATGGTGTATCTAGTTTTGGTATAAATGCAAATTCTGGAAATTATGTGGCAAAATGTGTATTTTTAGGAGATGATAATTATGATTCATCGAATATTGTACAAAATATATCTATTATAAATAAGGTAGTTTCATTAAATCAGACGGATAATGTAAATTCTAATTCTTCAGATAATTATCAAAGACCTACTACAATACAAGGAGGTAAAGAAATATTTACTGCTCATGAATCTGATGTGATGCCAGATGGATGGGATCCCAATAAACATGAATTGTATCGTGTTAATTTGCCTGATGGGAATCATAGAATATATTATGATGATGGATATAAAAGAGTATGTGATAGTCATGGATATGTTTTAAGTTGGGGTTATTAATTTTAAAAATCCATAGCTTCCAACTTATGTTTTCTATTTTTTCGTGTTTGTAAAAGTTTACTGGATGTT
>ADJS01014773.1_pt1 | contig 13689 bp, 11 predicted proteins | sample 268128 | NCBI WGS metagenome assembly ADJS01 (sample SAMN00007486, study PRJNA43253) | human gut metagenome | isolation source: feces sample TS28 | reverse complement strand
AAAGAGCGCCAGGAGATGATCTACAAATATCTGGAGCTGGTCGGACTGAACCGCGAGCATGCGAACCGTTTTGTGCACGAGTTTTCCGGCGGACAGCGCCAGCGAATCGGTATCGCGCGTGCGCTTGCCGTGCAGCCGGAATTCATCGTTCTCGATGAGCCGATCTCCGCACTCGACGTTTCGATTCAGGCGCAGATCGTCAACCTGCTTGTGGACTTACAGAAGAAGATGGGTCTGACCTATCTTTTCGTTGCGCATGATCTGTCGATGGTCAAACATATTTCCGACCGTGTGGCGGTTCTGTATCTGGGAACGCTCGTCGAGCTGACGACATCCGAGGAGCTGTACGCCAACCCGCGCCACCCGTACACACAGGCACTGCTCTCCGCGATTCCGATTCCGGACCCGAAAGTAGAGGCAGAGCGCGACCGCAAAAAAATCCGCCTCGAAGGCGAGGTGCCGAGCCCGATCAACACGAAGCCGGGCTGCAAATTCCAGGGAAGATGCAAGTACGCAAAAGACATCTGCCGACAGCAGATGCCGGAATTAAAAGACGTGGGCAACAATCACTTTGTGGCATGTCATTTCTGCGATGCGTTAGAAGAAAATAAGGAATTATAAAACATGGAAAAGATAAAGAACATCTGCCGTGATCTCGGCAAAGCATTTACAATCGGCCTGCTCTCCGGCGGCGCTGCGGCAGCTGTGCTGCTGCTGGGAGGATTCCTCTTTGGGGGATTCACGTTCCGCGTTGCCCTTGAGGCGGCGAAAGACGGCCTGCTGCTGATCGCGGCCCTCGGCATGTTCGTGATCGCCGGAATGCTGATGGTAAAAGGCAAAAACCCGGAGAAATTCACGCAGAAGGAAAAATGGCGCGTCCACTTTGCCGTGCTCGGATATAAGAGTGTGTTCGCAGTTCTCTGCGTTTCCTGGGTGCTGTGGGCGGCAGCGGCGGATTATCTTTTGTATCGGATGTGAAAATAGTTTCTATAAATAAAAAGAGAATTTTGCAGACTGTAAAAATGAGGTCCGGCAAAATTCTCTTTTTTCGTTTAGTCGTTATTCGTCTTCGAGACGGGAGATAACCATCTCCATGGATTTCTGATATTCTTCATCCGAAGAATTGTAGAACAGCATCAGATCGAGGCAGCTGCTCATTTTCTTCAGTGCTTCCGGGATGGAGTAGTCGATCGTTTTCACATATTCATCCCAGTGCTCCAGCTTCCACGTATCGCGCACGGAGTTGCGGTCGATCATGCGCTGGTGGCAGATCTCCGGTTTTGTGACAACCCAGATCACAACAAGCTTTGCCCCATGGTCAGCGAGCTTTTTGGAGAAGTTTTTCAGGAACTTCTCATCATGCACTTCGCGTGTGAATGGTGCGTTGATCAGCACAATATCGTCATACTCGAGTGCTTCCAGTCCGAAATTGACCGTTACTTCATATTCATAATCGCGGATATTCTCCTCGAAGAAATCAGAACTGCGGTTGATTTCCTGTCCGCCCGCTTTGAAAACGCGGTTCGACAGCGGAATGACTGTGTCCTTGTCGAGATAAACAACGTGTTTCAGCTCCTTGGCGAGCTGTTTTGAAATGTATGTCTTTCCGCACGCCGGCGGCGAGGTTACGAGGATCATCTTTTTCATCATTTGTATGTCTTCCTTTCCAGTTGAATCAAAAAAAATCACTCCTAGTATTATAGAAAATTTGGGAAAAAATTGCAAGAGAAAAGACGGTTGTGCCGGAGAAAAAATTGTCTTATAATAAAATAAGATTTTTATGCCATCACGGAGAAAATAAATGGAGGAAAGACAATGAGCAGAGCAAATACACGAGTTGTGAAAATCGGCGACCGGGTCATCGGAGGCGGAAATCCGATTCTGATCCAGTCCATGACGAATACCAAAACAGAAGATGTGGAGGCAACCGTAAAGCAGATCCAGGCGCTCACGGAAGCCGGATGTGACATTATCCGATGCGCCGTCCCGACCATGGAGGCAGCCAGGGCGCTGTCCGAGATCAAAAAGCAGATCTCGATTCCGCTTGTAGCAGATATTCATTTTGACTATCGATTGGCGATCGCCGCGATCGAAAACGGAGCCGATAAAATCCGCATCAACCCGGGCAACATCGGCAGCCGCGACCGGATCCAGGCGGTTGTAGATGCAGCAAAAGAACGCCAGATTCCGATCCGCGTCGGCGTCAACAGCGGTTCACTCGAAAAAGAGCTGGTGGAAAAATACAACGGCGTAACGGCAGAGGGCCTGGTGGAGAGCGCGCTCGACAAAGTGCGGATCATTGAGGAGATGGGCTATGACAATCTCGTCATCAGTATCAAATCGTCTGATGTGATGATGTGTGCAAAAGCGCATGAGCTGATCACGAACCAGACGGATCATCCGCTTCATGTCGGCATTACGGAGGCAGGGAACGCTGTATTCCGGCAACATCAAATCGGCAGTGGGGCTCGGTATTATTTTATATCAGGGCATCGGAGATACGATCCGTGTTTCCCTGACCGGCGATCCGCTCGAGGAAATCAAATCCGCAAAACGGATCTTAAAGACCCTGGGACTTCGAAAAGGCGGCATTGAGGTCGTATCGTGTCCGACCTGCGGACGGACCCAGATTGATCTGATCGGACTGGCAAACCAGGTGGAAACACTGGTGCAGGGCTACGATCTTGATATCAAGGTTGCCGTCATGGGCTGCGTGGTCAACGGACCGGGCGAGGCAAAAGAGGCGGATCTTGGTGTTGCAGGCGGAAAAGGCGTCGGCATTTTAATTAAAAAAGGTGAAATCGTGAAAAAAGTACCGGAGAGCGAGCTGCTGTCCGTCTTAAAGGACGAGCTGGATCACTGGGGCAAGTAAAAAAGAAAGCAGGAATAGGAATGGAAAAACAGTTTCAGGAAGTATTTCCGGATTTGAGAATCGAAGGGGCATGGCAGAGCTTCTCGATACCGTGGAGGTTTCGCGGGTATCGATCAATAAGAAAAAAGATCTGCTGCGGATCTATGTGGTCAGCCATCAGTGGATTCACAAAAAATATATTTATCAGCTGGAGCGCCAGATCGAGGAGCAGCTCTTTTCCAACGTGCCGCTGCGCGTGAAGATTATTGAGCGGTTCTATCTGTCGCGCCAGTATACGCCGGAAAACTTTCTGGAGGTGTACCGTCCGAGTATCCTGCTCGAGCTGAAAAACCACAGTGTCTTTCTGAATCATCTGTTTTCGACTGCCGAGATTACCTTCCCGGAGACGAACAAAATGCACCTGGTGCTCGTGGATTCCGTTGTGGCAAAGGAGCGCGAGGAGGAGCTGGTCCACATTCTCGAGAAAATCTTCTGTGAGCGGTGCGGCTTCGACCTGATCGTGGAAACCGAGATGAGAAAGCCGGAGGGCGAGAGCCGCGCCATGAGAAATTCCGAGCTCCGCATCCGGGAGGAAGTGCGCCACGTTCTGGCGCATACCCATTACGGTGAGATGCTCGGCGAAAAAGAGCAGAACCGGATGGAAGAGCAGGCGGAAGCAGCAGGCGAACAGCCAAAAGCAGCCGCAGCAGCCAAGGGCGGCGAGGCGAAAAAGAAAAAGCAGCAGACGGCGGAAGGGGAAAAGGTTTTTCCGGCGGCGGACGCGGTTCCTTCAAAGAAAAGGCAAGGGCAGTTTCAGCCGGAATGCGGACAATCAGCCGCGCAAATCCTCCAATCCGGATGTGCTGTACGGAAGAGATTTCGAGGATGAGAGCGTGGAGATTCTGAAAATCGGCGATGAGATCGGTGATGTTGTCATCCGAGGAAGAGTCCAGAGTGTGGATATGCGCGAGATCCGGAATGAGCGTACGATTTTCATGTTCACGATCACCGACTTTACGGATACCATCGGCGTCAAGATTTTCGTCCAGAACGCGGAAGTGCCGGAATTAAAGGATGCGATCAAAAAAGGCGCGTTCATTAAAGTAAAAGGAAAAACGACGGTTGATGCATTTGACCACGATCTGACGGTTATGTCTGTCTGGGGCATCAAGAAGATCACCGATTTCCGTACCGGCCGTCAGGATACGAGTCCGGTGAAGCGTGTGGAGCTGCACTGCCATACAAAGATGAGCGATATGGACGGTGTCACCGATGCTGCCCGTCTGGTACAGCGTGCCTACGAGTGGGGCCATCCGGCGATTGCAATCACCGACCACGGCGTTGTGCAGTCCTTCCCGGAGGCAAACCATGCGATCGAGGCGATCGACGGCGCTTACCGGAAAAAATACCAGGCAGAGCACCCGGATGCGACAAAAGATGAGCTGAAAAAAGTTTCGGCTCCGTTCAAGGTCATCTACGGCATGGAGGCTTATCTCGTCGACGACTTGAAAGATATCGTTGTCAACAGCAAAGGACAGGACATCCACGGAAGCTACGTTGTTTTGATATCGAGACGACGGGATTTTCCCCGGTTGTCAACAAAATCATTGAGATCGGTGCCGTCCGTGTGGAAAACGGAGCGATTGTCGATAAGTTTTCCACCTTCGTTAACCCGAAAGTCCCGATCCCGTTCCGGATTGAGAACCTGACCGGCATCAACGACAACATGGTTCTTGACGCGCCGGACATCGAAACGGTGCTGCCGAAATTCCTGGAGTTCAGTGAGGGAGCCGTTATGGTTGCCCACAATGCTTCGTTCGATATGAGCTTTATCGAGCACAACTGCGTCCTGCAGGGGATCGAGCGGGAATTTACAACGGCGGACACCGTCGCCATGGCGCGTTTCCTGCTGCCGGGCCTGAACCGTTTCAAGCTGGATACCGTTGCGAAGGCGGTCGGCGTATCGTTGGAAAACCATCACCGTGCGGTGGACGATGCCGGCTGTACGGCGGAAATTTTCGTGAAATTCGTAAAAATGCTGGAGGAGCGCAATATTCTGACTCTGGATGACCTGAATGCGCAGGGAAAAGTATCGGAGGAGGCTGTGCGCAAGCTTCCATCGTACCATGCGATCATTCTGGCAAAGAACGAGACGGGACGTGTCAATCTGTACCGCCTCGTGTCGGAATCCCACCTGAAATACTACAACCGCCGGCCGAAGCTGCCAAAGAGCGTCTACCTGAAATACCAGGACGGTCTGATGATCGGATCTGCCTGCGAGGCGGGCGAACTTTACCAGGCAATCCTGCGCGGTGAACCGGATGCGGCGATTGCGCGTCTCGTGGACTTCTACGATTATCTGGAAATCCAGCCGATCGGCAACAACGCGTTCATGATCAAAAAAGAGGACGTTTCTGCCGTAGAGAGCGAGGAGGATTTAAAGGAGATCAACAGGCGCATTGTTAAACTCGGCGAGCAGTTCCATAAGCCTGTTGTGGCAACGTGCGACGTCCACTTCATGGATCCGCAGGACGAGATCTACCGCCGCATCATCATGACCGGAAAAGGTTTTGATGACGCGGATGAGCAGGCACCGCTGTTCCTGCGCACCACCGAGGAGATGCTTGAAGAGTTTTCATATCTCGGAAGTGAGAAAGCGGAGGAGGTCGTCATCACCAATCCGCGCAAAATCTCCGACCTTGTCGAGAAAATCTCCCCGATCCGTGCCGGAAAATTCCCGCCGGTCATCGAAGATTCCGACAAGACACTGCGTAGAATCTGCTACGACCGCGCGCATGAAATCTACGGCGAGGAGCTGCCGGAGATCGTTTCCGCGCGCCTCGAGCGAGAGCTGAACTCCATTATTTCCAACGGATACGCCGTTATGTACATCATCGCACAGAAACTGGTGTGGAAGTCGAACGAGGACGGATACCTTGTAGGATCGCGTGGTTCCGTCGGTTCCTCGTTCGTTGCGACGATGGCGGGAATCACGGAGGTAAACCCGTTGAGCCCGCATTACTACTGCGAGTCGTGTCATTACAGCGAGTTCGATTCGCCGCGCGTCAAAGAGTACGTCGGCCGCGCCGGATGCGATATGCCGGACGCCGTCTGCCCGAACTGCGGCAAGCCGCTGAAAAAAGCGGGATTTGATATCCCGTTCGAGACGTTCCTTGGATTCAAGGGAAATAAAGAGCCGGATATCGACCTGAACTTCTCCGGTGATTACCAGAGTAAGGCGCACAAATACACAGAGGTTATTTTCGGCGCCGGTCAGACGTTCCGTGCGGGAACCATCGGTACGCTGGCGGATAAAACAGCGTTCGGTTACGTGAAGAACTATTACGAAGAGCGCGGCCAGCACAAACGGAACTGCGAGATCGACCGTATCGTGGAAGGATGCACCGGCATCCGCCGTACCACCGGCCAGCACCCGGGCGGTATCATCGTTCTGCCGTTCGGTGAGGATATCAACTCCTTCACCCCGGTGCAGCATCCGGCGAACGATATGACAACCGACATCATTACGACCCATTTCGATTACCACTCCATTGATGCCAACCTCTTAAAGCTCGACATTCTCGGACACGATGATCCGACCATGATCCGTATGCTCGAGGATATCACGCACCTTGATGCGCAGACGATTCCGCTCGATAACCCGGAGGTCATGTCGCTGTTCAAGAGCACCGAGGCGCTCGGCATCAAGCCGGAGGACATCGGCGGCTGCCCGCTTGGATGTCTTGGCGTGCCGGAGTTCGGTACCGATTTCGTTATCCAGATGCTTCTGGACACGAAGCCGCAGTCGTTCTCTGACCTGATCCGTATCTCCGGTCTGTCGCACGGAACCGACGTATGGCTCGGCAATGCGCAGACCCTGATCGAGGAGGGCAAGGCGACGATTTCCACCGCCATCTGTACCCGGGACGATATCATGATCTACCTGATCGACAAGGGACTCGAAAGTGAGCTTTCCTTTACGATCATGGAGAGTGTGCGAAAAGGAAAGGGCTTAAAACCGGAGTGGGAAGAGGAGATGAAGGCCCACGATGTGCCGGACTGGTACATCTGGTCATGTAAAAAGATCAAGTACATGTTCCCGAAAGCCCACGCGGCGGCGTACGTCATGATGGCGTACCGCATCGCTTACTATAAAATTTTCTATCCGCTGGCGTACTATGCGGCGTACTTCTCCATTCGTGCGTCCGCATTTCCTACGAGCTCATGTGCATGGGACGCGACCGGCTGGAATATTATATGAAAGATTACGAAAAACGGAAAGACACGCTGACTCAGAAGGAGCAGGCAACCGTCAAGGATATGAAGATTGTCCAGGAAATGTACGCCCGCGGCTTCGATTTCGTGCCGGTGGACCTCTATAAGGCACAGGCGCACCGCTTCCAGGTCTACGATGACAAACATCTGATGCCGGCGCTCGACTCGATCGAGGGTCTGGGCGACAAGGCGGCCGACGCCGTTGTCCTTGCGGCACGAAACGGAAAATTCCTCTCGAAAGATGATTTCCGCGACCGCACCAAGGTCAGCAAGACGATTATCGACTTTATGGCGGACCTCGGTGTCTTCGGAGATCTGCCCGAAAGCAACCAGTTTTCGCTGTTCGACTATTAAAAGGAGCGTCCCCTTTCCGTTGCAATCCCGTGCGTCTTGGGGTATAATCAGACGTTGTGGAAAAGAACGAAAACGATTTAGATAAAATAAGGTGAAAAACATTGAGAAGAAGATTGGAACAACTGCTGAACGGCAGATTTGAATATGAGGTTCCCCATCTGCTGCTGTCCGAGACGGAGGTGGCCCTGACGCTGGACGAGGGGCAGAATTTCCGCGGAGAGCTGAATATCGGAGCGGAAGACGGGAGAAGAGTAAAAGGAATTGTGACCACAGATCATCAGAGAATCGTTCTGGCGAAAAATCAGTTCCAGGGAACGGCGAGTACGATTGAGTACGGCGTGGATACCAGCGGATTAAAAGCAGGCGATGAAATCTGTGGAAACATCACCGTCAGCAGCAATCTGGAGGAACGCTGCGTGCGGGTACACGTCTCGATTGCGGGAAAGACAATGAACATTTCCGGGCAGGAGATTCATTCCCTGGCAGATTTTGTGCATCTGGCAAGCCATGATTTCGGCGCAGCGTACCGCTTCTTTGTAAAAAAAGAGTTTGCACGTCTTCTTCAGAAAGAGGCACCGGAGCAGATGGCACTTTATCAGGGACTGTCCCACAAGCCGGTGACATTTCAGCATCTGGAGGAATTTCTGGTTGCCCTCGGTCAGAAAGAGCCGGTGATGCTTTCGGCGGAACAGCCGGAGAAAACTGTGCTTACCGTGGACCAGCCGCGCAAGGAAACACTGTATCTGTATAAAAATACCTGGGGCTACGTCCGCATGGAAATCGAGGTGCAGGGAGACTTTCTGGAAGTGGAAAAGAAAGTCGTCACTTCAGAAGATTTCATCGGAAGCGTCTACGGTGTGGAATACATTATCCATCAGGAGAAAATCGGGAACGGCCGCCATTACGGCAGAATTACGGTGCGTCAGGGAAAACAGGAGCTTCGCTTTGAACTGGAAGTGACAAACAGCGAAAAGCATGTGACCAGCAGGAAAAATACGGAGCGCGACCGTCAGATAACTGCCATCGCGCGCGGCTATCTCGATCTGGCAGTCCATAAACGCGACTACCGTACCTGGTATCAGGACACCTGGGAGGCCATCGAGCAGTTCGAAAAAGCCGGCGGAGACATGGCGTGGGTGACGCTGGGAAAAGCATGGCTGTACGAGAGCCATGAGGAAACCGGAAAAGCAAGAGAAACGCTTTCTTACGTAAAAGAGCATCAGGAACTGCTGGACACCGCGGAGAAAAAAGGAGCGTACCTGTATCTGGCATGGAAGCTGAAAATGGAAGTGGGCCATACCGAGCTGGTATCACGCCTTGGAACACTGATGCGGCAGGAGAGTGCAAGCTATTTTCTGTTAAAGCTTGCCATTGATGCCGACGATTCCTGGCAGCAGTCGCTGACCCGTCAGCTCTACGCGATGGAACTTTGCTATGAGTGCGGGTGCAAGAGCCCGCTTCTGTATCTGGATGCGGCACAGCTCTATCTCCGCCAGGAGGGACAGCTCCGCCGGATTTCGCCGTTCACCGTTCAGGTGCTGAAATTTGCGCAGAAAGAAGGCATTTTAAGCGGGGAACTGTTAAAACGGGCCGCTTATCTTACAGAGACGATGAAAACGTTCGATGAGAATGTCTATCAGATTCTGACTGCGGGCTATGAGCGTTTTCCATCCGATGAAGTGCTCGAAGCCATCTGCAAACTGGTGATGAAGGGCCGCCCGGTGCGGAAGGAATATTTCCCGTGGTATGCAAAAGCCGTGGAGCGGAACATCCGCATCACGCGCCTGTACGAGTACTATATCGAAACGATGGATGCGTCGTTCGACGAGGTCCTTCCTCAGGTCATCCGGATGTATTTCTCCTACAGCAACACACTGGCAGGCCAGAAGAAAGCGCTGATCTACGCCAACGTGATCAAAAACCGCGAAAAAGACCGCCATACATTCCAGAGCTACCGCCCGGCGATGGAGGTTTTCACGGCAAGACAGATCCAGAAAGGCCGCATGAACCGCGAATACGCCGCACTGTACCGGACTTTTCTGAAAAAACCGGAAGATCCCGACAGCGCAAAAGCGATCGCAAATGTGCTGTTTACCCATCATGTAACGTGTGAAAATCCGAAAATCACGCGTGTGATCGTCTGCCATCCGGCGATGGCGGGCGAAACGTCCTATCCGATGACGGAACGGGGTGCTTATATCCGTCTGTACGGCAAAAAAGCGCGGATTCTTCTCGAAGATGAGCAGCGCAGAAGATATGCGGTGACAGAAACCTGCCGCGTAGAGCCATTGTTTACGGATGAAGAGCTTGCCCGTGCCTGCGGCGGTTTTGCCATTGAAAATCCGGGTCTGCTGCTGCACCTGTGCGGGGAGCAGGAAGAGGAGATGCAGCTTACCGCAGAAAATCTTGCCTGGTATCAGCAGACAGCGCGCACGAGCGCATTTTCCAGTGCTTACCGGAAAACAGTGCGTCAGAAACTGCTGGAATACTATCTTGCCCATCCGGATGAGCGTGAGACCGAGGCAGCTGTTGCAGAGCTGGAGGACAGCGCTTACGCAAAGGTGGACCGTATTTCTACGATCGAGCTTCTGGTACGCTACGGCTGTTACAGCCGCGCCTTTGCCCTGACGGATCGGTACGGCTACGAAAAGATCCCGGTGTCGTGTCTCTTCCGTCTGACGCATGCGATGATTCTGGAAAAAGAGTTTACAGAGGACGAGGAGCTTCTCTATCTGGCATCCTACGTGGTAAAACAGGGCATTTACGATGAAATTGTATTGTGCTATCTGAGAGATTATTTCACCGGTTCTATTGAGGATATGTGCAGTTTATGGGATAAAATCCGCGGCTTTCAGATGGAGAGCGACAAGCTGGAGGAGCGCATTCTGACCTGGTCCGTCTTTGTGCGCAGCCACCCGAAGTGGGAGCAGGAAATGCTGGAGAGCTACATCCGCCAGAGCGGAAAAGAGCATGTCATTCTGGCATACCTGACGTATCTTGCGATCGGCTATTTTATGGACGGAAAACCGCTTTCGGATCAGATGTTTGACTACTTGGACCGCGCCTGGAAACAGGGCTGGGAGCTGGACGAGATCTGCCGTTTTGCGATGCTGAAACATCTTTCCACGAAGCCGCAGCTTTCTGAGGAGGAAGAAAAAGAGGCGCATACCCTGCTTCTGGCGTTTACAAAACAGGGACTCCGCTTTGCCTTCTACAAGGATCTGCCGGAGCACCTGACCGAAGGCTTCCAGATCGGCGACCGCATGTTCATCGAGGAGCGCCAGAGAGCGGAGGCAAAGGTGACGATTCATTACCGGACAAACGCCGAAGAAACATGGAAGAGCGAACCGATGCGCAATATGTATCAGGGCATTTTTGTGAAAGAGTTTCTGCTGTTCTACGGCGAGAAAATGGAGTATTACCTGACCTTTACGAACCGTCAGGGTGAGGGAAAAACAGAGGTGAAAACCGTCTCCATGAACGGCGAACCAAAAGCAGGAAGGACGCGGTACCAGCTTCTGAATCAGATGAAAGCAGCGCGCGCGGCAGGAGATTCGGAAAAAGCAGAAGAAGCATTCCGAAAGTATCTGCAGCAGGAGGCTCTGGTTCGGAACTGTTTTGCACTTGTGGATGAAAAGAAGCAGCAGGAGGATACGACATGGAACAGAAAAATTTGATTTTAGGATTTGATTTTGGAGAGAAATATTCCCAGTTCTGCTGCTATGACAGGGGAACCCATACGGCTGTCTCCATCCCGGTAAAAGAAGGAGAAGAGGCGGTGGAATTTCCGACCGCCATTGCCAAAAAACGGAATGAGGAAACGTGGAAAACAGGACCGGATGCAGAAAAATCTGCTCACGCGGAAAACGGCATCTGGCTGGACAATCTGTAGAGATCTGCATGGGATCCCGCATCTGCCAGATCGAAAACCGGGATTACACGCCGGGAGAAGTCCTTGGCACGTTCCTTCGCGAAGCATTGAAGATGATCGGCATCGAGCGCCCGGATCAGCAGATCCAGGCGATGATGATCACCACGGGCCATCTGACCCGTCCATTTGTGGAAAATGTGCGTGAAGCATACAAGATAATCGGACTGCCGCGCGGCAGAGCCTACCTGCAGGAGCATGACGAGAGCTTTTACTGCCATGTGCTGAACCAGAAGCCGGAGCTCTGGAGCCGTAAAGTCGGTCTGTTTTTCCTGAAAGATGAGGAAGCATCGTTTTCTGAACTTTCCATCAGCCGTAAAACGAAGCCGGCAACTGTGACCGTAAAACGGGGGCCAAAAGCCGCACTTTCGATCGAGCCGATGGAGCGCGACCGCGATTTCTGCCATCTGATGGGAGAAGCGATGGGGAATGAAATTTATTCCAGCGTATTTCTGGTGAGCGAGGAGTTCGACCTTGCCTGGGCCGACAACTCTCTGCGTCAGTTAAAGAAAAACCAGAGAAGAATCTTTGGCGGAACGAACCTGTTTGCACAGGGCGCCTGCTTTTCCGCGCGCGAAAAAGTGGAGGAGCGCCGCTTAAAGGGCTATCTCTTCCTCGGAAATGACCTCGTGCGCTACAACATCGGCATGGAGATGACGATCAATGGTTCTCCGGCATACTATGCGCTGATTGCAGCCGGTGTGAACTGGTATGAAGCAGAAAAAGAATGTGAGCTGATCCTCGACGGAACGGAGGAGCTGGAATTTGTTGTGAGCTCCATGGAAAGCGGAAAACGAAACCGCTATACCATGAAGCTGGACGGGCTGCCCAAACGGCCGCCGAAGACAACACGGATCCGGCTGCGTCTGGAGTATGATTCCCCGGTTACGTGTCAGATCACCGCAGAGGATTTAGGTTTTGGCGATATGTTCCCGGCAAGCCACAAAACCTGGCACGAGACGATGGGGGAGGTGTAAACGATGAGCGGTTATATTTTATGTCAGGTCAAACGGGCGAAAAATCCGTATTATATTTCCAACATCAGCACAAATATATATTCCATCGAGGAACTGTGCTATTATCTGTACCACAACATCTATCTGCTGGACGAGACCATCATTAACGAGCAGCTGCTGGTGTGGATGAAAGAAGAACTCCACTTAAGAAGACTGTACCAGCGTCTCTACGTCCTTCTGGAGGAGAAAAAGAACATCGGTGAGTTTATCCTGCCGATCTTCAAGGAGATCAATTATCTTTCCCACGATCAGTTCCGTGAGATGAATGAGCGCCTGAAACGGTTCGAGGAGCAGCCGGAGATTGTGCGGAAAAAAATCAAGGGAGATTACCTTGTCGACCACGAAAAATATATCAATGCGATCCAGGTTTACCAGGAAACGCTGAAAGATACCGAGGAAAACGAAACCAACATGGGAAGCCAGTTCACCGGAAGTATTTACAACAACATGGGCTGTGCCTACGCAAGTCTGTTCCAGATGAATGAAGCACTTACGTGCTTTCAGAAAGCAAATGAAGAGCTGCACACGAAAGCATCGTTAAAGAGCTGGCTGTTTGCGGTCTACATGAGCAAAGGACAGGATGCCTATGAGCAGATGTGCACCGAACGGAAAGTGGATGCCGAGACGAAACGGGAGATGGACCGCCAGATCACCGAGGCAATGCAGGTCGAGCTCCCGCACGATCTGGACGAAGCTCTTCGGCGTGGACACGGGAATATCATAAAAATACCGGACTTTGAACAAAAAGACAAAAAAATTACTTGACAGCAAAAAAGAATGGGACTATAATACGGCCCATAAGAAAAAATAAATACTTGAAACCGATGAAGTGGAGATAACGTTGGAAGCGCACTCACAGAGAGCCCGGGAAGGTGGAAGCCGGACAGAAAGCGGATCAGCAAATGGACCACGGAGGGTACAGGGAAAAGCGGGAAACCGTCTGAGTATTCTGTAACGTGCAGGCATACGTTAGTTGCCAGGAATATGATCGTATTCTGCAGAGCGTGTGAGCAATCGCAAAACAAGGTGGCACCACGAGTATAAAAATATACCCGCCCTTGGCAAAGAACAAAGTGATTCTTTGCCGGGGGCGGTTTTTTGTATATCAGAAATTGGTTCTGAGGACCAGTGTTGATGACAGCCTTTGCAGACACAAGGAGAGGAGATAACAAGATGAAACAGATGACGTTAGAAGAAATTTCAAAAGCAGCCGCATCGGGAGCTTTTCGGAAAATCCCGGTAAGCAGAGAAATTTATTCGGATAT